>Ga0070730_10001100_pt1 | contig 26878 bp, 24 predicted proteins | sample Coa_R1_3_FD_66447 | JGI IMG/M metagenome (GOLD analysis project Ga0070730, IMG submission 66447) | Surface soil microbial communities from Centralia Pennsylvania, which are recovering from an underground coalmine fire - Coalmine... | ecosystem: Environmental > Terrestrial > Soil > Unclassified ... | reverse complement strand
ATGGCCTTGATTTTCTCGTTGAGGTAATACTCTTTCTGCGCTCGCTCCATCTGCCGCTTTACCCGCGTCTGGATGGTGCGGTCCATATTCAGCTTTTCGATTTCAATGTCCAGAACGTCGGCAATGCGGGTGAGCCGGTCCACGGGATCGAAAATTTCCAGAAGCTCCTGCTTCTCTTCAATCGAAAGCTGCAGGTTCTGCGCGATTGTGTCGCTCAGCTTGGCCGGATCGCTCATGCCGGTGATGACGATGGGCTCCAGATTGAGTGACTGGCAGAGCTTTACATACTGATCAAACAGGCCCTGCACCCGCTGCATGGCGGTCTCGACAATCGGGGTAGTCTCGGCCGTGTACTTCACCGTGCGGATCGTGGCTTCGAAATAGCCGTCATTGCTGGCGAGCTGCAGAATTTTGCCGCGCTCCACGCCTTCCACCAGCACCTTGATGTTTCCATCAGGAAGCTTCAGATTCTGCACGATATTGGCGACCGTGCCCACCTGATAAATCTCATGGGGCTTGGGTTCGTCCACGCTCGCATCGTGCTGGGTGGCCAGAAAAATCTTGCGATCGGACCCCAGGGCTTCTTCGAGGGCGCGTACACTCGATTCACGGCCCACAATGAACGGGGTCATCATATACGGAAAGATGACCACATCGCGTATGGGCATCATCGGAAGCTTGCGAGTCTCAAACTTTTCTTTGCTTGAAGTCACGGAACCGGCTTTCTAAGCGCCCGATTGGCGCTATTATGACGACTTGCTAATGCCTAGAATATCACGCACGGCAAGCCATTTTGGGGAGAGTACATTTGTGCACAACTCACCTCTAAGTAAATGCAATGAATGGCATTGTTAAAACCAATCATTGCAGCACAGAAGTGTCCAGAGCATGCATGAGCATGGTCCCGCCAGCCTCAGGATAATTGCAGAAAATCGTTCGCGACTCAGCCTGCTTTTTCCATGGGCAGCGAGATATCCCGGCGCTCAACCATCTCTTTGGTTACCTCAAACTCCTTCACCCGCTTCTGGCTGGGCAGGTGGTACATGAGATCCAGCATGAGATCTTCCAGAATCATGCGCAGTCCACGCGCGCCCACTTTGCGGAGCATGGCTTCACGGGCTATGGCCTGCAGGGAGCCATCCGAGAAGCGCAGTTTGACTGTCTCAAATTCAAACATACGCTGGTACTGCTTGATGATGGCGTTGCGCGGACGGGTCAGAATCTCAATCAGCGCGGCCTCATCCAGATCGTTGAGTATGCCCACCACCGGCAGCCGGCCCACGAATTCAGGAATCAGGCCGAAGCGGACGAGGTCCTGCGGCTCTGCTTTCTGCAGCAGTTCGGTGTCGCGCTTGCTGGCTTCGGTAAATTCCTTTTCTTTCTGCTCGCTGGTGCGGAAGCCCATTGACTTCTTGCCGATGCGCCGGCCAACGATCTTTTCGAGCCCAACGAAGGCCCCGCCGCAGATAAACAGGATGTTGGAGGTGTCCACCGGAGTAAATTCCTGGTGCGGATGCTTGCGACCGCCCTGCGGCGGAACGTTGGCAATAGTCCCTTCCAGAATCTTCAGCAGCGCCTGCTGTACGCCCTCGCCGCTCACATCGCGCGTGATGGACGGGTTCTCGTCCTTGCGCCCGATCTTATCGATTTCATCGATATAGATAATGCCGGTCTGCGCGCGGGCCACATCGCCATCGGCGGCCTGCAGCAGCTTCAGCACAATGTTCTCGACGTCTTCGCCGACGTAGCCGGCTTCCGTGAGAGTGGTGGCGTCCACGATGGCGAAAGGAACATCCAGCATACGGGCCAGCGTCTGCGCCAGCAGCGTCTTGCCCGTGCCCGTGGGGCCAACCAGCAGAATATTCGATTTCGTCAGCTCCACATCTCCGGTGCGGCTGCGATTCATGTGGATGCGCTTGTAATGGTTATAGACCGCGACCGAAAGCTTCTTCTTGGTCTGCTCCTGCCCAATCACGTACTCGTCAAGGAAGGTTTTCACCTCCTGCGGCTTGGGGAGATGGTTGGGAGCGGCGGAGGCGCGGGACTCGGTGCGGTCGTCCTCCAGAATAGAGTTGCAGACTGCGATGCATTCATCGCAGATGTAAGCCCGGGGGTAATCACTGGGAGAAGAAATCAGTTTGGCGACAGCGTCCTGTGATTTCTGGCAAAACGAACAGCGAAGAGTTTCTTCAGGCGACCTCGGCTTCACGGCAGCTCCTTCATATGGGTCCGGCGCGGACCCACCCGCAACCATTCCGGCTGCGGGGTAATTATCTACTTATGCTTGTAGATAATGTCATCAATGATGCCATATTCCTTGGCTTGTTCTGCATTCATTATAAAGTCACGTTCTACATCTTTTTCTACTTTTTCTATCTTTTGTCCGGTATGCTTTACGTACATGTGGTTCAGAATTTCCCTCATGCGCAGGATTTCCCGCGCCTGGATATCTATGTCCGTCGCCTGCCCGCTGATGCCCCCGCCCATGATCAGCGGCTGGTGAATCAGTATCCTCGAAGTGGGCAGGGCAAAGCGCTTGCCCGGAGCCCCGGCGCATAACAGCATGGATCCCATGCTGGCTGCCTGGCCGCAGCAAATGGTCATCACATCCGGTCGCACAAACTGCATGGTGTCGTAAATCGCCATGCCTGCGGTAATCGAGCCGCCGGGAGAATTAATGTAAAGCTGAATGTCCTTCTCCGGGTCTTCCGCTTCCAGAAACAGCAGCTGCGCGATCACCAGGTTGGCAATGCTGTCGTCGATGGGAGTGCCGATAAAAATGATGTTGTCCCGCAAGAGCCGGGAAAAAATGTCGTACGCGCGTTCGCCGCGGCTGGTCTGCTCCACCACCATCGGTACAAGGGCCATATCGGATATCCTTTCCTGCTTCCTGTTTGTCTGTTACAGCGCCCCCTGTTCCGCAAATCAGGCGGGCTGGTTGTACAGAAAATCAAGTGCCTTATCGCTGCGCATGCGGTTGCGAATCCTGTCGATGGTTCCGTCTTCCATGAGTCTTTTCCTTATGGCGTCCGGCGTCTGTTCCATTTGCCGCGCCATAATCCGGACTTCCTGTTCCACTTCTTCTTCCGTTACATCGATGCCCTCGGCTTCGGCAATCCTCGTCAGGAGCAGGTTTGACCTGACCTCTTTTTCGGCCAGGTCGCGCTGCGCCCCGCGCAGACTATTGATGTCCATTCGCCGCATGGCTTCGGTGCTCATACCCTGGGCCGCCAGCATTCTCAGTCCGCGTTCCAGGCGAAGATCTATCTGTCTTTCTACCAGAGCCCACGGCACGGGGAAATCATGCTTTTCCACTAATTCCGTAATTAGTTTCTCCTTGGCCTCGTGCTCCGCCTTGTGCGTGCGCTCGGCCTGCATGCCTTCGCGGATGCGCCCCTTTAATTCGTCCACGGTTTGAAAGTCTTTGCTGACCTCGCGGACAAACTCGTCATTCAGCTCCGGCACAACTTTTTTCTTGATGGCATTGATCTTCACCGTGTAGTGCAACGTCTTGCCGGCCAGCCGGGCATCGTAAAAATCGGCGGGGTAAGCAACGTCGAAAATCCGTTCTTCCCCGGCTTTGGCTCCGCGCAGGTTGGTGGAAAACTCATTCACGGTGTTGGAGCCGCCGATCTCCACCAGTACTTCATCCATCTGGATGGGCTGCGGCCTGGCCTCCGTCGCGGCAGTTCCTTCCTCAGGCTCGTTCTCCCTGGGCGTCGCCTGGAACGACACCTGCGCAAAATCACCATCCTGCAGCGGGCGATCCTCATCCACCGGATCATAGCTGCCGTGCCGCTCCTGCAGCTGCTTCAGCTCATTGTGGACTTCCTCGTCCGTGACCTGAATGGAAGGGTGTTCGGCTTTGATGCCCTTGTATTCGCCCAGCTCGATTTGCGGCAGTACCTCGAAGGTCGCTTTGAAGCGAATGGGCTGTCCATCTTCCATTTCCAGATCGCGCACGATCGGCTGCGATACCGGCATGTAGCCCTGCTTCTCCACCGCCATACGGAAATACTGCGGCACCAGCGACTCAATCATTTCGCCTTTGATGTCCTCGGCAAAGCGTTTGCGAATCACGCCGGCCGGGACTTTGCCTTTGCGGAAGCCAGGCACGCGGGCGGCCCGCGAATACTGGCGGACCAGATTGTCCATCGATTTGGCGGTCACCTCTGCCGGAATTTCCACCGCCACTTCGCGCCGGCAGGCCTCGTTCATTTCCCCGCGCACATGCATGTGCGGCACGGTGTTGTGGGTTGTCTCAGTTGCGGTCGCCGCGCTTTCCGGGGCTTCAGCGGTGGTTTTTTCTTCTGTATTTTCTGCGTTGGCGGGCTTCGCTGTCATTTCGTTTGGCCTGTGTGGAAGAGCAGATTCTTTTCTGCCCGGATGTTTCCGTAAAGTTCAGTGTAAGAGACGTTTTCATGGGGGTCAAACCCCCTGAAAATATTTCTGTGCAAAATAGCTGCCGCAAAATTGCCGGGACGATAAATCCTGGAATGGCCCGCCGGCCCCAGGGGGCCGGCGAATTCACAATTGCTAGGGCGCCGTTGAAATCCATGTCGGTGACGTTCCAACTCCGAAAGGCGCTCCGACCAGGCCGCGTAACTGTGTGCCGTTCAGAGAAAAAGCCGTCACATCGTTGGATCCCTGGTCGGCAACGTACACAAAGGTATTGGTTTTGTCGATCACCACAAAAGAGGGATTGATTCCAGTGGCAAAGGGAGATCCGGAAACCGGCGTCAGCGTGCCGGAAGGCGCAATACTAAAACCGGAAAGATTGTTGGCCCCAAAGTTGGTGCACAAAAGAAATGAGGCCGAGGCATTGATGGCCAGAGAGCTGGGGTTGGCGCCCGTGTGGAAAGGAGAGCCGCTGATCTCGGTCGATACCAGGCCTCCTGAGAGCGAAAAAACGCGGACCGAATTTGTTGCCGGATCGGTGACATACAGGAAGCGCAGCAGAGGATCGACGACCATAAAACTGGGGGATCCCCCCACGCTCGAAACAGCGGCTGCGGAAAGATTTCCATCCGTCGCAATGGCGTAAGACGCAATGGTGCCGCTCGTCGGGCTGGAAACGTACAGCGTCTTCGAATCCGGAGATACTGTCATGAACTGGGGATTCGTCAGGCCGGTAGCCACGGCGGCGATCCCATTGAGAATATTGTTGACTACATCCACGGAAAACGCCGAGATATTATTCGATCCCTGATTCAGCACATAAAGAAAGTTGCCGTTGGGCGTAAGGGACGTGGCTACGGGATTGGCGCCGGCTATGATCGGCGGCGGCGGATTCAGGGCGCCTGTAGGAATCGGAGGAACACTCAGCGCTCCATTGCCGGTATTGCGGACCAGAATCGTGATGGTGCCATCGGACTCATTGGCGATAAAAGCAATTTTTCCCGAAGGATGTACGGCCATGCCAACCGGAACCGATCCGGTAGCCGCCGTGGGTGAACCCTGAATCGGCACCAGCGCTCCGGAAACGTTCTCATTAAAGGCAAGAACCTCGTTCGTTCCCGGCCCGAGCACATATACCGACGTGCCTTTTGCGCCAGGCGCGCCCGCCGTGGCGCCACCACCACACCCTGAAACCAGCGCAGCCAGGGTCACGGTCGCGGCAAGAATACCCGCTTTCATTCGAACTCCTCTAAGCTTCGTCTCCGCGCTGTTTTCAGAAAAAGCGCCATGACGGGATTGAAATGGCCATGCCATCAGAAATTGAGCACCAGTCCGGCAGCCGCCATAATGTTATGGTGCACCTTGATGGAGGAAACATTCAGGTTCGGCGGACCGGCATATAGCTCGCGCCCTTCGACTCTGAAGGTAATTTTGTGGAGCTTAAAGTCCAAACCGCCGCCACCCTGATAAGCGGCTTTGATCGTGCTGTTTTGCGGAATCGTTGTTCCGCCCAGAGTGGTGTTGGATGATTTCAGGCGCGCAAAACCCGCGCCAGCCGATATCCACGGACTGAGCTTTCCGTTGGGATTGGCCTGAAGTTTGAGAGACGGAGTAAGAAACTGGGCGCTGTAACCCGAGGCTGTAAACAGATTGAGATTTTTGAGGTCCGTTTGCGACGTGAAAATGTAAGGGAGCTCAATCTGAAGCGAGGCGAAGGGCAGGCTGCTAATCTGATGCGCAAAGTTCAGTTCAAAGGCGAACGCATTGGATGTGCTGGTAGCGCCATTGAAAGTATTGGCGCTGCCCACGCTCGGGGTCAGTTTGACGCCAAAATCGGCCGAAAGCTGGTTCTTCTGTGCTGCGGCGCAGTAATAAAGACAAAAAATGCAAATCACAAGACCCACTATCCTGCTGGCTTTGCGCATTATAAGCACTCCTCAAAAGTTGCTGTTTGCTGCTTCCTGATGAATCAATTCCCAAAAAACTTTTTTAGTGGATCGTGAAAATCCACGAAGGCGCGGATCCGACGGCAAAGGGAGAACCAGCGACCGGGGTTAGTGTCCCGCCTGAGTTCAGCCCATAGGCCGAAATGTTACTTGATCCCTGATTGGCTACATACAGGGCAGCGCTGTTCGAATCCACGGTAAGAAACACAGGGGCCATCCCGGCGGCAAAGGGCGATCCGCTCACCGGGTTCAGTACCCCGGAGCTGGAAGTAATAGTAAAAGCCGAAATATTGTTGGAGCCCTGATTGGCCGCGAACAGCAACGTGCTTGCGCCATCAATGGCCAGCGAAACCGGCGTGGTTCCGGTGGGGAAGGGCGATCCGCTCACCGGAGTCAGTGCGCCGGTTGCAGCCTGAATACTAAAGCCCAAAATATTGTTGCTGGTTGCATCGGAGGCATAAAGAAATCGTCCCGTGGGATCAACCGCAATGCCTGCGGCCGACTGGCCCGCGGTAAATGGGCCGTTGGGAGCCACAAACTGGTTCAAAATGCCGGCAGCCGATACGCTGTAGCCGGTAATGAGGGCATTGGGCGATCCAGGGGCCACCACATATAAAAAGTTTTGGTTTTTCGCCAGGGCCATGCCGGTTGCATTCGCCGGCGCCGGAAAGGGCGATCCCGGAACCGCGGTCAGGACTCCGGTATTGGGATCCAGCGTAAACGCCGAAATACTGGCCGAACCCTGATTGAGCACGAAAAGCGCTGTGCTGGTTGTATTCAGCAGCATGGCTATAGGCTTTGTGCCAACCGCTGTGGGAGAACCTGAAGCCGTAAGCAGGCCGGTTTTGGAATCCAGGGTGAAAAGTCTTACGTCGTTATCACCGGAGTCCGCGACATAGGCGAATTGTTTTGAAAAATTCACCACCACCGAGCTCGGTGCATTGCCCGTTGCGAACATCGCTGTTGAAAGTGGATGAAGTACGGCCGGCGTTGTGGAACTGAAGCCAAATACATTGTTGCCTGCCGGTCCCGTCGCATACACAAGCTGTGCTGTCGAGCTTAGGGTTCCGCTGCTGCCACACCCCAAAAAACAGGCCATCAGGAGCAATCCTGAGGCCATTATGATTGCTTTCATCTGTTCTCCGTATGTACCTGGATTGTATGAGATGTTCGGTAAATTAGCTACCCCGAGACCCCAGCCACTGCCATGTTCTATCCCGCGGATCGCAATTTTCCTGGATCTGACACGGACCGAAAAAATACGTGCAAATTTGCACTGAATGTTTGCAGGCAAGCCTGCTGCCCAGGATGGCAAAGCGCCGCAGAAATGATTGCTTCTACGGACGGACCGTGCCAAAATGCCAGCCTGCCTCAAGCCACTTTCCCTCACGATACGTAAATATCTCCGTTGTGTGTCCCGAAACCGGAGCTGAGCGAACGCCTCCAATTTCCGCTTCGTAGTGAAAATCGGAAAACAGAACTGCCGTCTGCTCGTAAACGCGGATTTCTGTATGCGGGAACTCCAGACTCGCGAGCTTAACTCCCTGGTCTGCCAGCAGTCTGGCCTGAATTAAAAGGTCCTCGCGCCTTTTGACCGCACTTTGCTCATCGTTCACCACGATCATCTCCGAGCGCAGGTTCCGCGTAAGAAACGCGGAATCGTCATTGAAGTATGCGCGCCAGATTGATTCCCGCAGGTCCAGCAGTTCTTTTCTCAATCCTTCGCGGGGCGCCAGATGAGTTCCGGAGTCGATGTGCCAGCCGGCATTGAGCCATTTTCCATTGCGCAGAATAAATACCTCCGTTGCGCGGCCTGTTTCGAGGCCCGAGCTCCGCCCGCTGAATTCCGCTTCGTAGATATAGGTCGAGTACAGAATGGCGGTGTCACCAAAGAGCTGTATCTCGGTTTTCGGGAACTCAAGACGTATGATCTTCAGACCATTCGCGGCCGCGGTCTTCGCTCCCGCAATCACATCATCGCGATGCTTCCACTCGTCAGTCCATTCCACAATGCCGATGACGTCCGGCGGAATGAGAGACAAATCCTCCAGAAACTTCGCCCGCCATATGGCTTCACGCGCCTCGAGTAAGGCTTTTCGTGTCCTGTCGTTTACAGGAGCCGGGGTTAAAGCCGTCTGCGCCTGCAGTGACAGGCAGACGAGTACAAATACAGCCGACCCAAGCCATAATTTCTTCAGTCCATTTTTTCGCATAATCACAGTCAGACGGCTGCCTCAGACAAAGAGGAAAGTTCCCGCAGAGAGTCGCCATAGGGAGTCCTGGCAATGCCGCGTTCGGTGATGATCGCGGCAATATACTTCGCGGGAGTCACGTCGAAGGCCGGATTTTCCACCCGCACGCCATCCGGCGCAACCTGTTTCCCGGCATGGTGGGTTACTTCTTTGGGCGAGCGCTGCTCAATGGGAATCTGATCGCCGTGCGGCGTGTTCATATCCACCGTGGACCAGGGTGCGGCAACATAGAAGGGAATTGCGTGCTCTTTGGCCAGTATCGCTACTGTGTACGTGCCGATTTTATTGGCGACGTCGCCATTGGCCGCTATGCGGTCCGCTCCCACCACCACGGCTTTGATTTTTCCCTGCTTCATCATGGCTCCGGCCATGTTGTCGGCGATCACCGTGGTGGGGATGCCGTCTTTCATCAGTTCCCAGGCGGTAAGCCTCGCGCCCTGCAGGAATGGGCGTGTCTCGTCGGCGTAAACATGGATTTGTTTTCCCGAAGAGAGGGCCGAGCGGATTACGCCCAGCGCCGTTCCATAACCACAGGTCGCCAGTCCGCCGGCGTTGCAGTGAGTCAATACCCCGCCGGAAGCAGGCATCAGCGTGGCCCCATGGGCGCCCATGGCTTCATTGGCGGCAATGTCTTCCGCATACATCTCCTGGGCTTCGCGGACCAGTGCAGCTTTGATTTCGGCGATGCTTTGCCCGGAGAGAGAAGCGAACTTTTCCGTCATGCGGTGAATGGCCCAAAACAGGTTCACCGCCGTAGGCCGGGTCGCACCGATCACTTTTGTGATCTCGCTGAACTCGTTGCCCAGGCTGGCAGCGTCTTTCGCGGATGACTGCTGTATGCCCAAAGCAATGCCCATGGCCGCGGCCACGCCAATGGCCGGCGCGCCGCGCACAATCATGTCTCGAATGGCGGTGGCTACTTCCTGATATGTGCGGCAGGTCTGGTAAATCTCTTCCACCGGGAGTCTGGTCTGGTCAATGAAGCGAACTCCGGAATCTGTCCATTCAAGGGTTTTAATCATGCAGAATTTTTCCTCAAACGATTGTAAATGCGCGGCGCGGCAATCGTCCCGATTAGGCCGCTCTGAAAGAGCGGGGGTGATCACGCGCTGTGCACGTCACAGCGCAGCCGGGGCGAGGTGCTGGATGCGGGCCGTCCACAAACCTCACACGAACCCGAATAAGCAAATACAGAGCTTGCCGCCTTCAGCTTGAGATGCGCTGCCTTGATCTCACCGGATTTGAAAACGGAGATGAAGGGCGCGGGTGCGGCGGCCTTCTCCACGGACATTCTTCCCCCTGCCTCTTCGCGCTCTACCAGGCAGGCCACGCCGATGATCTCGAATCCGAACTCCCGCGCCGCCTCAATGGCCTGGATGGTGGAGCCGCCGCTGGTGCACACGTCATCCACAATCACCACCTTCGCGCCGGTTTCCTGAAACCCTTCAATGCGGCGGCCCATTCCGTGTGTTTTTTCCGCTTTGCGCACCAGAAATCCGTGAATTAGTCTGCGCGGAGAATCCTGCGAGCTGAGCAGCGAGGTGGCTACCACAATCGGATCCGCTCCCATCGTCAGTCCGCCCAGGGCATACGGGTTCCAGCCCTGCTGGCGAAATAAATCCAGAAAGACCCGGCCCGTCAGGTATGCACCCTCCGCATGCAGCGTGGTGGTGCGGCAATCGATGTAGTAATCGCTCTTCAGCCCGGAGGAAAGCGTGAAATCGCCGAGACGAAAGGAGTTTTCCGCCAGCAGGTTCAGGAGGTGTTCGCGCGCGAAGCCGGAATTCATGGCTTCCAAATTATCAGGTTTTAAAAGATTGTATCCAGCTACCGTGGCCGAAGATCATGGAACCCGTTTGTTCCGATAAACATGAGAGTGAAAAGGGTCGCGTTGTAACCCATATGCACGAGCACGGACGCGGCGAGGGATTCTGTCAGCGCGCGAACGGTCGTGAGCACGGTTCCCACGACAAACAGAATCAGCAGCGGCGCCCAGGCGTGGGCCAGTTGCTGCTGATGGATGGCGGCAAACAGCGCTCCGGTAACCACGATGGAGAGCGCCCGGCCGGTCCACCGCGCCAGAGCTGGATAGAGAAATCCGCGAAAAAAGAGCTCTTCCATGAACGGCGCCGCCAGAATGCCCGTGGCTGCGATCAAGTATGCCGAGGTCGTGCTGTCGAACAGTTGATCCATGGGCAGGGATTTAGGAGTCCATTTGTGCAGCAGGGTCTCAAGCAGCAGAGATAGCAACGCCAGACCACCTCCACCGGCAAGAAACACGAGGCTCGAGTTGGCGGAAGGCGCCTTCCAGCGAATTGCCTCCGGAAAACGCACGCCGTATTTGTGCTGCAACAGCACAAGGATGAACCCCAGAGTCAGTCCATAGCCCGCAAGCTGCGCCGGTACCAGCAGCACGGCCTTATTCGCGAGTTGCAGGAGTGGTACATGGTAGAAGCGCGGGAGTTGATGGGCGATCCCCAGTACGAACCACTCGGATAGAAATATGGCAGTAAAAGCAAAAATTGCGATTCCCACTACGTCCGCCAGATCCCAGACGGGATCTTCCCTGAATGCGTTTTTGGGAGCAGGGTTATAGCCGTAAGTGGCGTCGGAGAGCAGCGGTGGATCCTGCGGTGATGGATCGCGGGGTAATGGATCAGTGAAAGTCACTTTTTTGGCCGAACCTGCACTCATGGTACAGGAGGAGAAAGCAGTATTCGCAGACGGGTGTTGATTTTAAAAAAACAAAAGGGCAGTAAGGCTCTGCCCTTTTGTTGTTGTGCCCAGGTAAAAGGAAAGGGTGAACTGAAGATACCCGACTCTTCAAAAAGTCAAGCAGAAATAATAATCTTGTTACGAAAAACGGAAAACCCCAGCCACTCCGCATATTTGCGCTTTGTTTTCAATGGCTTGTGTGGATTGATTTTTCGTACACAAACGAATTCCCGTCAAGTTCTGTACGTTTTTCGTAATTTTGGTGGCTTGGGATCCTGCGCATTGCCCAAAGGTTACGGTCCTGCTTCTGAGAGGCTTGCCGTGCCGAAACGGGTAAAACATTCCGCCAGCGCCTGCCCAGTCCACGATTTTTTAACTCTTGCCACCTGGCGAGGAGTCCCCTGCGCCACGAGCCGCCCGCCATCTTCACCCCCTTCGGGGCCAAGATCGATGATCCAGTCGGCGTTGCGGATTACGTCCAGATTATGCTCGATGATGATTACGGAATTGCCCAGGTCTGTAAGACGGTGAATCACTTCCAGCAGTTTGCTTACGTCTTCAAAATGCAGGCCGGTGGTGGGTTCGTCGAGCAGGTAGAGGGTTCGTCCCGTCTGGCGTTTGGAAAGCTCTCTGGCCAGCTTCATGCGCTGGGCTTCGCCGCCGGAGAGGGTGACTGCCGATTGACCCAGTTTGATATAACCCAGTCCCACATCTTCGAGCGTCTGCAGCTTCTGCCGGACCTGCGGGATGTCTTCCAGAATGGGCAGCGCGTCGGAGACCGAGGTTTCGAGCAAATCCGCAATGGAATGGCCTTTAAACTTTACCGACAGGGTTTCGTGGTTGTAGCGCTTGCCTCCGCACACCTCGCAGAGAACATAAACATCGGGCAGAAAGTTCATCTCAATGCGGCGCTCGCCTTCACCCTGGCAGTGCTCACATCGTCCGCCGGTGATGTTGAAGGAAAAGCGACCGGCTTTGTAGCCGCGCTCGCGCGATTCCGGCAGCATGGCGTAGAGGTCGCGGATATGGGTGAACACTCCAGTGTAGGTCGCGGGATTGGAGCGCGGTGTGCGCCCTATCGGCGACTGATCGATGCGTATAACTTTGTCGATGTGCTCCGCGCCGGTAATCGATTTGTGTGCTCCCGGCGCTTCGCGGGAACGGTAAAGCTGCTGCGCCAGCGCTTTGTAGAGAATGTCGTTTACCAGCGTTGATTTGCCGGAGCCGGAAACCCCGGTTACCACGGTGATCACGCCAAGCGGAAAGGCTACGTCGATGGTGTGCAGATTGTTTTCTTCCGCGCCGAGCACGGTAATCGCCTTCCCGTTTGTCGGACGGGGTTCAAATCGTGCCGCAATGGCCTTTGTGCCTGCAATGTACTGTCCTGTTAGCGATTCCGGCTGCTTCATGATTTCGCGCGGAGTTCCGGAAGCCACCACCGCGCCGCCATGCAGCCCCGCTCCGGGACCGAGATCGATCACGTAATCGGCGCGGCGGATGGTCTCTTCATCGTGTTCGACCACGAGCACGGTGTTGCCCAGATCGCGCAGGGCTTCAAGGGCCTGCAGCAGGCGGCTGTTGTCGCGATGGTGCAGCCCAATGGAGGGCTCATCCAGCACGTAGAGCACTCCGCGCAATCGTGAGCCGATCTGCGTGGCCAAACGGATACGCTGGCCTTCGCCGCCGGAGAGCGTGGCCGCCGACCGGTCCAGTGACATATAGCCCAGCCCAACCGCATGCAGGAACTGCAGCCGTTCGCTGATTTCATGCAGCACGCGCCCGGCAATGATTCTTTCCCGCTCGTTCAGCTTAATTTTATCGGCCGCTTCCAGGGCTCGGGCTATCGGAAGAGCGGTGAATTCGGCGATGGAGAAGCCATTCACCTTCACGCCCAGGCTTTCGGCGCGCAGTCTTCGGCCATGGCAAAGAGAACAGGTAGTGGCCGACATGTAATTCAGCAGCCACTCGCGGTAATTCTCCGAGGTAGATTCCTCCAGGTTGTGCCGCAGAAAAGCCAGCACGCCGTGGAAGCCGACTCGCGGAGCCTCTTTTTCCGAGGGGCCGTACAACAGCAAATTTTGTATGCGCGCGGGAAATTTTTCGAAGGGTGTTGCGAGATCGATCTTCCACGCTGCGGCGGCAATATCCAGCATGCGCTGCAAATAGGTGGAGCCCGATCCGGGGCCAAGAGCGCCATCGGTAAGTGGCCTCGACCAGTCCACAATGACTTTGGCCGGATCAAAATCGTATTTGCTGCCCAGCCCGTTGCACTCCGGGCAGGCGCCATAAACACTGTTGAAAGAGAACGAGCGCGGTTCCAAAGCAGGAATATTGATGCCGCAATCCGGGCAGGCCATGCGCGAGGAATAAAGATGTTCTTCACCCCCCACGATTGCTACCTGCACCAGTCCGGCGGCCAGCTTCATGGCCGTGACCACCGATTGTTCCAGCCGTTTTTCAATTCCCGGCCGGATCAGGAGGCGGTCCACCACAACTTCAATCGTGTGGTTCCTGCGCTTGTCGAGTTGTAATTCCCCGAGTTCTTCATCCAGATGGCGGATTTCGCCATCAATGCGCGCTCGTACATACCCCTGCTGCACCAGTTTGGCCAGTTCGGCTTTGAATTCGCCTTTGCGTCCGCGAACCAGCGGCGCCATGATCATGACCCGGTCTTCAGCTTTGAGCTGCATTACCCGCTGGACAATCTGCTCCGCCGACTGCCGGCTGATAGGCTTGCCGCACTGCGGACAATGCGGCACACCCACGGACGAATACAGCAGGCGTAAATAGTCGTAAATCTCGGTGATTGTCCCTACCGTGGAGCGAGGACTGCGCGAGGTAGTCTTTTGTTCAATCGAGATTGCGGGGCTCAGGCCGTCAATCGAGTCCACGTCCGGCCGTTCCATCTGATCGAGGAACTGGCGGGCATAAGCAGAGAGCGTCTCCACGTAGCGGCGCTGCCCTTCGGCGTAAATGGTGTCGAAAGCAAGCGAGGACTTACCCGATCCACTGAGTCCGGTGATCACGGTAAAGGTATTGCGCGGAATCTCCACGGAAATGTTTTTGAGATTGTGCTGGCGCGCGCCGCGCACCGTGATTCTGTCGATGGCCATGGAAGGGTTGACCCGGATATCTGCTGCTAAGCCTTCATTCCCGGCGGGCGCTCATACAGTGAGATCCCCGAGGATAAAGACGCAATTTTACATCCGTATCTTAGTAGTCAATACCGGATTGCGTCAATGCGGGCTGCATAAGGTACATCGAAAGTAGAAGCTGGGCCGCTTGTTACGGGCTTTTATAGAGTGAACACCTCAGGCAGCGTGACCAAAGTCCAGGAAGCGTCCGCGCACGCTCGTAATAGGCGCGTAAATGAGTTTTGACGGAGAATTTGCTGCATACAGGCGGAGAAACCAGCGACTCACATCTGCCATCGTAAAGAGACTGAACTGATGAGAACTTTTTTCGTTTCCTCCATTGTCCTCGCCACGATTGCCTGCTCACTCGCCTTTGGCATAGCCTGCGGATATCTGGTCATTACCGGTATTCTGCGCGCTTTTGGACATCAGCGCCAAACGCGGGCCGCTGCCGCGACTGCTGCCATTGCCACGTCGGCCTCCACTCGCTAACCTGGTTGTCCAGTAGAGCCGTCGCTGTTTTGACGATTCCCGTACAAATCAGCGCTGCGGTGAGTCAGGCTTGGTGTTGGCTGGCTGCGGCTGTATTCCCCGGGTGCGCAACTCCCGCTGGCGAACCAGTTCATCCAGCATCTGTTGCTGTGTTCTTACCTGTCCAGTCGCTCCGGGCTGCGTTCCCGGCTGGGTCTGCAGGTCTGAATCTGCTTCATCGCCTTCCTGTGCCGCTGGGTGAGGCGTATTTGTCGCCGTTGGCAGGGATACACCGGGAGGGCCGGGGCGAGGGTTGAGCATCACTCGCTGGACGGTCCCGGGACTATCTTCCCGTCCAACAATCAAATAATCAATGTGCGACCCGCGCAGCAGCTCCGCAATTACCTCAGCCACGGGGGCCGGGCCGGTACGCACGGCCACCCGATCCGATGCTCCTGGAATGGGCAGACCATCAAACTGAATGCCGGTCTTGTTGTGAATAATGTTGAGAATGCTGCCCAGTGTGCAATTGGGCGCCTCTACCGTAATCAATCCATCACGATAACTCACCCGCGGCTGCACCGGATCCATCTGTTCGGGAGTCTTGGGTTTGGGCTCTTCCGGCGCAGGCGGACCATATTCTCCGCCGGGCGTGGAAGGTTGATCTCCGCGCACAAGACGCAGTTTTTTCGCTTTATGAGGCAGCGCAGAAGGGTGGGTTGGCGCAGAAGCCGTCTGCTGCTGGCCGCTGGCCCCCAGCGTCAGGGCAAGAAGCATTCCGCCAAGGGTAAAACCGAAAAAGTTAAAACAACGAAGACGCGACATGGGATTCTAACCAGCCAGGAAGCTGTAAAGTTTAATTTTACTCCTAAGCAAAGAACGCTGCCGCGATTGTATTTTGCTTAATTTGTCCGGCCCTGGTAAAAGATTGTAGAATGGCCCGCGCCGCTGTTCTTGGGTAACCGCAATGGCTGCGGATGACGCGGCTAACCGGCAATTTCCATGCCGCATCCAACCAACCAGAGCGGCCCCGCAACCGGGAGTCATTACGATTATGAAACAGTGCAGTCTGAAGATTGTTACAGCGTTCGCCATTACAGTATTTTCGATCTCCGTGCGGGCGCAGACCTGCCAAAGCGGCGATGAAATCCCCGGCCAGATTCGCGGCGCCATGGAATCCATGGCTCAGAAAACCTTTGATCAGGCCACTTTTGGCGACCTCGATGCACTTCGCGCCAGCCTGGCTCCGGCGGCGCAGTCCGCCTTTGATGGCATTGCGGCAGCGGTCAAGGACAACAAGGCCGTTTTTGCCGGCGCAAACCATGAAGTGCGAATCAGCTTTTTGCTCGACACCGGCGCCACACCCACTGCGGACGGAAGATTTTACTGCGGAGTATTTGGCGCCAGCGGGGCAACCGGAAACAGCGCTGAATTCGATATTCCTGGCCTGGCGGCGGGCAAATATGGCATTGTGATTCAGGATTTGCGCGGGAGCAAGGGCCCCTACGCCCTGACCACGATTTTTCAGGAAGCCAATGGCTGGAAGCTGGCCGGATTTTACGTGCGCCCCGAGTCCGCGCTCGGCCATGACGGTCTTTGGTACCTTGCCCGCGCCCGCGATTTTAAATCCCGGGGCCAAACCCACAATGCCTGGTTTTATTACGTGACTTCCTGGGATCTGATGGCGCCTGTGACATTCATGGACACCAAACTGCTCTCCAAAATCACCCAGGAATCCAACAGCGCGCAGCCCAGTGACATTCCGATCAGCGGCAATGCGGTGAATTATTCCGCCAACGGAAAAACCTACAAAATCACCGACATGAGCGTGTATCGCACCGAGAAAAGTTTCGACCTCAACGTCAAATACGCATCGCCCGGCAACACCGACTACAACGCCTCCGTAGCCGAAGCGCGCAGCCTGGCCAATGCCCTGGCCGCCCAGTATCCGGAATTGAAGGAAGCCTTCAACAATCTATGGGTTCACGCCATTGATCCCAATGGCGGCGATGCCGTGGGATTGGTAAGTCTGAAACAGTAGGAAAAACCACTCACTACAACCACGGCCCCCCCTCTTCTCCGGAACCACGTCTTGAGCAGATTTATCCAAACATGTGCAGGAAAAAGAAAAGGGAATATCTCGTCAGCGCAACCCGCCAGCCATCTCTGTGAGGCAGCAGAGATGCAACGAGCCCCAGATGCTGCAACGGATTTGCGAATTCCCGGAATCCAACAAATGGAAGCGTCAAAACGGTACGCTGATCACTTTTGGGACCAGTATCAGAAAAGCTACATGGTTACCGTGCGGCACGGCTCTCTTCAATCGCACCGCGGACAGCGCCAGGCTCATACGGGCAAAACGGGTCGGGCCCCAGTACATCTCCTGTATGGGTGAAGGCGCGAGCGCGGGAACCGCCGCAGATGTGGCTGTATTCGCACACGCCGCATTTTCCGTGGAATTGCCCTGGCATATGAAGCGCGCTGAAAATCCCGGAATTGCGGTATACGTCCGCCAGCGAATCCACACGCACGTTTCCGCAGCGCAGCGGCAGGAATCCGGAAGGAAAAATTTCTCCCAGATGCGAGACGAATACAATGCCGTGACCATCGCGAATCTGGAATCCCTGATAAACCGAGGACCGCTTCATCTCCGTGTGTGGCATGTCCGTGGCGCGCATTCTTTTGAGCGCTACCCGGCGATACGAAGGCGCCTCGGTTGTCTTCACGGCAAAAGGTGCGTGGGGCGCAAGGTCCAGTACCCACTCCATGATTTGCTCGCCTGCCTCGGGAGAAACTTCGTGCAGCGCCTGGCCCCGGCCCACCGAGATAAGAAAGAACAAACTCCAGCGCATCACCGGAAAACCGGTTGCGAGCAATTCATAAATGCTGGCCAAATCTTCGGCTGTTTCTTCAGCCACCAATGTGTTGATCTGGATGGGAAGGCCAGCCTTGCCGGCATGTTCCGCCGCAAGCATCGTGCGGTCAAAGGTACCGGGAACGGCGCGAATCGCATCATGCCGCGTCCGAGTGGAGCCATCAAGGCTGAGTCCCATGCTTTGAATGCCATGGTCTTTGAATTTTGAAATCACAGCAGGAGTCAGCGCTGCCGTGGCAGCGGGTGTGATGGAGACTTCGAGCCCTAATCCACGGGCATAATCGATCAAGGGAAAGAGATCGGGACGACTGAGTGGATCTCCGCCGGTGAGTACCAGGTGCGGCAAAGGATCGCCAAAATCCACGAGTTGGCTCAGAAAAGCCCGGCTCTCCGCTGTGTCCAGCTCCAGCGGATGCGAGTGCGGCAGGGCCGAGGCGCGGCAGTGTTTGCAGGCCAGGCCACATGCCTGGGTCATCTCCCAGTAAACAATCAGAGGATTGCGGGAAAAATCCCGTATGGTCATATATTTCGCTGCTTCCGGCACTGCTCCATTTGCGATCATGACTTCCTCTCCTGACGTCGTTTATGGAAAACCAAAACTCAGTTTAGTAGCGCGGAGTTCATGGAGAGTGTGACCGGCGTCACGCTTGTTTCTGTGGTGAAGATTGTTGTGATCGGCTGGGCCGGAACGCCAAAATTCGTGGCTGATTTACAATCCCTCTTTGACCATGAATCGTCCACTGGTGCTTATCATCCTTGATGGCTGGGGCTATGCTCCACCGTCCAATGCCAACGCCATCTCACTGGCGCGCAAGCCTAACTATGACCGCTTGCTCCGGGAGTTTCCCAGCACGCTGATTCATACCAGCGGGCATTATGTGGGCCTGCCGGACGGACAGATGGGCAACAGCGAGGTCGGGCATCTGAACATTGGGGCCGGGCGCGTTGTCTCCATGGACATCACCAAAATCGATCAAATGATCGAGAACGGCGACTTCTTCTCCAATCCCGTGTTGCTGGAGGGAATTAAGAATGCACGCAGCGGCGGGCGGCAGCTCCATATCTGCGGGCTGGTGTCCGATGGCGGCGTGCACTCGCATCTGAACCATCTTTATGCGCTGCTGCGGATGGCGAAGCAGAACGGCGTGGACCGCACCTTTGTCCATTGCTTCATGGACGGGCGCGACACACTGCCCACCAGTGGCGCGAACTATCTGCTGCAGCTTCAGCAAAAGATGCGTGAGTTCGGCACGGGCAAAATCGCCTCCGTCAGCGGGCGCTATTACGCCATGGACCGCGATAAGAAATGGGATCGTGAACTGAAGGCCTTTGAGGCCATGGTGCAGGGCCGGGGCGAAGGCGGAACCTATATCGATCCGGTGCAGGGTGTGAAGGATTCTTACAATCGCGACGTTACCGATGAATTTATCGTGCCATTTGTCTGCGTGGACAATCGCGGGCTGCCCACCGGGGTAATCCGCGACGATGATACGGTCATCAACTTCAATTTTCGCGCCGACCGGGCGCGCCAGATCACACGCTGCCTGACGCGGGAGAGCGGGCTGACGGCGCAGGGCGGTCGCGACCTGCCCGATGCCGAAGCTCTGGATACGATGATCCCACGCGATCGCGTGCCCAAAAATCTCAAATATGTTTGCATGACCCGGTATGACCGCCAGTTCACGCTGCCCTGTGTGGTCCCTCCGGATTCACTCAAAAACCTTCTTGCCAACGTAATGGCGGAGCACCAGCTTCGTAATCTGCGCGTGGCGGAGACGGAGAAGTACGCGCATGTGACCTATTTCTTTAACGGCGGCGTGGAAGCACCATTTCCCGGAGAAGAGCGCATTCTGGTGCCGTCACCCAAAGTCGCCACTTACGATCTCAAGCCGGAAATGTCCGCTCAGGGCATTGCCGAAACCGTGGTCAGGGCCACCGGCGATTCCGCGTTTGAGGTGGTGATCGTGAACTTCGCGAATGCTGACATGGTAGGGCACTCCGGCAAGATTCCTCCGACCATTAAAGGCGTGGAGACCGTGGATGCCTGCCTGGGCGAGATTTATAATGCCGTTCGCCAGCGCAAAGGCGCCATGCTGATCACCGCCGATCACGGCAATGCCGAGATGATGATTGATCCGGCCACCGGCGGTCCGCATACGGCACACACTACCAATCCCGTTCCATTCATTGTGGTAAGCGAGGACGCATCCAAATTCACCCTGCGGCCCGATGGATCACTGCAGGATATCTCGCCCACGGTTCTGGGAATGCTGGGCTTTCCCCAACCCAAAGACATGACCGGACACGATCTTCGGACCATAAAATCATGAACCTTCTCATCAATGGCGAATCCCGCGAGTTTTCCGGCGGCATGACGCTGGCTGCTCTGGTGGAACACCTGGGTATGAAGCCGGACCGTGTGGCGGTTGAGTTAAATCTGCAAATTATTTCCCGAACGGCGTGGGCCGATACAACTCTCAAAGATGGCGACAGGCTGGAGATCGTGCATTTTGTCGGCGGTGGTATTGAATGCCTGCTTCCCAAATAAATTTCGTAAGAAACAATCGGCAAAGTCCACAATTTTTCTTGACAGTACCCCCCGGTGTATTTGAGTATGCAGACATTTAAGGAAGGAAATTGTTTTTAAACACTCCTTCCTTTGAATAAAGTCGCGCTTCTCGGAGGAGATCATGGTGGCGGAACTCAATATTCTGACCGAATGGATTCCCGAAGAAATGGACCCGGGAACGATCTTTGTTCTGGACAATGCAGGCGAAATCGGAGAGGCCGAGGACCCTTACTGGGCCGTGCTCTCCTGCCCGGAATGCGGCACGCTCGGTTTGATTACGCGCCGTCAGATTGGTGGTTTGATTCCCGTGACTTGCGGATCGGGAACATGCTCGGCCCAGTTCGTGATTCAGGATGAACAGCTGGTTCCGAGGAAGCCCAACTGAGATTCGCCGGGCAATTTTGGCCGTTGCTGCCGGAAAAATCTGCCTTGAGTCTATTTCTGCGCCCAGTTACCCAATCCCACGCTCAATTCTCCGTTGAATCACCCTGTTGCTTTGTTCACGCCTGATACCGGTATCTGCTCGGTAATCGTGATGCCAAAGCCTTCCAGCGCAGCCACGCGTTTGGGGTGGTTCGTGAGCAGGCGAATGGAGTGAATGCTCAGGTCAGAGAGGATTTGCGCGCCCACTCCGATATCGCGCTGGGTTTTCTGCTGATGCACGGCCACGATCGATTCCGGGGCGTCCCGATGAAAGACAAGCCGTTTTTCGCCGTCCACGCTGAACCCCTTGGATGTCTGGTGCAGATAGATCAACGCACCCGTGCCTTCGCGGGCGATCAATTCGAGGGAACCGTCCAGCACCGTCTGGCAGCCGCAGAGCGCGCCGCCGAAAACATCGCCGGCCAGGCAGTGCGCGTGCATGCGGACGAGCACGGGTTTTTTCGCGTGCTCCACATCGCCCTTGACCAGCGCAATGTGCGACTGCTGGTCGATCTGGCTCTCAAACGCGATCATGCGAAATTCGCCATGGCGAGTGGGGAGCATGGCTTCACCCACGCGTGCAACGTATCTCTCGTTTTGCATGCGATAGCGAATCAGCTCTGCAACCGTGACCATTTTCAGATTGTGCACGCGGCAGAACTCGGTCAGGTCCGGAACGCGGGCCATGGTGCCGTCTTCATTCATGATTTCGCAGATCACGCCCGATGGAATCAGCCCGGCCATGCGTGTGAGGTCCACAGAGGCCTCGGTCTGTCCCGCTCGCACCAGTACGCCGCCTTTGCGGGCGCAAAGAGGAAACACGTGTCCAGGACGCACCAGATCGGAGGCGCGGCTTACGGGATCGATAGCTACCTGAATCGTGCGGGCGCGATCGTGCGCGGAGATTCCCGTGGTGACGCCATCGCGTGCTTCGATGCTCTCGTAAAAAGCGGTGCCGAAAGGCGAGGTGTTCTCGCGTGTCATGGGGCCGATGCGCAGGTAATCGAGACGCTCCGGGGTCATGGCCAGGCAGATGAGTCCACGGCCATATTTGGCCATGAAGTTGATGGCCTCCGGCGTGATCTTCTCGGCGGCCATGGTGAGATCGCCTTCATTTTCACGGTCCTCGTCGTCCACGACAACAATCATTCTGCCGGCGCGAATCTCTTCGATCGCAGTGGGAATATCGGTAAATGAAGCTTCATTAGCCATTGAAGAAAGTTTACGCTCAGGATTCTGAAAAGCGCAAAAATATAACTCAAGGGTGATTATTCCTGTATTTACTGGTTCTGTCTGCGTATGTGGCATACAATCCATTTATGGCAAAGCAGCCGTCCGAATCGTTTGAAACCACATGTCCCTGCTGTGGGGCGATGCTGAAAATTGACGTGGTGACGCGCGCCGTAATTTCTCATGTTGCGCCGGCGAAGCCCAGGACTTTCAGTGACTTTGAAGCCGCCGCCAAAGCCATGCGCGAGCAGGAGGGCCGCAAGGAGTCCATTTTTCGCCAGGCGGTGGATGCCGAGAAGAATAAGGCCAATCTGCTCGAAAAAAAATTCCAGGAAGCGGTAAAAAAAGCCAAAGAGACTCCGGACGAAGGCCCCAGACTCCGTGACTTCGAGATCGACTAGCCTCTCTCCGTCCCGGCGAATTCTGCTGCTGGGGCATCGCGGGGCGCGTCTGTATGCTCCGGAAAACACGATTGCCGCTCTCGACACTGCCCTGCACCACGGCGCCGACGGCTTTGAATTCGACATACGCCGCACTCGCGACGGCCAATCCGTTCTTTGCCACGATCCTGAATTTCACCGGCTTTCCGTGAGTCGGCACACGCTGCATCAGCTTCAGGCAAAGTGCCTGTCCGCGGAAGAGCGCATCCCCTGCCTTGATGAGGTTCTGGAGCGCTTCGCACAAAATGCTTTTCTCAATATTGAAATCAAGGTTCGGGGGGCGGAGCGAGAAATTGCCGCCACGCTGAAACAATTTTCTCCGCAAAAAGACTGCTGCGTATCTTCGTTTTTGCCCAGCGTTGTTCGCAATCTGCACCAGCTTGATGGCTCACTGCCGCTGGGGATTATCTGCCAGACGCGCTGGCAACTGCTTCGCTGGAAGGTGTTGCCGGTCAGCTATGTGATTCCTCACTATCGCCTGCTTTCGCGTCGACTGGTAAAGAACCTTCACGACGCAGGCAAAACCGTGATTACGTGGACGGTTAACAAACCCCGCCAAATGCTGCGGGCGGCCGAAATGGGTGTGGACGGAATCATCTCCGACGATACTAAGCTTCTCGTGGAAACCTTACGCCGGAATTAGGATGCAGGAAGCGTTCACGCTCCTGCTCAAACTCTTCAAGTTCCCGATGAATGCGCCGGTCTTCCCAGCCCAGGGCGGCGCCAATCTTTTGCGCCGCCTCCTGGCTGCATGCTTCTGACCAGCACGCTCCCAGTGCAACCGGAACCCGGCGCAGCAGAATGTCTCCCAGCGTGACAGCGTGTTCGTAATGCACCGCTTCCACGGCTTCCGCCACAATGTGGCTGGTATGGCTGCAGAGAGGGTCGCGCCAGCGTTCGTCATGTGCTGCTGAGCAGGCGACTGCCAGTGAGCGGCGACCATGCCATTCGGCAATGGCTTCAGCAGAGGCGATCGAAATTCCGGCTTTGTCCGCTGCCAGGCGTGACCATTGATGCAAGGTGGAATCAAGGCCATTGGCTGGTGCGGACAGAACCAGGCCCATTGCCGGCTGTGCGGGATGAATGCCCAGTTTTTCTGCAACCTCTCTCGCCAGGCTGGCTGCGGTAGTCAATTTGCCGCCGATGATCGAGATCATGCCCGCCGCGCCCTCGGGGTCGTGATCATGGATGATGTGTCTGCGGGTAATGGCAGCGGCTTCCTGTTTTGGCGTATAGGGCAGAGGGCGAATTCCGGCGAAGCTGTATCGTATGTCGGCCTGAGTTAGGCCCGTACACGGAAACAGCCGTGTGAAGCTCCGGAAAAGATAGTCGATTTCGTCAGACGAAGGTTGCGGATCGGAAGGGTTATTTCCGTCGGCAACTTCGGACGTACCGACCAGCACCTGCCCATTCCACGGAATCACAAAGATAGGTCGGCCATCGATGGCTTCGGTATAAATCGCCTGCTCCGGCCCACCCGAAAACCGTGGAAATACCAGATGTGAGCCGCGAATGCCGCCAATCATCTGTTCAGCAGGAATATGCGATTCACTCACGATGGTATCCGCCCAGGGCCCCGATGCATTCACAATCCACCTGGCGGAGACCGCATATTCTTCGCCGGAAATTTGGCATTGAAGCCGTGCGCCGGTCGCGCGGCCTGCCGCTTTGTCGCGCACGATCTCAAGTGCCCGTGTGTGATTGCGCGCCACTGCGCCGCCATCGGTGGCTTCCGTCAGCCATTCGGCGGTAAGCCGCTCGGGAAACTCGCATTGCGCGTCCTCATAGGCAAAAAGGCGGAGAGGTTGTTCGGAATCAAGCCGATGCTCAAACTCGCGGCCGGTGAGTTTGGTGTGTTCGCGCCCCGCCCAGTGGCGATAAAGCCATAACCCGGTCCGGATGGCCAACGTGCTGCGCAGAAGGGAGAACGGCTCCTTCGGCAAAGCCAGCAGAAACTGCAGCGGACGCACCAAATGCGGCGACTCGGCCAGCAGGCGCTCGCGTTCGCGCAGCGACTCACGGACAAGGTCAATCTCGCCATGTTCCAGGTAGCGCAGCCCGCCGTGAATAATGCGGGTGGAGCGGCTGGTGGTGCCGGAAGCAAAGTCATGCTGCTCCACCAGCAGCACGCTCTTTCCGGAGCGAACACATTCCCGCGCAATGGCCACGCCGTTGATTCCTCCACCGATGATCAGAACGTCAAAATGGCGTCCGGCGAGCGGCGGGCATTCACGATTTGCAGCCTGCATCGGCAACTTACTCTAATGAAACGGCACGAAGATTTTTTTTGCAAATGCAAAATTATTTCTTTTACTTCGTCGGCTTGTTTTTACCGTTGAGATTTACTGTGCGCGGGCGGGATTTCTTCCGGCCCACACGGTGATACATTACTGGTGTGTCCACTGGCGAAAAATTTGAAAAAGCGGCAGGAATCATGGCTCGTCTGCGCGCTCCCGGCGGTTGTCCCTGGGACCGTGAGCAGACTTTCGACACCATAAAAAGATACACGCTGGAAGAAACTTACGAAGTGCTCGAGGCCATTGAGAATCGTGACTGGCCGGAGCTTACCAGCGAACTGGGCGACCTGCTTTTGCAGGTGCTTTTTTACGCCGAAATGGCCAAAGAACAAGGCCACTTTTCGATTGATGACGTGCTGGACGCGCTCAGCCACAAACTCATCAGCCGCCATCCGCATGTCTTTGGCGACGTGAAAGCTGAAAATGCGGACCAGGTGCTCAAAAACTGGGAGGCGCTCAAGGCGGAAGAAAAGAAGCAGCGCGGACATGCGCCGCAGACTCTGCTTGGCGGCGTTTCATCCAAAATGCCGGCGCTTCAGGAAGCCCACAAGATCAGCTCCAAAGCGGCGCGCTCCGGCTTCGACTGGCCCGAGGTTCGGGGGCTGTTTGAAAAGCTTGCGGAAGAAACACGCGAGTTGCAGGAGCATATTGCCGGGCTTCCCACCGATGCGCTGAAGCCTGAAAAGAATGGTGCGGGTGTTTCGGAAGAAATGCAGTCGCTGCTGGAAGACGAAATGGGAGATCTGTTCTTTGTTCTGGTGAATCTTGCCCGGCATCTCTCCGTGGACCCGGAATCGGCACTCCGCCGGACCAACCGAAAGTTCCGCCGCCGCTTTGGCTGGCTGGAGGAGCAACTGCAGAAGCAGGGAACCGGGTTGGAAGATGCCACTCTCGAACAAATGGAGGCCCTGTGGCAGCAGGCCAAGAGTCTGGAGGGAAAACAGCCGTGAATACCGGACCAGAGAAAGACATTGTGATTCGTCACTGCGAAGGGATTGAGGAGTACCGGGCCTGCGTGGCGCTGCAAAAGGAAGTATGGGCCTTTGATGATGCCGATCTGGTGCCGTTGCGGATCTTCGTAGTCGGAAAAAAAATTGGTGGCCAGGTCATGGGTGCGTTTTCTGGCGAAGAACTCGTCGGCTTTGCTTTTTCGCTTCCCGGCAGCCGCGATGGGCACAGTTATCTGCATTCGCACATGCTGGCCGTGCGCGAGAGCTTTCGCAACCGCGGCCTGGGCCGCCGCCTCAAACTTGCTCAGCGCGATGATGCCATCGTACACGGGTTTGATTTGATCGAATGGACCTTCGATCCTTTGGAAATTAAGAATGCTCATTTAAATCTGGCCAGACTCGGCGCTATTGCAAGCCGCTACAGCGTGAATCATTATGGCGATTCCTCTTCACCCCTGCAGGGCGGATTGCCAACCGACCGTTTGGTGGCGGAGTGGTGGCTGAAGTCCGAACGAGTGACGGAATTGCTGGACCATGGGCGTGCTCCTGAATTCCCGGTAGTGCGAAAAATTGGCGTGCCCGCGCAGATTTATGCGTGGAAGTCCTCGGCTGCTGACCGCCACAGAGCGGCAGAAGCGCAAAAGCGGAATCGGGAAGAGTTTTTGGTCGCTTTTGGTCTGGGTTTTTCCGTGCTCGGCTACCAGTGCGACGCACAGGGCAATGGCGAATTTCTTATGGGCCGCTGGGAAGAGGATCCGGGCGTGCCAGGCGCGGGTATGCATGAGAATTGAAGCAATTACACTGCGCGAAATCCGTATGCCGCTGGTCCATTTCTTTGAGACCAGCTTCGGACGCACCACGGAGCGCCGCATTCTGCTGGTTACACTGCATACAGATGGCCCCGAAGGATGGGGCGAATGCGTGGCCGGTGAGGATCCTTTCTACAGTGAAGAGTCGATTGATACGGCGTGGTATGCGACCGAGAAATATCTTGCGCCCGCACTTGTGGGGAAAACTGTAAATCAGCCTGGTGACGCGCCGCGGCTGCTGGGAAAGATTCGCGGACACCGTATGGCTAAAGCCGCGCTGGAAAATGCAGTGTGGGACGCGGAGGCTCAGCAGCGGCAGATTCCGTTGTGGCGGCTGCTGGGAGGATCACAGACCGAGATTGCCTGTGG
>Ga0070730_10001099_pt1 | contig 26888 bp, 18 predicted proteins | sample Coa_R1_3_FD_66447 | JGI IMG/M metagenome (GOLD analysis project Ga0070730, IMG submission 66447) | Surface soil microbial communities from Centralia Pennsylvania, which are recovering from an underground coalmine fire - Coalmine... | ecosystem: Environmental > Terrestrial > Soil > Unclassified ... | reverse complement strand
AAATCCAGAATGCCCGTTTTTTCCCCGATCTCCCAATGAGGTTTCGGTTGAAAATCGAACTTCGGCGGCGCCCCCCATCGGCGTGCCTCGACGTTGTCCGCCGAGCTTGCACCGACGGGTACGGACGAATGTGGCACATTAGGAATCGTGAGCAGGAAATCGCGCTGCCGTACGTCCAACTCGGCGATCTTCTCGTCCGCCTGCTTGATGAGTTCCGAAAGCTGCTTCATCTCCGCGATGATCGAGTCCGCGTTCTGCTTTTCTTTTTTCAGCCGCGCAATTTCATCGCTCGCTTTGTTCCGTTGCGCTTTGCGCTGCTCGTTCGCGGTGATGAATTCGCGGCGCTCTTTGTCCAGCGCGCGAAATCCGTCCAGGTCCAGCGTTGTGCCGCGCCGCTTCGCCATCTCGGCGAATACATCCAAATTCTCTCGGAAATAGCTCAAGTCATGCATGGTTCTAAAAGGATAGCGTACCCGTCGCTCAACCGAAAACCCTCCGCCGACCTGTCCACTCGGCCAAGTAACCCATTCGGGGAGTACTCGTCGCGCGCCAGTCGTAACCAACGTCGCCTGGTGGCCTACTCACTATGACGGTAATCCCGGTCCTGTAAATACATTCCGTCCAAAAGTCCCAAAAAGGAGTCCCCATGAAGAAAACCAGTTTCGCGGTCTTGTTTCTTTCAATCGGCGTTTCGTTCGGCGCCGCTGCGGCCGGCGCCCAAGGTCCGGCTGGAGCCGGCGCGACGGACGCGGTTGCGCGCAGTTCCAGCAATTCGGGCAGCTCTCATTCCATGAATCCCATCAAGTGGATCAAGAAAGACAAATCCGCTCCCGCGCCAAGCACCGACAAAAATCTGCTTCTGACCGAGCACCTTCACGAAAAAGGCGTGCTTGCGGCAAATTCAGACGTTACCTCCGCCTGCTCCGTTTTCAAGAATCTGAGCGATTGCCTGGCCTCGCTCCACGCCAGCCACAACACGGGCCTCGACTTCAATTGCATCCGCGCCGACGTGACCGGCGTGCAAACCAACGCCGATGTTTCCGGCTGCAAGGGCCCGGTTGGCGACAAAGCCGTCAGCCTTCATGACGCCCTGAAGCGTTTGAAGCCGGAAATCGACGCCAAGGCCGAAGCCAAGAGCGCCGAACAGCAAGCCAAGGACGACTTGAAGGCAGTGGGCGCCTGAGCCTTACTCACTCTGCATAAAAAGCAAAAGGGGCGGCTGAGAAGAAATTCTCAGCCGCCCTTTTTACATGTCGATCGTTTTATCTGCGAACGTTTCTCGCTACGTCAAACACCATCCCGCCACGGTTAATGCCAGCACCGCCGTCATCGCGCCAAGGCCGACCAGCGTCAGCGCCCTGCCTCGACCGAGCAGCATGTCGCGCGTCTCCGCGTTGGCGCAGAGCAGCGCGCAAGCAACCAGAATCGCGGCCCACGATGCCATCGCCGGCAACCCCGGATGAGTCGCGAATGTCGCCATAATCTTGTCCGACGGCTGCCCCGCCGGAACCCACCACGGCAAAATCGGCGCGAATCCCGCCGCCAGTACAAACGTCAGCATCTTGCGGCTTACCCAGCCTTTGATCTTTCCCACCGCGCGCGCTTTTTTCACTTTTTGCCAAACCAGAAAATCCCAAGTCAGCAGCGCAATCGCCAGCGGCACCCATCCGTACATCGACAGGTTGCGGTCCACCCAGCTCCACGCCGGAAAGAACCGGTAGCCCGGGTGACTCGCCGCCATCCGCGGCAGCAGGAACCACGCCACGATCGCGTTCAACAGCAGCGCCAAAAACAGCACCAGCAAACCCGTCAGTTGCACCCAGTGATACGTCGGGCTCACGCCGCAGCGCGTGCAAACCGGCTTCTGCGGAAGAATCTGCAATCCACAGTGTTCGCAGTACATCGGGCCCTCTCTTCTTTCCCCGCAAAAATCTCTCGGAAAGACACTGCTCCCAATGCGCGCAGACTACTCCTGCGTTTGCTCGAAAACTACTGGTCAGAGGGTCAGTCTTGGGGCAGTTACGGCGAGACCTGTTTCGACGAAACGTTTGTCGCCGTCGAAGTGATTTCAAAATGCAGCAGCCAATCGCTCTCCACGCTGCGCCCGGAAATTTCCGGCGCGGTAAATTGCCACTTCTTTGCTGCCTTGATCGCCTGTTCGGCAAAATATTTGCTGCCGGACGGCGTATCCACTTCCGCCGTGTCCACCGTGCCGGCGGCGTTTACATGCACACGAATCGATATCCGCACTCGCCCTTGAATCGTCGCGCGCGCCTTGTCCGATACGTCCGGCAACACCTGATCCATCACATCACCCTTCGTCGCCGGCCCATCGGTTTTGCTCTCCGATTTGCTGTGCGGAACGCTTTCGGATCTCGCCGCCGCAGGCGCAATTTCCGCATTTGCAGCCTCGGCTCTTCGTTTTGACGCCGGCACCGGCTCTCGCGAACTCGCCGCCACGCTCGGCGTAGTCGTCTTTGCGGAAGGCGCTGGCGATGACGCCGGCCGCGTCGTATCGGCATCCGATTGTTGCCGGTTGAGCTTCGGCCACGCAAACACAATTACGGCCACGACCAGCGCCGCGCCGATCGGCATCCAGTACGACCTTTTCTTTCCGCCTTGCACGCGTATCGGCGGACGCGCCGGAATTGGCGCGCGCAATTCACTCATCGCGGGCGGCGCAACCGGCGAGAGCGGCACTTTCACTGGATCGATCTTCGGCGCAATTCGCTCCGGCTTTTTCTCCGGCTGCTTCGCCGGCTCTTTCGCCACAACCGGTGGCACACTCGCCGGATTCAACTTCGCGCGAATTCCCGCGATCGAAATTCTCTGCGTCGCGTCGGCCTGCAACGCCTCTCGCGCAATGCCCGCCAGCGGTTCCGGTATTTCCGCCGCCAATTCCAATCCGCCGTCTTCTCGAAATACCGGCGGCCGCTGCGTCATCGCCGCCACAATGCTCGCGCCAAGCGACCAGATGTCCTGCCCTGCGGCCACGGCAATGCTTCCAAATTCCGGCGCGGCAAATCCCTCCGCCTTCGCGGCCACACCGGCCATCTCGTCTTTTGGCGTAATCGAATCGCTCGACAATTTGATCTGGTCGCCCATCGCCAGAATATTTCCGGGATGCACTCGCGTGTGCACCCAACCTTGCTGATGCAGGAACGCCAGCGTTTCGACGACCGGTTCGATCATGCCGCGCGTCTCGTCCGCGTTCAGCGCACGCTCCGGCAGAATGTCTCCCAAATCTTCATCCGCGAATTCCGTCACCACGAATAAATAACCGGCGCCATCCAGCTCGCACTTTCCGTAGTCCAAAATCTTCAGCAAATTCGCGTGCGACAGCGCCGCCGCGCGCTTCCAACGCGCCAATTGCCGCTCGGCGTCGAGCGCAGCGGCGGGAATCAGCTTGATCGCCACCTTCTGCGCGCGTGCATGCACGATCTCCGTCGCAAACACGCTCCCGTGTTCCGTCCCGCCCAGATAACTTCCAAGCGGATACCTTCCTGCGACGTTCTGGCCGCTCCACCGATGCTGTTGTTCGGACATTACCGCCTCCCTCTCGCGTGTTTTTTCACGCGGAGCGCCGGGAAATTTAGTTTACGAGTTTGCGGCTGGGGGGTGACCGCTGCGGAGACCATCCCTCGACAAACCTTCTCTCGGACGGATCTCTGCCTGTATTGTGCTCCACTTCGCGCGCCAAGCGGTAGCTGCATGCGCCAAAAAGATAACCGGCGCGAAGCCGGCCGCCTCGCGCCGGTTCCCGCAACTCTTCTTCTCAAAATCTAGTTTGTTCCCGGACCCATCAGGAACATCGGCTTGTTTTCAAAGCTCGTATATTCCGGCCGCAACCGTTCGGTGTTGTAGTGTTCTTTTACGTCGACCACCTTCTTCGTCGCCGTCACCACGTCCAGCGGCAAATTGTCGTAGTGGCCGTTTTTCAAAACCACCAATCGCCCGCTGATGTTTTTCAGCAGCAAATCCAGCGCCAGATTTCCGTACGCCATCGGCGCAATCGAATCGATCGCGTCCGGATCGCCGCATCGCACCAAATAGCCCAGCTTCTGGTTGATCACTTCGATCTTTTTTCCGCCGTTGAATTTCGCCGAAAGCTCTTTGACTTTCTCGCCCACCACGTCGCCGATGCCGCCGAGCTTTTTGTGCCCGTAGGCGTCCGTCGCTTCGCCTTCGAACATCATTTCGCCGCCTTCAAACATCGCGCCTTCGGAAACCAGCGCAATCGAATACCGGCTCGGATTTTTCTTCCGGTCGTGCACCAGCAATTCCGTCAGCTTTTCAATGTCGAATTTGTATTCCGGAATGACGCAACGGTTCGCCGCGCCCGCCATCGTCGGCATCATCGCCGTGAATCCGGCGTACCGGCCGAACACTTCCAGAATCATGAATCGCTCGTGCGAACCCGCGGAAGTCCGCAAGCTGTTCACCAGTTGAATCGTCCGCGTCACGCACGTGCTGAAGCCGATGCAGTAATCCGTACCCGGCACGTCGTTGTCCATCGTCTTCGGAATTCCGATCACCTTGAATCCTTCTTTGTGCAGGCGCACGCCGTAGCTCAGCGTGTCGTCACCGCCGATCGGCACCAGCGTGTTTATCCCCAGCCAATCCAGATTTTTCAAAACTTCGGGCGTCAGATCGTTCTTCTCGCCGTTAAATTTATCCTTCAAGTGCGCGGGCACGCTCGATTTGGTCACTCGGCCCGGATTCGTCCGCGAAGAATGTAGAAACGTTCCGCCGGTGCGTCCCGCGCGATCGACGATCTCTTCCGTCAGGTGCAGAAAATTTTCGGAGTTGTCGTAACTCTTGTCGCGCACCATTTCGACCAGGCCCGCCCACCCGTGCCGGATGCCGATCACTTCGTATCCCTCGTGCAGCGCGCGCAGCGTCACGCCGCGGATCGCCGGGTTCAGCCCGGGAACGTCGCCCCCTCCCGTCAGAATTCCGATGATTCCTTTTTTGCTCGCCATGGCGGAGTGCCCTTTTCGTGGATTTGGAACCCTAAATTTTACACGTCTCCGGCGCGAATCCATCAAGAAACTGCGCCGGCCTTGCGCGGGGCCGCCGCTTCAGATGGGCCGTCGAATTCCCAGTTTTCTCATGCGTGCCTGCAGCGTCGTGCGCTTCATCCCCAGCAGCAGCGCCGCGCCGCGCGGCCCCGCAATGCGCCACTTGGTCTGCCGAAGCACGCGCAAAATATGCTGCCGCTCCGCTTCTTCCAGGGTGGCGACTTGCGCGGGCAAAGTTGCGTTCGATTCGGCGAAGTCGGCGTCCTCCGGCTCCCCTTTGGTCATCGACAAATTCGATTTCAATTCCGAAAGCGGAATCCGCAATTCTTTGCCGGGAGAAAGAAGCACCGCGCGTTCCAGCAAATTTTCCAATTCGCGCACGTTTCCCGGCCAGGAATAATTTGTCAGCGCGTCCATCGCGTCCGCGGGAACGTACAGCACCGTCTTGTTGAACCGCTGGCTGAATTTCTGCACAAAGTAGCGCACCAGCAATGGAATATCCTCGCGCCGCTCGCGCAGCGCCGGAATCTGAATCGGAAAAACATTCAGCCGATAATAGAGGTCGCTGCGAAACGCTTTTTCCGCCACCAGCCGGCTCAAATCCGCGTTCGTCGCCGCCACCACTCGCACGTCCACGCTCTGCGTTCGATTGCTTCCCAGCCGTTCAAATTCCTGCTCCTGCAGCACGCGCAACAGTTTCGGCTGCAGTTCGAGCGGAATGTCGCCCACTTCGTCCAGAAAAATCGATCCTTTGTCCGCCAGTTCGAACCGGCCCACTTTTTGGGCGATCGCTCCCGTGAACGCTCCGCGTTCATGCCCGAACAATTCCGATTCCAGCAAACCCGCCGGAATCGCCGCGCAATTCACTTTCACGAATGTCCGGTCGTGCCGCGGGCTCAAATTGTGAATCGCCCGCGCGAACAGCTCTTTTCCCGTGCCGGTTTCGCCGTGAAGCAGAATCGTCGTGCTTGCCGGCGCCGCCAGTTCCACTTGGCCAAGCGCTTTTCGCAGCGCCGCACTTTCGCCGATAATTTCTTCAAAATTGAATTCGCTGCGTATTTCCTCTTCGAGATAGAGCTTTTCGACAGCAAGTTTGTCTTTCAGCTCGTCAATTTCTTTGAACGCCAGCGCGTTTTTCACCGCAATCGCCACTTGCGCTCCCACCTGCCCGAGCAATTCCGCTTCTTGCGCCGTAAACGCATCGATTCGCTTGCTCGCGAGATTCAGAGAGCCGAACGCTTCTCCCTTGCTGATCAGCGGCACGCAGCACACCGACATCAGCCCTTCGCTCCGCAGCTTTTTCACGAGTTCCGCGGGGAACTGGTCGAGTTCCTCTCCGCGAAATACGCCGGGCTTGCCCGTCAGAATGCATCGCCCCGCCGGAGAATCTTCGAGCGCCACGCTCATTTCTTTTTCGGAGAGAGGCGCCTGCGGCGCCGGAAAATCGAGCGACTTGATCTTCAGCCGGTTTGTCGCCGGGTCCAGCAGCGCCACGCTTGTGTAGTCGTGATGAAGCACGCGCGTCAGCGCCGTCACGATGCCGCCGAAAAGTTCCGGCAGCGCGCGGCTCGTCACCAGCACGTTGTGGATGTCCAGCAAAACCTGCAGCCGGTCCCGCTCCTCGGAAAGTTGCCGTTGATACGCTTGCGATGCTTCGTAATTCAGCGCATTATCCACCGCCACCGCAACTTGCGTCGCCACGCGTTGCATGAACTGCACTTCCGCGTCCGTCAATTTCTCCGGCACCAGCCGGCCAAAACCCATCGCGCCCAGTTTCCGCTGCGCCGTCGTCAGCGGCACAATCGCGATCGATCGCACGCCGACGGACCGCAATCGGCTGAAAAAATGCGGATAGCGCTCGTCGCTCGGCGCATCCGGCACGACGAACGGCTGTTGCGTCCGCCAGACAAGGCCGGCGGGATGCTCGTCAACCGGGTAGGCGGAATCCGCGGGCGTTTCATTTCCTTCGCGCGTTTCGAGCACGTGCAACCGCATGGAATTTCGCGCCGCGTCGTACAGCATCAGCGTCAAAAAATCGAAATCCACCACCGAGTGCAGCCGCTGCGCCAGCTCGTGGAACAGCCCGGGCAAGTCGCGCTGCTGCGCGATCGCTTCGCTCACTTCCAGCAGCGCTTCCAATTGCCGCCGAAAATGGTCTGTGGGCTCTTCAGGCATCGCAAATCGCCGGCAAGCCTTCGCTGCTCGCCGCTCTCGCAGAATAGCACCCGCCTTCCCGCCGCCTCAACTTTACCGGCACGGACCCGCCGCCAAGGCTGTGCCCCGAAGCCCCCTCGCATGCTACAATTTTACGAGTTTAGGCCCGTAGCTCAGTTGGTTAGAGCGCTACCTTGACACGGTAGAGGTCTGGGGTTCGAGTCCCCACGGGCCTACCATTTCTCTCCCCGACACATTATTGGAAAGAAGGCTTATCCTTGGCTATCCGTGTTCGCTCCAATTGTTGTATGTTATTCAACGGTACCAAACATTACTAGAATTCAGAAAGGTGTGTGGAAGGGGCATCTGGCGCGCAGATTCTTCTTGTGGCCGTGGGAACCAGTACAGGATAATCTCGCTTCTGGTGCCCCCACAGACTGCGCTCGGCCATGAACTGCCCATCCTGTGACCGCGAAAATTCGGCCACCGCTGTTCGCTGCCTCCATTGCGGCGTACCCCTCGTTTCCGGGGCCGACGACCGCACCATGGATTCGCCCGATCGCGGCACATTGGCGGGCGGAACCGATCCTTCCGCAGCGCGACAATCCTCTCGCGCCTCGGCCGCAGCCGCCAAAACTCCTCCCAGCAGCGCTTCCGGTGGCCACACTCCTTCGCAAGCGCGCTCGACCGGAAGCCGGTCGGGCCGGTCGGGAATTTTGGAAGCAGGCGAGGAACTCGGGCCGCGTTTCGTTATCGAGGCGCTTCTCGGCGAAGGCGGCATGGGCCGCGTTTACAAAGTGTATGACCGGGAGCTTGATCGCTACGCCGCGCTGAAAGTCCTGCTGCCGGATCTGGCCGGCGATCCGCAAATCATTCAGCGATTCAAGCATGAGCTTCTGCTCGCCAGCCGCATTTCGCACAAGAACATTCTTCGCATTCACGATTTAAGCGAAGCCGACGGCGTGAAGTTCATCACCATGGCTTTTGTGGATGGCGAAGACCTTCACGGCATTCTGAAAAAAGAACATCCCCTGCCGCTCGATCGAAGCCTCAAATTTGCGCGGCAGCTTTGTGATGCGCTCGACGCCGCGCACGCCGAAGGCGTCGTCCATCGCGATTTCAAGCCGCACAACGTCCTCGTCGGAAAAGACGACCAGGTCTTCGTCTCCGATTTTGGCCTGGCCACTTCCTTCGAGACCGCGAAGATGGGCATGACGCGCAGCGGCGCCTTCGTCGGCACGCCGCGCTACATGTCGCCCGAACAGGTCGAAGGCGGCACGATCGATCATCGCAGCGATCTGTATTCGCTGGGCCTCGTCATATACGAAATGGTGACCGGCGACGTTCCCTTCTCCGGCGAATCCACCTGGCAGGTGATGTACCAGCGCGTTAAGGAAAAACCGAAAGATCCGAAACTTCTGAAACCCGATTTGCCGGATTGGGTCGCGCGCATCGTGATGCACTGCCTCGAGCGCGATCCCGCTCTTCGCTATCAAACCGCCCGCGAAATTCTTGCCGACATTGATGCGAATCGCAGCCCTTCGATTCCGCACGGCGTTCGCTTCGCCATGCCGCACGGCAGCAGCCGTTGGCTTCTCGCCGGCGGTGCCGGCCTCGTGCTCGGCGCGGTAATTTTTCTGGCCGTTCCCGTCACGCGCCATCTCATCTTCAAACCCGCGGCCGGAGAGCCCGTCGTTCCCGGCCTGCCGCCACTTTCGGAAGGAAAATTCATCGCCGTTCTTCCGTTTCGCGTTCTGGGAGCGGACAACTCGCTGAATTACGTTGCGGACGGGCTCGGCGAAGCGCTCTCGGCAAAACTCTTTCAAATCTCCGACGTTCGCATCGCGTCCGCTTCCGCCACCTCCAAGGCAAACGATCAAAAAACGCCCTTGCCGCGCATCGCCAAGGATTTGGGCGTCAATTACATCATTCACGGCCTCGTGCAGGGCGCCGGCGACAAGCTTCGCATCGTCGTCAATCTCGAAAACATGGTCGACAATCGCCTGCAATGGAGCCAGGAATTCTCCGGCGTGACCGGCGACCTCCTGACGCTCGAGGATCAAATTTACGCCAAGCTCACCGAGGCGCTGCAGGCCAAAGGACCCGCTGGCGGTGGCGCGGCTCACCCCACGGAAAATATCGCCGCGTACGACCTTTATTTGCGCGGGCGCACCGCGCTGCGCGGCCAGCAAGACCCCAAAAACGTCCAGAGCGCCATCAATTTATTCGACGACGCGATCAAGAAGGATCCCAGCTTCGCTTTGGCATACGCCGGTATGTCCGATGCCAGTCTCTTGATGTACCGCGAAAAGAAAGATCGCTTCTGGTCGGAAAAGGCCATCGCGTCCGCGCAACAAGCCGAGCGCTTGAACGATAAATTGCCCGAGGTCCATTTCTCCCTGGGTACCGCCTACGCGGCAATCGGCCAGACTTCGCAGGCAATTTCCGAACTCAAGCGCGCGCTCGAAATTGCGCCCAATTCCGACGAGGCTTATCGCCGCCTCGGCCGCGCGTACGCCGCCACCGGCCAAAAAGACGAAGCCATCAAGGCTTTGCAAAAAGCGGCCGAAATCAATCCGTACTACTGGATGAATCAAAGCGCGCTCGGCGCCGCGTACATCGATTTTGGAAATTATGAAGGCGCGCTCAAGCAGTTCCAGACGGTCACGCAACTGGAGCCGCAAAACGCCGCCGGTTACGACAATTTGGGTTCCGTCTATTCCAGAATGGGGCGCTACGAAGAAAGCGTTTCCGCGTATCAAAAGGCGTTGCAGATTCAGCCTTACGCCGCAACGTACTCCAACCTCGGCACTTCGTTCTTTTATCTAAAACGATATCCGGAATCGGTGCAAATGTTCCAAAAGGCGGTTGAAATGAGCCCCGGCGATGAGACGATCGTCGGGAATTTGGCCGATGCGTATCGCTGGGCCGGCGACAAGAACAAAGCCAACGCCACCTACAACGAGGCGATTGGCCTCGCCTACAAACAATTGCAAGTGAATCCGCGCGACTCGAGCGCCCTCGGCCACATGGCCCTCTATCACGCGAAGAAGGGCGACGTCGCCCAGGCGCAGGACTTTATCCGTCGCGCTCGCTCCATTGATCCGTCCGACGTCTACCTGATCTACACGGTGGCGATTGTGGCCGTGAACGCAAACGATCCGGGCGGTGCAATCGAAGCCCTGCGCTCCGCCCTCCAGAAGGGTTTTGCGACGGCCGACATAGATTCCGACCCGGAGTTTACGCCTCTGCACGACCGAGCCGACTACAAGGCGCTGCTGAAAGAATTCGCTCCCAAGAAGTAATTCCCCCAACGAAAACGAAGCGCCGCAAAAACACGTCGAGCCCCGCTTTCGCAGGGCTCGTGTGCTCGCGTATCTCTTAAGAAAAAGGAAGACGAACTAGGCTTGCGGACTGAACCGGCGCTTCCGGAAAGCGGCAAGGCCTACAAGCCCGGTCGAGAGCAACAAAAGCGTCGCCGGTTCGGGAGTCGCTACCGTGGCCGTGCCTACGACCGTGTCGCCGGCCGGGATGCCGCTAATTGTAAGCGTATAAATCTGGCCCGGGCAGATGTCATCGCCGTCGTTGTCGCCGGCCTCACAAACTCCCGGCAGCAAACCGGTGTTTAAGCTATCTACGCCAAAAAAGAACAGCGTCGTGGAGCCATCTGGATTAACAGTCGTTGCCAAGGTCGAGAAGATACCGGTAGCGGCACCGGAGAAACTCAAGGGGGTAACCGGACCAAACCCATTCAATACCAGCGTCAGGGAGCTAAGCAGGTCGCCCGTATCGTTCTGGAAACTAACCGTGTCGGTCACTCCCGGAATCGCAGACGTGGCCAAAATCGAAAAAGACTGCGTCGTTGAAATGATCGGGATCGGGGCCGGCGGATCAACTTGGCGAATGATGACCGTTGGGTCAATCCCATCCGCCTTGGCGACCGACGTCGCCAACACCACTACTGCCAACAGCAAAAACAGTTTCGAAAATTTCACGAGAACACCCTCCGTTGCGAGACGTGCCGATAAGTGCAACCCTAGTGCCATTACTAGCAACGGACAGGCTTCCGTATGTTGCTCATTTAGAACGAGTTATTTTTTTCTAGTAACCTCCCAGAAACAATATATGCAGGGAATTTCCCTTGCTGGCCAGGAAGTGGAAATATTTCACCTCATTTCTCTTCGGCGAGCGCACGAATTCTCGATTGATTAGTTTTAGTACTCCTAAAACTTACTAACCCTCTCTCCTCTCCATTTTCCTCTTCCGCAACTCCGCAGCGCTCCATCCTCATCGCCGCATCCCGTTTACGGACCTTTTGCCTTACGATGAATGGCGCCAATTCCAAACCAGGATCTCGCATGCATTACGTTCCGATCAGTAGCTTTTGCAAATTTGCCGTCGCGCCATCGCGCGAAGAAACTGCTTTCTCCGCCGCATGACTACCGTCTCCATTGATCCCGCGCTCAAGGCAAAGTGTTCCCGCATCGCACTAGGTTGCCTCGCGGCCAGCGTGGAAGCGCATGCGACGCCGCCCGCGCTCGAGGAAGAACTAAAATCGTGCGAGCGGAAAATCTTGCAACTGCCCGATCCGCGAGCCGTGCTCGAATCCGCCGCCATTCTCGCAACGCGTTCCGGCTACAAGGCGCTGGGAAAAGATCCGGCCCGTTATCGCGGCTCGGCCGAAGCGTTGCTTCGCCGCGTGATGGCGGGGAAAGGCCTTCCGCGTATTCACGCGGTGGTGGACATCATCAATATCGTGAGCGTCGAAAGCCGCTTGCCGATTGGCTTGTACGATCTTGCTCACGTGCAAGGCGACATTACATTTCGCGCCGGCCGCGCCGGTGAAACGTACAAAGGCATCGGCAAATACGATTTGAATCTCGAAGGCTTGCCGCTCTTTGCCGATGACCTCGGGCCGCACGGCAGCGCAACGAGCGATTCCGGACGCACCATGGTCACTCCCGCAACCAAAAGCGTCCTGGCGATCTTCGTCTCCTTCGGCGGACCGGAAAACCTCGAACGCTATGCCGAACGAATGAAGTGGTTGCTCGCCGAACACGCCGCAGGAACAAAGTTTGAATTCACAATCGTTTGATTGACGCGGCACCGACTGGGTAACGCCGTATCGGGCGAACCATCGCCATGCCCTCCTCCGGCGTTTTCACGTAAGTGTTGAAAATAGGAGAGTTAAAGTCCTTGCGATTCACACACTTCTGCAAGTGTTGATTCTAAAGATAGTTACGGAGACGGTGTGCGTGGCCGCCCCTTTTACTGAACTCAGAGTTAGGAACTAAAAACTTCGCAATCGGACTGTCGATAGAATTGCTCGTAAATCGCTTGTTGTCGCTATCTTGCTAGAACAAGATTGATCCCGGATAGGAGCAACACGAGTTTGGATGCGGTAAGCTTTCCCGCGCGCTTTGAAAGGACTGTTTTGTCCAGCGCGATGATTTGGGAAACGTTTGCCACCGAATCCTTGGGTAGTCCGGTTTCGCGGGAGGACACCCTCAAATTGCCGGGTGCCAAAGCCCACTTAAGGTTGGTCGTCAGGGGCACGCAGATTACTGTCGCAATTCGACTTCTATTAAGCGCATCGCTCTGCACGACAACCACGGGCCTGCGAAATCCTGGACCGGAACCGGTAGGCTCGGGCAAATCAGCCCACCAGACCTCTCCCTGCGAGATTACCACTCTGTGCGCTCCAGGATGCGGCGCGAAGAAGACGCGACAAATCCATCCTTATCTTCATCCTTGCCAATTTCGGCGAGAGCCGCATTCATGGACTCGGTAACGCTATCGGGACTCCAACGAGTAAGGTAGTCCTTCAGAGCGTCGCTGAAGAGACGGCTGCGAGAACGTTTCGTCCGGCGGGCAAGTCGCTCTGCCTCGTGGAACACGTCATCGGGAATGGAGACAGCAGTTTTCATACTCCGAGTATAACTCCATTGAAATTGCCGGGCAATCTTCTAGCGAGCGACGGGTTCGGCAACGTGGGATTTGGCCACGCCGCGGTGGTGCAGGTAGCCGCGCACCGCGAGCAATTCGGCGTTCAGGACGGCGGCTCCGGCAGCGCCTCGCACAAGATTGTGCGAAAGCAGCGCGAGCTTTACGTCCAGCAGCGAACATTCGCGAATGCGCCCGACGACGGCGGCCATGCCGTGGCCGGCGCCGGCGTCGCGGCGAGGCTGCGGGCGATTTTCCTCGTCCACGACGACGATCGGATGGCGCACGGCAGTCGGCAGCGAAGCGAGTTCATCGTCCACGGCAAAATCGCGCAGAACTTCGGCAACTTCGCCAATGCTGGCGATCTTCTTGAGGCCGAGCGAGACACATTCGAGGTGGCCGTCGCGGACCGGCACGCGATTGCAGTGCGCGCTGATGCCGAAGCCGGCGTCAATGAAGCGCCCCCCGTCCCATTTGCCGAGAAGTTTTTGCGGTTCGGTTTCCATTTTTTCTTCTTCGCCGCTGATGAACGGCACGACATTGCCCAAAATGTCGAGCGAAGCCACACCCGGGTAGCCGGCGCCGGAAACGGCCTGCATCGTGACGACGAATATTTTTTCGAGTCCGAATGCATCGGCGAGCGGCTTGAGCACCAATACCAGTCCCGCCGTCGAACAATTCGGATTCGTGACGATAAATCCGTTTTCGTAGCCGCGATTTTTCCGCTGTACCGCAATCGAATCAAGGTGCGAAGCATTCACTTCCGGAATAAGCAGCGGAACATCGGGGTCCATGCGGTGATTTTTGGAATTGCTCAGAACGGGATAGCCGGCGCGGGCAAATTCTTCTTCGGCGCCGCCGGCCACGCTCGAATCGAGCGCGGAAAAAACAAAATCGCAATCGAGATTCGGCGCAAGGTCTTTTACAACCATGTCGCGAGCGGCTTCCGGAATCGGCGTATCGAGATGCCACTTCACCACGTCCGCATATTTCCGGCCGGAAGAACGCTCCGAGGCGGCCAGATCGGCAAGTTCAAACCACGGATGATTGGCGAGCATATGCACGAAGCGCTGGCCGACCATGCCCGTGGCGCCGAGCACGCCGGCGCGAAATTTTTTGTCAAAGCGCTTGCTGGGGGAGCTCATGCCGCACCTCGCTGCGAATTTTCGTGCTTACGCTGTCCAACCGGCGGCCCAATGCGCGTCCCGCGAAATTCCGGATTGAACGTATTGCGAACCCAGACCACCATTTCCGTTTCCGCCGCGAGCGGCAGAACTTCCGCGTGCAAAACTTTGGCGCCCGCCGCGGCAAGCGCGTGCGCTTCTTCGTAGGATAACTGGTGCAAGAGCCGCGCTTCACGCGATTCATGAGGATTTGCCGTGTAAACGCCATCCACGTCGGTCCAGATGACAAGTTCGTCTGCATCCACAACGTGGGCGATGATTGCGCCGGAATAGTCCGAGCTGTTGCGGCCGAGCGTGGTGACGCGGCCATCGCGCGTCGCGCCGACGAATCCCGTGACGACGGGAACGAGGCCGCCTTCAAGCAATGGCTGCAGCACGTCGCGGCCGCGGCGGCGGGTTTCTTCCATGTCCGGCTTGGCATCGCGAAACGTGTCGCACGTCAGCACGAATTCGGAAGAAGTGACCGGAACGGCGGGAACTTCGCACGCATCGAGCGCGGCGGCAAAAAGGCGCGCGCTGAATCGCTCGCCAAAAGACGCAAGGGAATCATGGTGCGCTTCGCTGCCTTCTTGCGCCGGCGCGGACACTTCATGCAGCAGATCGCGGCCGAGCAGCCGAAGGTCGTGCCACACGCGCTGATGATCGAGCTCGGCGAGCTGCAGTTCAGCGAGCACGTCGGCATGCGCGCGAAGCAGCGAATCGGCTTTGCGCTTCGCCGCCGAAAGATGCCCGGCTTCGAGCAGCTTCGCCAGCACAAGCAGTTGATCCGTGACGCCCTTCATCGCGGAGACGACCACCGCAACGCGCGAGGTTCGCGCCGCCTGCTTCACCAGCCTCGCGGCGTGCAACATGCGCTCGGCGCCGAGTAGCGAAGTGCCGCCAAACTTGAACGCGACGACATTTTGCCTCGGCGCCGGCTCCGTGGGTTCCGCGCAAGCGCCGGCCAACGCGCGGCTCCCTTGCTCGCCGTACTGCTCCGCTTCCTGCACATTCTCCGGGCTCATGACAACCGCTCCTTTGGTTTGTGGTTTCCAAGAGCGACCGCCTTTTCGCTTTTCCGGGAGGGGGATTAAAAGAAAAAACCCACCGCCGGTTTGCTTCTGGCGGTGGGTTTGGAAACTTTGGCTAGTTTTGCTTAGCTGTTTTTCCCCTCGCCGGAAGCGCCGGTAGTCTTAATCGTGGTCTTAATAATAGTGTTCGTCGCCATGGAGATGGACGACGTGCCGCGCTTCGAGTTGGCGAGAGACAACATGCCTGCACCAAAAGTAGCACAGGCGCGAAAATTGTCAAAAGAAATTTGGTACAGCTGTCCGCCAGACACCAAATGCGCGGAAAAGGTGCGCCGGCGGAGCGTGGAACTGCGGCCGAACTGACGGATCGTTCGTAAAGTAAAGTCGCGGCACGGAAGAAGCGGCCGTTCCGTAAATCCGTAGCGGCCGTTCGTTTTTCAAGACGCCTCAAAAATAAGGCTGGAGCAAGTCAGGCCGGATTCGGCTTTTTGCAATTCGGAGATATCAAGAGGAAGAACGCGGAATCCGTTCGCTTCGATGCGCGCGCGCGTACGCGGGAAAGAGGCGGGGAAGAGGATCGAACCGTTGAGACCGAGCGCATTGCCGGCGTGCGGCTCGGCGGCGTCGACGTCAATCCATTCGAATCCCGCGAGCGGCGCCGCATCAAACCAGGCGCGATTGGCGAGAAGAATATTCTTGCCAAGGTGCGTGACGCCGGATTTCAGGTGAAGGCAGCCGGTCACCGGCACGGCGATAACTTCGTAACCGTACGGTTGCACGATCGAGCGCAACTGGCGAATGCCTTCTTCATTCGTGCGCGCCGTCAGCCCAACGAATAATTTTTTGCCGATTCGCAGAATGTCTCCGCCTTCCACGGTGCCCGGCAGCGCGACGGTTTCGATTTTTCGAAAACGCGAAACGGCTTTTCCGAGCGACGCGGCTTCGCGCCGGCGTGTTTCCGTTCCCAGCGGAAAAACCACCGCCAATTCATCCAGCACGATGGCGGGATCTTCCACGAACATCGAATCGGGCAGTTCCGGCTCTTCCGGCAGCGAAATCACGCGCGCGCCCAGCGAAGCGAGCGCATTTTCGTACCCGAGATGTTGCGCGCGCGCTTTTTCCATGTCGATGGGAATGCGCTCGATAAAACTCAGCTCGCAGCCGGCGAGCGCGGAACTCACGGCGCGGGTGATGGCGGTCAGCATGGCGACACTTTAGCAGAGAATTTTTGCGCAGACACTTTCGGCAAATCCGGATAAACTCGGCGCGATTTTAAGGGGGAGCGCGCGCAATGGAATCGGCGAAACAAGCGGTGGCGATCTTTTTGACGTTTGCTTTGGCGGCAAGCGCGGCCGGCGCGCCGCGCGCGATTGCCGCCGGCGATCCGCAGGAAACCAAAAAAGTGGACGAGGTGTTCGCGGATCTGGCCAAACCGGGTTCGCCGGGTTGCGCCCTGGCCGTCGCACGCGATGGAAAAATCCTCTTCGAGCACGGCTACGGCCTCGCAAACATCGAGGAAGACGTCGCCATTACGCCGCACACCGTGTTCGACATCGGCTCCACTTCAAAACAATTCACCGCCGCGAGCATTTTGCTGCTCGAGCAGCAAGGAAAACTTTCCGTCGACGACGACGTTCGCAAATACATTCCGGAGCTGCCCGACTACGGCCACAAAATCACGCTCCTCCATCTGCTCAATCACACCAGCGGCATTCGAGATTACCTCGCCCTTTTCGAACTCGCCGGCGTGCATATCGACAGCGTTACCACCGATGAAGACGCGCTCGGCGTAATCGTTCGCCAGAAAAACCTCAATTTCGAACCGGGCAGCGAATGGCTGTACAGCAACTCCGGCTTTTTCTTGTTGTCTCTCGTCGTCAAACGCGTGAGCGGCCAATCGCTGGCGGATTTCGCCGCCGCGAATATTTTCAAACCGCTCGGCATGACGCACACGCTTTACCGCGACCGGCACGTCTCCATCGTGCCCGGCCGCGCCCTTGCCTACGACCCTCCGAAGCACGGCGACGGATTCACAATCGATGTTTCATACTTTGAACAAACCGGCGACGGCGCGGTGCACACCTCCGTCGAAGATTTGCTGAAGTGGGATGAAAACTTTTACTCGGGCCAGGTTGGCGGCAAAAATCTTCCGGCCGCGTTGCAGGAACCCGGCAAGCTCACGAACGGCAAACCACTGCGCTACGCAAGAGGCCTTTTTCTCGAACCGTATCGCGGGCTGCAAGCCGTGCATCACGGCGGATCGTGGGGCGGTTACCGCGCGCAATTGCTGCGTTTTCCCGAGCAGCATTTTTCCGTGGCTTGCCTGTGCAATCTGGCCGGCGCCGATCCGGAAAGCCGGGCTTTTCGCGTTGCCGACATTTTCCTCGCGTCCGAGATGAAATCGCCGAAACCCGTTGAAAAAACCTCCCGCGAATCCGAAAAAAAGCAGGAAACCGTGCCGGTTTCGCCCGATCAGCTGGCGGACTTTGCCGGCGATTACGCCAGTGAAGAGTTGTTCGCGACGTACGTCCTCGCTCTTCACGACGGAAATCTCATCCTGTCAAAAATTCAAAACGGCTTGGGCGGCGGTTTCTTGCAATCGACCGAGCATTGGCAGCTGCGGCCCGTCGGCAAAGATCAATTTGTCGTGGACGAGGGACGCATCCGCTTCACGTTTTCGCGCGCGGCAAATCAGCGGATCGCGGGATTTGTTTTGGCGGCGGGCCGCTCGAGCGGAATCACTTTCGCTCGGAAATAGACGACGTCGCGTTGTGACGTGTTTTGCCGGCGGAGTGCCGGAATTCCGGCGCGAAACGCGAAATCCAAAATGTGGCAAGTCCCGCGCCGAGCAGGATTCCCGCAAGAATGAGCGCGATGATTCCGAACGTCAGCCATTTCTCTGAAGTTTTTCCCAAACCTTTTTTTTCGCCGCCGGTTTGGCCGGCCTTTGTTCCGTTCGCGGTGCCCGCGGCTTCAGCCTGCGGAAAGGGTTGCAACGCAAACTCAGGTTCGCCCATGAAGCTGTAACCCTTGCGCGGAATCGTTTCAATGTAGACGGGCTTTTCCGTCGAGTCGCCCAAAATCTGCCGGAGCTTGTTCACGGTTGTGTTTACATTCGCGTCAAAATTCACGTGCGTGTCCGAAGGCCACAGCGCCTGCTTCAGTTCTTCGCGCGTAACCACATGGCCGGACTTCGCGATCAGCGCAATCAATACCTGGTACACCTTGCCCTGCAGCTTCAGGCGGCTTCCGTTGCGGTAGACCTGTTGGCGCTGCTGATCGATCTGAAACGGTCCAAAACGAATATAGCGGTGGGTCTGAGCAAGCTCCGCGTTATCTCCTTGTTCCATCAGAGGACTCACCACCGGCAAAAGATTGGACGTCATTCAAAACACCCACTTCAATAGACGGATTAGTTCTGAATTTGTTTAGTACTTTTACGAGAAATCCTCGTGAAAGTGCTCGCTAAGCCAAGCAGAAGCTTTCTGTTACGTAAGACTGGAGCAGGTCTGAAAAACAGTAGAAATCCTTCTCACGATTGATTTCAAATTTCTAAATTAAATGTCACCAACCAGCCGCGTGTTCTCAATCGAGTATTCTCACCTCATTCAAAAGCCCCTCCTTTGAACAACTTGGTTCATTAGATTCGCGAAACGCGAATTTGAGAGACAAATTGTCCCTGCTGGTACCCAAGCTGCCCTTCCTTCTGCAACCAATTTGTACGGCTGCGTCATGCCAGAAGTTTCCCCGTGCAACACCAGGATCGACGCAGCTTCGTGCAGGGGAATCCGTCAAGGAGAAAAAGCAATATGCGCAGATTGAGTTATTTTCTGCCGTTGGTTGTCTGCAGTCTGCTGCTCTTGATCTTTTCTTCAAGCGCAGCTTGGTCTCAAACGGAAACCGGCCAGATTACCGGAGTCGTAACGGACCCGCAGGGGTCGACGGTAGCCAAGGCAAAAATTCAAGTTAAAAACACCGCAACCGGAGCCGCACGCGACACGGAGGCCGATGACCACGGTCTGTACGTCGTGTCCAACTTGCTTCCCGGAGCGTATGAAATTTCGGCCGACGCGACGGGTTTCTCCAGGCAGGTACGCCGCGTCGAGGTTCCCGTTGGAACGAAGGTCACCGCCAACCTGCAAATGTCTCTAAGTGGCGCTACTACCGTTGTGGAAGTAACGGCCGGAACCGCGTCTCAGGTCAACATAGAGACGCAAACGCTGGGCGCCGTAATCAATGCCCAACAGTTGGCGAACCTTCCGGCTCTGAATGCAAACCCCTACACATTTGTGTCTTTGGCGGGCAACGTCGCGGACGCCGACGCATCTCCGGGCGGCAGCATTAACGTTCCAGGCGCACAGACTGGTGCGGGCGCGGGCGTAGTGATCAATGGACTGCGCGCCTCCGGTACAAACATCCTTCTTGATGGCGCTGCCAACAATGACGAATTTGGCGGGCATTTGGGACAGCAAGTTCCGCTGGAATCCGTGCAGGAATACAGCATCCTGACGAATAATTTCACCGCAGAGTATGGGCGCGCCGCCGCCGGAATCGTAAACGTCATCACAAAGTCCGGTTCCAACGGCTATCACGGGTCCGCCTACGAAATTAACCGCCTTTCCTCCTACGGCGCGAATGACTTTTTCAATAAAGCCAATGGCGTGGATCGGCCCGTGTACACCAGGAACCAGTTCGGCGGCTCGATCGGCGGACCTGTGAAGAAGGACAAAATGTTCTTCTTCGTCAACCCGGAATTTACCCGCGTCCGCAGCTCTGCTCCGTTTGTCGCGGTCATTCCCGATCAAAACCTGATTAACGCTTCTGGCGCAAACACGCAGGCCTTCTTTAATGCCTTCGGTCAGCTCCGTCCGAACAATAAAACGGTGGTGCAATATAGCCGCGCTTCGAATGGTGGACTCGATGCCGCTTGCGGTGCGCCGATACTAGTTGGTAACCCGCCAGTCCCTACCCAATCAGCATGCGATAAGGCATTCCCCGCCGGCTCCACAACGCCTCTTTTCGATCAAGTTCAATACAACACGAACGCGGACGGCGGCGGCGGCTTTCCACAAAATACGTACGACGTGGTAAGCCGTTTTGACTATAACTTGAGCGACCGGACGCAGTTTTACGCACGGTACGCGAAATACCACGAAGCGGATGCGGTCGGCACGGTGGACAACAGCCCTTACAGCGGTCCCACCCCTTTTGGCTTCGACTCCGCGCAAACTTTCGACGACCATAGCGCTTTGCTGAGCTTGACGCATACCATCGGCACGCGACTGACGGAACAGACGAAATTCGTGTTCAACCGCCTGTCGTTTGCTCAGCCGTTGGGAACGAACCCTGTCGGTCCGACGCTCTATTGGAACAAGAATTTCGGGGCATCTTTCAATGGTCAAGCCCTGGCATTGCCGGGATACAGCCAGTTGACCCCCGGAAACTCTATTCCCTTTGGCGGACCGCAGAACTTCTATCAGACCTACCAGGACTTTGCTGTCGTCAAGGGCAAGCACGATTTGCGTTTTGGCGGTTCTTACCTTTTCTTCCAGGACGACCGCACCTTTGGCGCCTATGAAGAGGCCGTCGAGTCCCTGGGTACAGCTAATGTCAACTCTGGAGCTCTTCAAAACTTTTTAACGGGGAATCTGAGAACCTTCACCGTTGCGATTGATCCGCAGGGCAAACTACCCTGCGGCTCGCCAGGCCTCTCCGGAAACGACCCCGTCGCCGTTACCGCCAACTGCACGGTTACGCTGCCGGCCAACCAGCCTAATTTCAGCCGGTCAAACCGGTACAACGAGTTCGCTTTCTACGGGCAGGACACCTGGAGGGCGCGGCAGCACCTTACCATCAACCTTGGTCTCCGCTGGGAATACTACGGAGTTCAACATGACAAAAATCCGGCCCTGGATTCCAACTTCTATCCAGCCGTCGGAGGGTCGATTTTTGAAGGGCTCCGCAATGGCGATGTCGCCCTGGCACAGCAAAGCTCCGTCGGCGGCCTGTGGGCGAAAGACTGGCACGATTTTGCTCCGCGCGTCGGCTTTGCCTGGGACATCTTTGGCGACGGCAAAACCTCACTCCGCGCCGGCTATGGAATTGGCTACGAGCGCAACTTCGGAAACGTAACGTTCAATGTCATCCAGAACGTTCCAAATTACGAGGTTGTGGACCTGACGCAGAACGTCGACCCAGGCTGCTGTACGGTCACTACCTCCAATCTCGGCGGCTTCGCGGGAACAGGGACCAAGACGCTCCCAAAGGCTAGTTTGCGCTTTGTCGATCCGCATATTAAAACGGCCTATGCGCACCTTTACGATGCGGCCATCGAGCGCCAGATCGCGCCGAAAATCCTTTTGGCGATTGAGTATTCCGGCTCGAAGGGTGAAAAGCTCTATAGCCTCGATGCAATTAACCGCCCTGGTTCCGGCAATGTGTTCCTCGGAGACCCTTGCGTTCCTGGCAACTGCACATCACGCATCCGCGGCCAGCAATACAGCACTATCAATGCCCGCGAGAATGACGGGTTCTCCAGCTACAACGCCGCGAACGTTAAGCTAGTCATGACCAACCCATGGAATTCGGGGTTGAACCTGACGGCCAACTACACTTACGCTCATGCGATTGACAACCTCAGCTCTACCTTCAGCACGGGAGCGACGAATCTAGACCTCGGGTTGCTTGATCCCTCCAATCCTCGCCTCGATCGGGGGAACGCTGATTTCGATCTGCGCCATCGCATTTCCCTGGGCGGAACGTGGGACGTTCCGATCGCACGGAATACGCACGGCGCAATCAAACAGGTTGCGGACGGATGGACGATCTCGTCCATCTTCGTCGCGCACACCGGCGCACCCTTCACCATATTTGACTCAACCAATGTTCAATTCCAGCAGCTTCCCCGGTTGATCCTGAATTCCGCAATTTCAAGGACAGGATCGCTCACGGACAGCGCCGGACCCGATACCTTTAACTACATCTCGATTCCCAATTCGGCCGTGGGTGAGTTCACCAATCCCATCACCGGAAACTCTGAATTTGGACCGTATCCGGCAAACATGACCGGCCGGAATATCTTCCGCGGACCCGGTACCTGGAACTTCGACTTTGGCGTTCATAAGAAGTTCTTCGTCTCCGAACGGTATAACCTGGAATTCCGCGCGGATTCCTTCGACATCTTTAACCACGCCAACGCATTCCTCGTGGGCGGTTCCAACGACTTCGGCGCCGGAACCCCAGGTCTTGCCGCCGGCACAACCGTTGGGATTCAAGCTTGCAAGGGAACCTGCACCGGCATTGCCGGCCCTTCTTCTTCCCCGATTCAACATCGCAACGTCCAACTCGAGTTGCGGCTCGGTTTCTAGCGAACCTTCCCCGCTCGCGCGGGCTGAAAAGAAAAAGGGGAGCCAATTTTCTGGCTCCCCTTTTTTGATTTTGAATGGTGCTCGGCCTATTGACGAGTGTTTCCCGGCTCCACTGCTTTGCCCTTGCGCTGATACCAAACAATGTGGTCCCCGTCATCCGCTCGGTCTGAGTAAACCACCGTTTTATACCCAACAGAATGCATTTCGCTCGACGGCAGCTCAAGCAGGGCATTGTTCGTCAGCAGGAATCCACCCGGCTTCAACATCGCCGCAATGTTCGTCATAGCCAGCGATTGTTCAAACGTCCCGTAATACACAAGAATGTTCGTCGCGATCAGCAGATCGAACTTTTCATCTTCGGGCAAATTCGCCCGTTGCAGGATGATGTCGACGTCAAAGGTCTTTATTCGTCGGACCAGCGCCGGCCTTACCGTGACTGCTCTGAGCGAAATTCCCTTCAGCGCCGGCGGTACGGCTGCCGGTGCCGTCGCGGAACCAATCTGCTCGCCAAAACGCTCCCAATAAGCTTGTAGCTCCGTTTTCCAGCCGCCCGCTGGATTTCGGGGAAGCTGAATCGTATAACCACGCCCTTGCATAGCCAGCCGCCTCGCTCGTTCGACATGCTTCAGTACGCGCGGGCTCAAATCCAGAACGTCGGCTTCCACAACATCTGGCTTCGCGAGTTGCAGCCGCAGAAGCGAATCCGTTACGGCAAACGGTTGCACCGTTTGCGTCGGATAGAAATCGAATCCTTCTTGCTTGTCGGTAAAGTCCAGCCCCGGTCCTATGATCCCGACCCGTTGAACGCCCTCTGCCTTCAAAAGCCCGCGCCTTTTCATCTCCGTCAGTGCCGCCTCCAGCGCGTACTCCGGCGGCAGCGACGTGTCCAGCGAAAGTCCTCTCTCTTTGTAAAGTTTCGATCTCTCGGCGAACTCCTCGACCGGATTATTCAAACTCTTCGCAGCCTGCAACGCTTGCTGAAAGCTGGACTGTTCGTGGATGACCCGTTTCACGTTTTCGTATAGGTAAGTGGACGCTTTTTGCTTCGCTTCCGCCCCCGAAAAATCAACGCCCGCACGCTGCAACGTGGCCCTCGCGAATCGCAGTCTCTCATTCGCGCCGGGTGTCATCGTTCCGCGTACCAAATCCTGCACGCGCTTTTCAAATAGCGTTTGCCAGGCGGCCTCCGTCTGTTGCTTGACGTCGTCCGCCGTTGCCGCCGGGATGGAACGCAATTGTTCGCTGGTAAGGCGCGGCGCCGCCGTAAAGCTCGTGCCGAATAGCAAAAAATTGATAACCGAGTCCGCATCGCCCTGGGCCAGCCGGTCGCGAATCTCTGCATCGCGCTTCGTGGCCCATGTATCCCAGGTTTCCTGGCGATGCTCCGCCGCAGCGTCACGCAGTTCGGCGGGAATAATCTCGGCCATCGCCTCCAGTATCGGTTTTGCGTCGTCGAATGGGGTGCGCCCGATTTGGGTCGCAGGCGGCAATGCGAAGGTTGCGACGCCGATGGCAATCGCAGAGGTAAATAGTCTTCGGATCATCGAGTTTCTCTGCACACGGATTGCATGCCAACTCAATTCCAGGCGCTTACGGCAGCACGTCCACCGCAACGCTCGATGGATATTTCTCCGACCGGTAGATCGTCTGCGTCGCCTTCTGGTAGTCGTCGTCTTTCGCTTCAAAAATATTCGGCACGAATTTTTGCGGATTCCGGTCGTACAGTGGAAACCACGTGCTTTGCACCTGCACCATGATCCGGTGGCCTTTTTTGAACACGTGATTCGAACTGTGCATGTCCACCGTAAACGGCGTCACTTCGTTTGGCGCAATCGCCTCCGGCTTCTCGAATGAATTCCGGTACCGCCCGCGAAAAATTTCTTCCGCGATCATCAATTCGAATCCCGATAGCTTCCAGTCCTCTTCCATCTTTTCCGGATACACGTCGATGAGCTTCACGATCCAGTCCGCGTCGCTTCCCGTCGTCGACGCAAACAATTTCGCCGCCACGTTTCCCGCCACCGTCACGTCCACTTCGAGCGGCTCCGTTTTCCACGTCAGCACGTCCGGCCGGTTGTCCACAAATCTTTGATCCTGCACCAGCCACGTGTACCAGCTTCCCGGATGATCTCCCGGATACGTCGCATCCACCGGACGCCGGCGATAAGGCACCGGATGCGCCGGATCGCTCACATAACTGTCCGCCGCCGCGCCGGCGCTCGCCGCCTTCGGCGCTTCAAATGAAAGTTTCCCGTCTTCGCGAAAATAAAGATTTTTCGTTTTCGCCTCTCGTGGCGGCCACGCGTCGAACGAAGTCCACGTGTCGCTGCCCGTCTGGAATAGCGTCGCTTCCTTCACCGGCAAGCTGCCTTTGTCGTGCAGCCAGTAGGCAAACCACGGCGCCTCGATCTTTTCGCGGAAATACACGCCCGTGTCGTTGTGAAACGGAATGTCGCCCAGCGATTTTCCCGCGCCGTGCGCCCAGCCACCGTGGTTCCACGGCCCCGCCACCAAAAAGTTGTAATTCTTCTTGTCCGCTTTTTCCAGCCGCGCGTACGTCATCAGCGGCCCAAACATATCTTCCTGATCCCACCATCCCGCCACGTTCAGGTTCGGCACCGTCGGCTCGTGCAGCGTCGCCGCCACCGCGTGCCGCTTCCAGAATTCGTCATAGCTCGCGTGCGCCACAAATTCATTCCACGTCGGAATTTTTCCATGAAAATATTTCGCGTTGGCATTCGAAAGCGCGCCCAGCCGCAAATAAAAGTCGTACACATCGAAACTGTCGAACGCAAAACTGAAATTCTCCTTCGAACTTTCAAGCAGCGCCGTGTATTCGAATCCGTAGCTCAGCCGGAACGCCCCGTTGTGAAAAAAATCGTCTCCCAGCCACGTATCCCCCATGCACGCCTGCTCGCTCACCGCTTTCAGCGCCGGATGCGGATCGACCATTCCCATCGTCACCAGATAGCCGGGATACGAAATCCCGTTCATCCCCACTCGCCCGTTGTTATTCGCCACATTTTCCATCAGCCATTCGATCGTGTCGTACGTGTCCGTACTCTCCGTCACGCCCTTTGCATTGCCCGCGTCCGGCGAAGTGTGCAGCATTTCAAATTTTCCTTCCGATCCGTAGCGCCCGCGAATATCCTGAAACACAAAAATGTATCCGTCCGCAAACATGTGCGCGTAACGGTAGAGCGATCCGCTCATCCCGCCGTTCGGCGCGGAAATTCCATACGGCGTACGCTCGAAAAGAATCGGCAATCGCTCCTTCGCATTTTTCGGCGTGTAAATTTCCGTGTGCAGCTTCACCCCGTCGCGCACCGGAATCATCACTTCGCGCTTTTCAAATATCGCCGCGAGGTCAAGCCGCTTCGCCTCCTGCGCCGCGGTGGAAATTGCCGCCGCCGCCGCCATCGCCAAAGTCGCCGCGCTCAGCACGAATCGAACTCGCATGATTGCTTTCATCGGTTTCTCTGCTCCGCCGGAATTTTTCTCTTCAACAAAATGCGCCCAAATCATACCGTCGAATCCGAGAAAGCGATATACAGCTGCTGACCTTCTCCCTCTTCTCTGGTAAACTATTCTTTGCTCGACCGCACCTGAGAAGTCACCGAACAAGGAGAATTGTCCGGGCTGCTGGTTGTTCCAGCAGCTATTTTTGTATCTATACGAAGACAAAGCACTTATGAGCGCAAACATCCGCAATATCGCCATCATCGCCCACGTCGACCACGGCAAAACCACTCTCGTCGACGCCATGCTTCGCCAGTCCGGCATCTTCCGCGCCAATCAGGAACTCGTCGAACGCGTCATGGATTCCAACGACCTCGAGCGCGAACGCGGCATCACCATCCTCGCCAAAAACACCGCTCTCTTTTTCCACGACACCAAAATCAATATCGTCGACACGCCCGGCCACTCCGATTTCGGCGGCGAAGTCGAACGCGCCCTCCGCATGGTCGACGGCGTCGTCCTTCTCGTCGACGCCAGCGAAGGCCCGCTTCCGCAAACGCGCTACGTTCTCCAAAAAGCCCTCGCCGCAAAACTTCCTCCCGTCGTCGTCCTCAACAAAATCGATCGCGTCGACGCCCGCGCCAAGGAAGTCCTCGACGAAATCTACGATCTCTTCATCGACCTCGACGCCACCGAAGACCAGCTCGATTTTCCCGTCATTTACACCAACGCGCGCGAAGGCGTCGCCCA
>Ga0070730_10001098_pt1 | contig 26905 bp, 26 predicted proteins | sample Coa_R1_3_FD_66447 | JGI IMG/M metagenome (GOLD analysis project Ga0070730, IMG submission 66447) | Surface soil microbial communities from Centralia Pennsylvania, which are recovering from an underground coalmine fire - Coalmine... | ecosystem: Environmental > Terrestrial > Soil > Unclassified ... | reverse complement strand
GCGATCACGTCTTTGTAATCTGTGAGCAGCGTGGAGATGATTGCGGCAACGATCAAGATGAGCACCATCGGTGCCGTAAGCTGTTCCCACAAGATCAGCCAGGGGCTTTTGGCCCGGCGTTCGGCCAACTCATTGCGACCGTACTCGGCGAGCCGTCGAACGGCTTCGGGACTGCTTAGTCCCTGAGAAGCGTCCACATTAAGTTCTCGCAGTGCCTGCTGGGGATCTAATTGATGCCAGTTGATCATCGCTATGCAACCCAATATTCGGGTATCGGTCCGATCCGCGCATGGTCCGCAGGAATATCTCCATTTCTATACCCCTGCCATCGCCCAGGTCGCGTCACTTGCGTGGCTCAAGTGAGATGAGTGTTACCTACGGTTGCTTTTGCGGCGACACATGTGGGCCGACGTGTTCTTGAAAGTTCCAGCTGCCCGCACGCTTCTCCTCTCTGAGAAAACTGAATAGCGCAACCGTCACGGCGAGAATCAGAGGCCCGATAAAGACGCCCAGAGCACCGAAGGTTTTCAGCCCTCCAAGCAAGGCGAAGAAGACGTAGAGGGTAGAAAGCTTGACGCGTTCTCCGATCAGATAGGGTCTTAAGACGTTGTCTACCGGATGTACGATTGCGATCGCCCAGACGAGCAGAAGCAGTCCCTTGATCCAGTGACCGCTAAAAACCAGCATGCAGATTGCCGGCAAAAAGACCAAGGTCGTGCCAATGATTGGCAACATGGCGCAGAGTGCTGTCACCACTCCCCAGATGACAGGAGATGCAATCCCCAAAGTCCAGAACGCGACGCCTGTGAGTATTCCTTGAATCGCGGCAATCGCAAGGGTTCCGTACACAATTGCATTCAGTGCGTCCTTTACACGGCGAAACAATCGCCTGGTCTGATCTGAGGTGAGCGGCAGGATGATGGCGCCACGACGTAGCATGGATCTGCCGTCACGGAGTAGGAAGAACAGGAGAAAGAAGGCAATGAATGCGTCCAGAGCTAGGGAAGTCAGGTTGCCGAGAGCTCCGGCGCTCATGGCAATCAGTGCAGCAACTGCTTTCTCCGCTTGGTTGGAGACGGCGCGCTGCAAATCGGGAACGGAGAGTGGGACGTATCGATGAGCCAGGACGATGGCCTGATCGAAGATTTGCACAATAAATAGGCTCAGGCGTTCCCTCGCTTCGCTGGAACCACTTAGTGACTGGTAAATATCGTGGAGCCCCGACACAGTTGCTTGTCCCAGGAACAATGACAACGAAGCGATAAACAGGATTACCACGGTGGAAGAAAGCAGTGCTGAGCTGTTTCTATTCCTAACCCGCTGATGAATGCGCGCATGCAGCGGATAGAAGATAATCGCCAAGATGACAGAGAAGATGATCGGCTTAAGGAACGGTGCGATGAGTATGTAGCACAGGTAGAGCGCGATGGCTGTGAGGGCCATCAGGAAAACGATCGTTGCCCGGGTTTTCGTCATGTTAGTGCGTCCGAACGGCGATTCCGTCACGAAGCTGATTCGGGGGATAAAGAATTACACTTTCCCCTGCGCCGATTCCACTCAGAGTTTCCGCCTCGGTCTGGCTTCTATGTCCGATCGTAATGGCGCGCAAGCGTGCATGCCCCTTGTCCACCACAAAAACGCTCCAGCCGCCGCGCTCTCGAAACGTCGCACTGCCGGGTATCTTCAGAACGTCCGGTGCTTCCCAAGTCACGATACGGGTTTCGACGCGAAACCCGTCTCCTAGGCCGTCTGGGCGGTCCACGAAGTCGGCAATCACGTTGACTCGCTTTTCTTCCACTCCCAATGCGGAGATCTTTGTAAATCCGGCGGGTTCCACCAGGCGAACTTTCGCACGCAGGGGATGCGGTCCTCCCCAGCCCTCAAGAAAAACAGGGGCGCCGGGCTTGATATTAACCGCGTCGGTGGTCAACACATCTGTGACAATTTCAATTTTTCTGGGATCACCGACCACAACAAGAGGCGCTCCCGCCTGAACGACTCGCTCGCTTTTTTCCACCACCCGCAAGACCCTTCCAGCAGTCGGAGCTCGGAGTGAGATCACTGTGTGTCCTGCGGCTGCGTCCTCTATCCCCACAAGTCCCGCGCGTGCAACTTTGACTTCGGAGGCCGCGGCGAGAGCGTTGAACCGTGCGGCTCGAAGTTCCTCTCGAGCGGTGATTTCCATGTTTCGGGCTTGCTCCAGAGCCTGCGTGGAAATAACGTTCTCCCCCCCAAGTTGTTCCGCGCGCTCCCGGTCACGTTTTGATTGCTCGTAATCCTCTCGGGCGTGCTCCGCCCTGGCATCGGCCTGGCGTTTGGCGGCCTCTGCGCTCCCGACGCGTCCCAATACTTCTTCCCGCTGCTGCTGGTTCAGAGGAAGCGGCTCGATTCTGACCACGACCTGGTTTGCGCGGACCGCGTCTCCCTCTTCGAGATCAACGCGCAGCATACGACCCGGGATCGGGGAGGCGACGACGAAGCGATCGTGCGCTCGAGTCTCCCCGTCTTCATCAACCGTTACCCGCAAGGGGCCGCGAGTCGCATTCGAAACCTCAACCAGAATGGGAACCGGCCGCAGCAAGATCCAGGCAAGCGCGCCAATGAAGCCCGCAAGCACGACCAGAAAGATGTTTCGACGGATTCGTCTTTGTGCCACGTCACTCCCTCGTCTTCAGTACGGCCACCAAGTCCAGGCGACGCAGCCGGAGATACAGCAACGCGCCGGTCGCCACGCAGGCGAGACCTACTATCAAAACCGAAATCAGATAGGTGCGCGGGTTGATCACCAGTGGCATGCGGTACAGTTCCGTCTGCATCGCCGCCGTAAGGGTGGCGCAGAAGCCGTAGCCGATGAGGAATCCCAGGGGGATCGCCGCCACAGCGAGCAGCGCCTGTTCCCCCAGGAGCATGAAACTGATCTCGCGCTGATTGAATCCAAGCACCCGCAGAGAGGCGAGTTCGTGCCCGCGTTCAGAGAGGGCGACCCGGGCACCGTTGTAAACCATTCCAATAGCGATGAGACATGCGAAAAGATTCAGCGCGGTCGTCGAAATGCGCAGGCTCTCCGCGATCGTGCGGTAGAAGCTTTCAAGCATGACTGCGCGAACTGCCACACCAGCGACCGCGGGGGTTTGTTTCAACTGCGAATACAATGCTGGAAGTTTCTCCGGATCGACGGAGAGGTATGCGCCTGAGATCGAAGGCCCTTCACGCATCATGCGATTCAACGCAGAAATCTCCATATAAGCGGAGAGCCCTATCATCTCATCGACGGCGGCATTCACAGTGACCTGCCGCACAGGTCTTTCTCCCTCCAAGACTTCCACCGTGATCGTGTCGCCGGGACGAACACCGAGCAACTCCGCAAGCTTTGTCGTAAGAACTACGCCCTCGGAAGGAATGCGGGCGACATCAAAATCTCGCCCGACAACACGCCGCAACTCGCCGCCAGCCTCGAGTCCCAGCAAGCCAATCCGTTTCGTGCGGTGCCCGAAGCGCAGCCGTGCTGGCACGATGCGAAATGTCTCCGAGCGCAATATTCCCTTCAAATGTTCGATGTCGTAGCGAGCCTGCTCCCCGTGAGGCTCAAAAAGCGAGACCGTCACATCATCGCGCTGAGCGGTCCTGAACTGCACCTGGACGAGATATTCGATAGCGTCAAAGAAGTAAAAACCAATAATCAGAATGGCCACGGCGAAAGACATTCCCACAACGGTGAGGATGGCTTTCCACGGCCTCCGCTCGAGGTTGCGCAGGATCATTCGGGACGAGATGGAAATCATTCTGGCCAACCCCAAATGTTCTGCGAGTCCCTGCCTGAATTGGGGTGGGGACTCAGGACGCATCGCTTCGGCAGGAGGTAAAGCAACAACGACACGCAGCGATGACAACGCTCCGAGGCACGCCGCAACGGCGCTGATAGCGATACCCCAGAAAATCAGCTCTGGGCTCGCCACGAAGCTCAGTTCGGGAAACCTGAAAAAATTCTGATACATTCGGGCCAACCCGCGGCCCAGCCAAATTCCCAACGGCAAACCGGCTGCGGTTCCCAGCAGCACGGCTACAAGGGCAAATTTAAGGTAGTGAATGCCCACCGCGGCGTTGGAATACCCAAATGCCTTCAGCAAACCGACAGGATTCCTCTGGGTGCTGACGAGACGCGACAACACCACGTGAATCAGAAACGCCGCGATCCCCAGGAAGACGGACGGAACAAAGACCCCGGTAATGCGGTCCTGCGCGATTTCGTCGGTCAGAAATCGATTGGAGATCTGATCCTCGCGCCCGTAGGCGCCAAGCCCTCCGTACGGTTCCAAAAGTTTGTCGAGCTGTTCGAGCACGCCGGCTTCACTTGCAGCGGGGGCCAAAGCAATGCTGACGTCGTTGAATCCTCCCTCCATATTGAAGAGTGGTCCAAGCGCCTCGCGGCTCATCCACAACACGCCGAAGCGCCGGTTGTCCGGAAAGACCTCCGCGCCTCGAATCTCGTAGACATACTCCGGGGAAAGCGCAATTCCGACAATTTGAAGCCGCTCCAACCGGCCATTGATCACCGCCCCAATGGAAGTTCCGATCTCAAGCCGATTGGCGCTCGCGAAAGCTTCGCTGACCAGCACTTCATCCTGTCGCCCGGGTTCAATGTATCTCCCCTTGCGCAGGAACAAATCATTGAGCATGGGTTCCCGGTTTTCCGGGATGGACACCAGGCGCCCGACCGCGGGCTCGTCGAGACCCGGGACATCCAGGTTCACCTCGACGACCACTCTCGTTTGCACCACGGAAACTCCGGGGATCGAGGTGATTTCTGTGACCAGGCTGTTAGGGGCGCGTTTGAGTTGAGCAAAGACATCGGCAAAGTGGTAGCGCGCGTAGTGCTCTTGTTGGGCGCGCTCCACGGATTCATAGGCGCCCCGCATCGTCACATAGGTGGCAATGCCAGAAGCGACGATCAAAGCCACCGTAATCACCTGGCCGCGCATATGCCAGAGGTCGCGAAGCAGTTTTCGGTTTAGAACGCTGAGTTGCATGTCACCACGCCAATTCCGCTGGCGAAGCCCGCCGTTCGTTCTTTTGAATGTCGGCGATCATTCCGCTACTGATCCGAACCACACGATCGGCCATGGCCGCGATCGCGGCATTGTGGGTGATCACCACGGTGATCGTCTTCAACTCACGATTCACGCGGTCGAGAACTTCCAGCACGATTTTTCCCGTTGCATAGTCGAGTGCGCCGGTGGGCTCATCACAGAGTAGTACGTCGGGCCTCTTCACGACCGCGCGCGCAATGGCCACGCGTTGTTGCTCGCCCCCGGAGAGTTGGGCAGGGAAGTGATGCATGCGATTATTCAGTCCCACCATACGGAGGCATTCTTCGGGGTCCAGCGGATTCTCGGATATTTCGGAAACAAGGGCTGTGTTTTCCAATGCCGTAAGACTCGGAATCAGGTTGTAAAACTGAAAGACGAACCCAACGTGTTCACGCCGGAATCGCGTCAACTCTTCGACCGTGGCCGCCGTGAGATTATGGTCCCGGTATCGAACTTCACCGCTTGTCGGGACATCTAGTCCGCCCAGGATATTCAACAGCGTGGATTTACCGCTGCCGGAAGGACCTAATAACACCACGAATTCGCCCGGCAATAAGCCAAGTGTGACGCCGCGGAGCGCCTGGACGGTTACGTCTCCCATGCGATAGATCTTCGTGATCTTCTCCATGTGAAATATGGCGTCAACAACTGCCGAAGGTGACTCCCCGATCATCGTGATTCAAGCACTCCCCTCATCCTCTCCGCATTGAGATTACTGAACCGCTTCATTCGCGATTCGCTGGGGGCTGGGCCTCCTCCAATTTCCGCGCACACCATTCCCCGTCTGCCGTGATTCGGTGCCGCAAGTTGACCCAAGTTCGATGCTCTGGCCAAAGAACTGGCGGTCCCATGACACGCGTCACACTGCCTTGTGCTCAACGTCACTGCCTAGGGCCTAGGGGGCATCAATATTGGTTTTAATATCATTCGGGAACGGATCGTTTGTAACACACCATGAGGGTACTGATCGCTATCGATGCAACGTCCTCCCATGGAGAATGCGTTCGAGCAGCGGTCGAACGTCCGTGGCCGGCCTCCTCTTCCTTCTGCCTGTTGAACGTATTCAATCCCTATCCGTTCACCGCCGCTCCGGTCTTCCAGGAAAGATTAAAGGAGAAAGTACTACAGAACTTGGAGCGTCATGCGAAGCGAATCCGCGAAGCGGGTTGGGACGCAACCACAGAGATACGCCCGGGGACTGCCCGTCGAGAAATCAACAGCTTCTCGAAGGAGTGGGGAGCGGATTTCGTTATGCTCGGCTGCAATGACCTCGGCGACCTGACGCGGCTACTTCTCGGCAGCACGGCACTTGTCGTGGTGCGGCACGCCCCATGTTCCGTCGAGGTAGAACGGCCACGGCGCCACACAGGCGATCCTGCTCGCGACAGGGGGATGAGGATTCTAGTGGCGACAGATGGATCACAACCATCGCTAACTGCCCTTCGTTCCGTGGCAAATCGCCCTTGGCCGACGGGCAGCGTCGCAAGGATCATCAGCGTGCCTGAATTCATTCTTCTGAAGGATCCTTCCTACTTTGAGACGCATCAGGTCAAAAACCTCGGCAAAGCCGCGATCGATGACGCCAAGGTATCCATAGCTGCCGGAGTCGGGGTTCTCTCGCAATCGGCATTGAAAGTCTGCTCTGACGTACCTACCTCCGAGGACAAGCCCTACCATGTCATTTTGAATGAGGCGGAAGCGTGGCAAGCGGACATGATCGTTGTCGGCTCCCACGGCCGGAGTGGATTCGATCGAGTAATCATGGGAAGCGTTTCAGAAGCGGTAGCGCTTCACGCAAAGTGTTCGGTCGAAGTGATTCGCCAAGCTGAACCTGTGAACGGGTAAAGCCCAATCGTTGAAAAGGATGAGGTCTGCCACGCGTGTGGCGGTTGTTTCCGGCAGAAAATCCGGTTTGGAGCGCGATGACTTTTCCTGGCAGACCCCTACTGATTCTAGTGCTGGTCTTGTTGGCAGCGAGCTGCAAGTTAGCGACACCTAACATCGGTCAACAGGCTAGCACCCGGACTCCTGAATCCGTTGACCGACCGGAGCGACAAGGACTCAGCGCCGCCGACGAGTCTATGTTGAACTCCATTATCGATACGGGCAAGCTGCCTGAACTTCATCGAGCATCTTTCGAGGACCTGAAGGGCGAAACGAGGGAATTTTACGATTCGCTGAGCGGCTCGTTGGCGTGGATTTCGAATTCAAAGCCGACGAACAAAGCGCGAGCTATGGTTCATCTGCTCGAAACGGCTGAAGATAGGGGCCTGAATGCGGAAGACTACGACGGTCGTCAGTGGGCTCCCCGACTGGCTCGGTTCGAACAGCCCGGGTTGCTCCGAGAAGACGATCTGGTCCAATTCGATGTGGCTCTTACGGTCTCTGCGATGAGGTACGTGTCGGACTTGAATGTGGGTCGGGTGAACCCTCGTTTATTTCATTTTGAACTGAGTGTTCATGACCGGAATATCGATCTGTCTGAGTTCCTGAAGGACACACTCGCAAGCGAGTCGGACATTGCTTCCCGCATGGATGAGTTAGAACCGCCGTTCCCAGCTTACCGTCGTACTGTGGCTGCGCTGCAGGAATATCGTGAGCTTGCCCGCGAAGCTGACGGAGAGCCGTTGCCCGCCACAATAAGGACCATCAAACTTGGCGATTCTTACGTGGGAGTGCCGAGGCTGTTCCGTCTGTTGCGGCTGGTGGGAGATCTCCCGCAAGCAGCTACCTTGCCGTCTTCCACGGTTTACGACGGTGCTCTTTCTGAAGGCGTGAAGAAGTTTCAAGAAAGACATGGCATTGCATGCACCGGGCTAATTGACACACAAACGTTGGACGCTCTGAATACGCCGCTCGCTCGGCGTGTCACTCAACTCGAGCTTTCCCTCGAGCGCTGGCGCTGGGCGCCACGTAAGTTCATCCGCCCCCCGATTGTCGTCAATATCCCGGAGTTCCGCCTGCGAGCGGATGACGAAGAGTATCGTTGGGCCCTTTCGATGAAAGTAGTGGTAGGCAAAGCTTATGGACATAAGACCCCGTTGTTTATCAGCGAGATTCGGTCCGTCATTTTTCGCCCCTACTGGAATGTGCCGCTCGGAATCCAACGCAAGGAGTTCGTTCCGAAGATCGAAGAGAACCCAGCATACCTGGCGGAGAATTCTTATGAGATTGTGGACCGCGACGGAAACGTAGTTGACGAAGATCCGGCGATAGAAGAGGTCAGAGAAAAACTTCGATCAGGACGGCTAGGGATCCGCCAAATACCCGGCCCCGTCAACGCTCTGGGATTAGTGAAGTTTGATTTTCCAAATCAATTTGACGTTTATATGCACGGCACACCGTCCACGGAACTCTTCCTACAGTCGCGGCGTGATTTTAGTCATGGATGTATTCGGGTCGAAGATCCAGTCTCGTTGGCGCAGTGGGTCTTGCGGGACCGGCCGGAATGGACTCTGGAGAATATCCGAAGCGCAATGGCTGGTGAAACGACAATTCGTGTGGATCTTTTGAAGCCCATCCCTGTCCTCATCGTGTATGGCACCGCGGTTGCGATGGAAGACGGTCAAGTACATTTCTTCCAAGACATCTACAAATACGATGCCGATCTGGAGCGTGCCCTCAGGCGGGACGACTCGCCGAGGCAGTAGATGACCGCAGTGCAGTTTCTTTGGAGGTCATGGCTTCAGGAAAGTAAGCATTCGCCAAGTATTGCGACAACATGCGCTGGGTGTTGAAGAAAGATGCGTTGATCGCGACAGTGGAACGCATTACTGAGGCGTATGCCGCAGGTCGTTCGTAAAACATCGGCAGGATTACGTGTTCCACCTTTTCATACATGGAGGCCACTTCGATTTCATGTTCTTCCGGGCCTTCGTCGAGTCCGATAGACCACCCGGTCACTCCTTCGAGATGACCTTCGATCCACCATCCATCGCGGACACTCAGGCTCGGAACGCCGTTCAGGCTGGCTTTCATTCCACTCGTACCCGATGCCTCGAACGGTCGGTGCGGCGTGTTTAGCCAGAGATCCACGCCGCTCGTAAGCAGGCGCGCCCACCGCATATCGTAGTTTTCGACGTACACAATGCGGATCTCGTCGCGCAAAGCAGCAGTGGCCTCAAAAACGCGCCGAATGACGGCCTTGCCGTCCTCATCTCGTGGGTGGGCTTTTCCTCCGAACACAACCTGAAATGGTCCGGCCTTCTGCCTGATTGCCCGAAGCCGCTGCAAATCGGCGAATAGCAAATCGGCGCGTTTATACGTTGCAGCACGACGCGCGAATCCAATTGTGGCAACGCGTTCGGAAAGCTGCACGCCAGTCGATTGCGTGATTTCCTTGATCATGGCCTGCTTTGCGCCCTCATGCGCCTGTTGAATCTCCTTGGTATCCACGGCGATGGCATAGCGGAGATAACGGTTATCCCGGCGCCACTCCGGAACGTGCCGGTCGTAGAGTTCCTGGAAAGGGGCCGAGGTCCAGGTTGTGGCGTGAACACCATTGGTAATTGCGTGGATCGGATAGTCCGGAAACATCCCGTGTGAAATTTCTCCGTGGTGCATGGCCACGCCATTGATATATCTCGAGCAACGTAGAGCGAGATACGTCATGTTCAGGTTTCCGAATGGGCAGCAGCGTGTCGCGTTTAAGATTCCGACGCGATCCGGGCCCAGCACCTTGCCAACAAGCTCGAGCGGAAATTGATCGAATGCCGTGGGAACCGGCGTATGCGTCGTAAAGACACATTGCTTACGCACGGATTCGATCTCTTGATCCGTGACGGACGACAGGTTAGGCCTGCCAACGAGTTCTTCCAATAGGGCAACGGTTAGCAGTGCAGAGTGACCCTCGTTCATGTGAAAGCGTTCGATGGCTTTGTGTCCCAGCGCGCGCAGCATGCGGACTCCCGCGATGCCAAGGACAGCTTCCTGGCAAAGTCGATATTTCTCATCGCCGCCATATAAACTGTCGGTCAGTGTTCGTTCCCAGGGAGGATTGTCCGGTAGGTCGGTGTCCAGGAAATAAACCGGCACCACGTGCCCCGTTACACCAGTAATCGAGAATCGCCAAGCTCGCACATTCAGGTGCCCGCCGTTGAGATTTAATGGCACGGTCAAGTCGATTGGCTCCAGTAATATGCCAGGATGCCAATCCTCAGACTGTTCAGTCTGCTGGCCCTTGGCATCCAAGTGCTGGTGGAAATATCCCTTTCGATGGAGCAGGGTGAGGCCAACCATGGGGATTCCTATATCTGCCGCCGAGCGCAGCATGTCGCCCGCCAAGACGCCGAGTCCACCGGCATAGGTCGGAATTTCGGGAGCCACAGCAATCTCCATCGAAAAATACGCTACCCGAATCTCAGGCTCGTGGGTCACGGCGCTTCTCTCTTGTGGCAAGGTCGTGGCAACGGTTTTCTAGCCAGGTACTAGTCCATGGCGGGATGGTTGGCGCGTAGCTTTCAGAGAAAACATCCTTCCGCAATCTCTTTTTGATGCCCAGATACCCGCCGGATGTGGTCGAAGCAAGTCTCCTCGCTGGAGTTCACACCATCTGTGTGATGCATCACACCCCGGTGTGACGCGCTTCCTTTGGAATGCAGCCACGCAGGAGGACGATTCGGAATGGGGACATTGGTGACCGGGACAACTCGGGAGGTGTGCAATGAGAAGAGATGCAATTAGGAAACGCCCGGGTGTCGGTGACACACCGAAGATCGTAGCCGTAGACGCATTCGAGCAAACGCGAAGAATACAGGAAGCCATCGGCCATAGAGCGTTTGAAATCTTTGAGAGCCGTGGTTCTAAACCCGGACGTGAGTTGGAGGATTGGCGTCAAGCGGAAGCCGAACTCACATGCGCGCGATGTTCAGGCCAAATGAAGCTCGACGGCTCACTTTGGGTAAACGCTGACGCGGCATTATTCCATCCGGATACGATAGAGATTTGGGTTTCTCCCAGAAAGCTTACTATCTGCGGGAAGCCGCATGTTTTACGTTCCAGCTCTTTCGCCCGGCAGGAAGGGCCTTGCCATGAGGGTGAAATGATCTTTCACGTGATCGACCTGGCTTGTGAAATCGATCCTTCACGCGTTACTGCAAAATTCGACGATGCTGCGTCTCTGGAAATTGTCTTAGGAAAATCTGGAGCGGAGACCACATCCAATTGCGAGATGAAGGCAGCCGCAGCGTAGCCACGGCCGTGGACCCGGTTTCACACCCGGCCCTCGAGTAGTGTCACCCGATCCCAACCGACACAACGGTCGATCCGATGCCTTGCAAAGGGAGGACTGCCATGTCTGCCAAGCGATTGCTGTTCCGATCCGCTGCACGCGAAAAGATACTCAGCGGCGCCACTGCGCTGGCGGACGCTGTCCGCATCACGCTTGGGCCAAAATCAAAATGCGTGCTGATTGAGAAAAAATGGGGCAGCCCGATCGTCTGTAACGATGGGATCACGATTGCAAAGGAAATTCAGATAGAAGATCCGGAAGCGAACCTCGGCGCGCAAATGATTCGCGAGGCTGCCGAACGAACGGGAGACGCAGTCGGCGATGGCACGAGTACCTCGGCGATCCTGGCTCACGCAATTTTCGCCGAAGGCCTGCACAATGTTGCCGCAGGCGCAAGTGCGGTGGATTTGAAGCGCGGGTTGGACCGCGCGCTCATTGTCGCCGTGAAGGCGCTAAAGGGCCTGTCTCGGCCCGTTACCAGCCGTAAGGAAAAGGCCCAGGTTGCCACAATATCGGCCCACAACGATTCTGCGATCGGCGAATTGGTCGCCGATGCCTACGAGAAGGTTGGGCCTGAAGGTGTCATCACTGTTGAGGAATCGAAAACCACGGAATCCGCTCTGGAAGTTGTGGAAGGGATGCAGTTTGACCGTGGCTATATCTCGCCTTACTTCGTCACCGACACCGAGAAGATGCAAGTCGTGCTGGAAGATGCGCTGATCCTTCTGCACGAGAAGAAACTCGCGAGCCTTACCGAGATGTTGCCGTTTCTTGAGCAAGTGGCGAAGACAGGCCATCCATTGCTGGTTGTTGCCGAGGACGTTGAGGGTGAAGCTTTGGCCACCCTGGTTGTCAACAAAGTGCGCGGCACGTTGCTCTCCGCCGCTGTGAAGGCGCCTGGGTTTGGCGATCGCAGAAAAGAAATGTTGCAGGACATCGCTATTCTTACTGGCGGTCAAGTCATTGCCGAAGAGTTGGGTTTGAAGATGGAGAGTCTTGGCTTAAAGGAATTGGGTCGGGCGAAGCGCGTTGTCGTGGATAAAGAGAAGACCACGATCATCGAAGGTGGAGGTGCAAAATCTGCCATTCAAGGCCGCTGCGCCGAACTGCACAAACAGATCGAAAAGTCGACCTCGGACTACGATAAGGAAAAGCTCCAGGAGCGACTGGCAAAGCTCGCGGGCGGCGTGGCCGTCCTTCGCGTGGGTGCGCCATCCGAAACCGAGATGAAGAATCGTAAGGAAGCGATTGAAGACGCTATCAGCGCTACAAAGGCTGCCCTGGCGGAAGGTATCGTTCCTGGTGGAGGTCTCGCGCTTCTGAGGCTCATCGAACCCATTGAGGCTGAGGAAGCGAACTGCTCCGGCGACGAGCGCACTGGTCTCTTGATCCTCCGGCGAGCGCTGGAAGCTCCGACACGGCAGATCGCCGAGAATTCCACCGTGGATGGTGGCGTGGTTGTGGACCGCATGCGAAGCGGCAAAGGGAACTACGGTTTCGACGCTTCCCGCTGCGAATACGTGGATCTGGTCGAAGCCGGGATCATTGACCCCACGAAAGTTGTACGGGTCGGACTCGAGAACGCTTTATCTGTAGCGAGCGTTCTATTGTTGGCCGAGGCAACTCTGACGGAAATTCCCGAGGAGAAAAGAAAGGCAGCCGCGGGACACGAAGCGTTGGAGTGAGAGGTCTGGATCGCAAACCAGATGCACGCGCTGGATCCAATCCTTATGGCAACCCAATATGTAACAGATGTAAGTCGGCGCTAGCGCTTGCTTCCTGTCGTTCAGTGGCTTCTTCCCGGTAGAGGTGACCGCGCGTTGGCGGGATCCGGTCACAAGCGGTTCTGGCGAAGACTATTTGAAATAGTTGCAATGCCCCCACACGAAACCCGGCAATGGCGCCGGCGAGGTAAAGTCGCCAAGCCCGTACGAACTCATCGCCGAACATTCGGGACACCTCGTTCGTCGAATGTTCAAATCGCTCCAGCCAGTGCTCCAGGGTCTTCGCATAGTGGGGCCGCAGGTTCTCGACATCCATAATCGAGAATTCCCACGGCTCGAAGATATCCATCACCTGACGAAGAGTAGGTGCATAAGTGCCCGGAAAGATGCGTTTTCTAGTCCAAGTGTTGAAGGCGCGCGGCCGATTTCGCCCGATTGTTTGGAGAAGTCCGCGTCCCGTGGGATCTAGGCAACGGTGGATGATACGCCCAATGTCTGCGTAGTGTTCCAATCCCACGTGTTCAAGCATCCCAACAGACACCAGGGCGTCATACTTTCCTGACATGTTCCGATAATCGTCTTCGATGAATTCCACACAGTGGCCCAGATTCATTTCTTGCGCCCGGCTTTGTGCCCAACGAACCTGCTCATGGGAGATGCTGAACCCCCGGACGTTTACGCCGTAGTGCTTCGCCATATGCAGAGCAAGTGCGCCCCATCCGGAACCGATGTCCACAACGCGCTCGCCGGGCTGGAGGTTCAGTTTGCCGCAGATGTATTCCATCTTGGCCACTTGGGCCTCGTCCAAGCTCATAGTGGTGGAGGGGAAATATGCGCACGAATACACAAGTTGGGAATCAAGCCAGAGCCGAAAGAAATCGTTATTCAAATCATAGTGCGCATGAATGTTCTTGCGGGCGCCCCGCACCGAGTTTCGCTGCATGTATCCCAGAAAGCGTGAGACGATCTTTGCATACCAGCTCTTAGAGTCGGAATCCGCCATGGAACGATATGCGGCTTCGAGCGCAGCCACGAGACTCCCTTCAACAGTGATGCGTCCTCCGCTGTAGGCCTCACCGAAGCCTCCCTCGGGATCACGTATGAGATCGAAAAGAGTCGAGCGATTTCGAATCACGATGGTGGCAACGGGCACATCCCCTGTACTGGAGACCTCAGCGCCGTTTTCCAACATGAGCCGGATCGGCGGCCCGCCAAGAGAATCATGGAGCCGCTGCAGGAGCCACCGGTCAATGCGCGAGAGCTTGTCGTGGGCAGCCGTAAAGGAAGTCGCCTGCTTGAATTGCATGGCCTTGAGGGGACTTTTGATCGTAGGCATAGGTCCCAAAGACCTCCGGCTGGTTGAGCTTTACTTTTCGGGTTTGCTGAGAATGCTTTCGCGATCTGAAGGTCTCCGTACAACTAAAACCGAGCAATGAGCGTGGCGGGCGGCGTACTCTGCGACACTGCCCAGCAGAAATTTTCGTAAGCCCTTTTCACCGTGCGATCCTAGTACGATCAGGTCCGCGCTGTATTCTTCGGCGACTGCGAGGATCCCAGTTCGTACTTCATTCTCCACCACGCGTGAATCTGTTTTGAACCCCGCCTTGCGGAGTATTTCTGCCGTGTCTGCAACCGACTCCTTGGCTTTCGCCATCTGGTCTTGAAGTCTTTCAGCCATCTCTGGGGCATAGCCGCGCCCCATTTGTGGAGGGGCGGAAAATACCATCGGCTCTACGACCTGCAGGACAAGCACTTGCGTCCCCTGAATCCGAAACGCGGAGCTCAGGGTTTCAGCAGCGGCTTCCGAGTACTTGGACCCATCGATCGCCAAGAGAATTTTCATGAGTTCCCCCATGCTAGCTGCCCTTTTAGCACTGGCCACTGAGGATAGCTGTGAGCAGCGTCACATCCGCACAAGCCCTGTTGGACTAACAATGGAATCGATCACTGGCCAGCTGACCTGTGGGCTGAGGGAGGTTGCCATGGAATATCCGTTGCAGATTACCTTCCGGAATATCAAGCCTTCGGAAATCATCGAGGAATGGGTCCACGCCGAAGCCCGCAAGCTCAATACTTTTTATAGCCATCTATTGGGATGTCACGTGGTGATAGAGATGCCACACCGGCATCACACGAAGGGGCGTTCGTTCCACGTTCGGATTGATCTGGCTGTACCGGGAGAAGAGATCGTGGTTAAGCACGAACCCAACCTGCGGCAGTGGGGGGAGACCCAACTCAAGAAGCGTCTGGAAGGGAAAACTCCCCACAAGAATGTACGTCTAGCGATCAACGACGCGTTCAAAGCCGTCGCCCGGCGTTTGCAGGATTATGCCCGCCGACAGCGTGGCGATGTAAAGCGCCATACACCACTTCAGATGGCCCACGTGAGCCGGATTCTTCCGGACCAGGCCTATGGATTTCTCACATCAGAGGATGGGCGTCGAATCTATTTTCATAAGAACAGCGTGCTGCACCGCGATTTCACACGTTTGAAGGTTGGATCGAAGGTGAGTTTCGTGGAAGAGCTCGGAGACAAGGGACCACAAGCGAGTACGGTTCGGATTGTCAGCAAGGGAAGGGTTCTACCTCAAGTGACGTCCCCGGCTGCTTAGGGATCAAGCAATGGTTGGATCCGGTCGTTTCTTGTTCATACCGGCGTTGTTGCAGAAGGCGGTCGATCATGAATATAGGACAAAAGTTACATCCAGAGGGCGATGAACGCGAGGTGGTGATTAATGTTGACGGAGTCATGCTCGAAGGGACGCTCTCTTTGCCCAAATCGGCGCGGGGGTTGGTTCTTTTTGCACACGGAAGTGGCAGTAGCCGGCACAGCCCGCGAAATCGCTACGTGGCGCACATACTTCAAACGCAACGTATTGCAACTTTGTTGTTTGACCTCCTGACGCACCAGGAAGAATCGGTTGACAGGTTTAGCGGCGAGTTTCGTTTCAATATTCCATTCCTTGCAAAGCGCTTGGTCGGCGCCACACGTTGGGCGATGAGCAGCATAGATATGCAAGATGTGCAGCTGGGTTATTTTGGTGCCAGCACGGGAGCGGGTGCCGCGCTGATGGCGGCCGCTGAGCTTCCTGAAATCGTTTCCGCGGTTGTCTCCCGCGGCGGTAGGCCTGACCTGGCGGGAAGTGCTCTCGGGCTTGTTCGCACTCCAACCCTTCTGATCGTTGGAGGAAACGACGAGCCGGTCATTGAAATGAACCGCGAAGCGCTAGCTCAGCTTGGATCCCAAAATAAGAAGCTTGTCATCATTCCGGGCGCCACTCATCTGTTTGAAGAGGCGGGCACACTGGAAGAAGCGGCAAAAGTGGCTGCAAAGTGGTTCCGTACATATTTCACGGCGGGAAAACCTCCGCTGGCGCACACCGCTTCCTGCTAAAATGAACTGGCCGAACCGTATGGCTTGAGTGGCTCGCAGACCATCCGCCAATCTTTACACCCATAACCCTGCGCACGTGACCTACGTCACAGCTTCTTCCGCCCCGTTCTGTCACGTTTTGTCTGCAAGCGCTGATCTACAGTTCCTCATCTCGGCCGATGACCTACCGCAGTCGGCACTGGCAAGACTTCGCGGATGGAGGATTCTATGGGAGAAGCGACAGCAGTCAAGCGCGCTGAAGAACCTGTTCGGCAAATCCAAAACATTTCATTGATCGATCAGATCGAAGATACGTTTAATGCCCTGGCACGCCGGGCATACGACATTTTTGAACAAAACGGCCGGGCCTTCGGACATGATCTCGAGAATTGGCTGAAAGCAGAAAGGGAATTGCTACACGCCGTTCCCGTCAACGTCACTGAATCCGACGAATCCCTCGAAGTAAGAGCGGAAGTCCCCGGATTCAATGAGAAGGAAATTGAGATCGCCGTGGAGCCAAAGCGGCTGACGATCACCGGCAAGCACGAAGCGAAAAAAGAAGAGAAGAAAGGCAGGACGCTCCACGCCGAGTCTTGCTCAAACCAGATCCTTCGCATAGTGGAGTTGCCGGCGGCCATCGAAACGGAAAAGGTGAAAGCAAACTTGAAGCATGGAGTCCTAACCCTCACCCTGCCTAAAGCGGCCAAAACTCAAGCTCTGCGCATTCATCCAAACGCAGCCTGAATTTTCTTCCGTCGGTGAGCGGGGAGGCCTGACCTCCTCAGCCTGCCCCGCTACCGTGTGGAAGGCGTTAGCGGAGAAAGGAGGCCTTTATGGCACTCCGTCATCTGATTCAATACCTTCGAACAGAACACCAGGCGTTACTCAATCTCGTCGCCCGGCTGGACAAACTGCTCTCATCCGCTTCCAAGAACGACTTCGCAGAACACTCGAGAAGCCTTTCCGGACTTCGCTCGCTTGATCGCGGGCTCCTACGCGTAGTGAGGCACTGCAGCGAACAGGATAGCCTTGTCGAGTCGGCTTACCTGCACTATCTGCACCAGCACGAGCACACGCGAATTACTGACGAACACGAGCAGCTCATTCGCGCCGTCACCAATTTTAGGGAAGAACTTAAGTGTGCAACCGTTGACCGGACCATGGCGATGATTCTTCCGGGGATGGAAGTGGTCAACCGGCTTCGCGCCCATATAGCGTACGAGCAGGAATTGCTGGGCCGGATCATGGAATTGGCCACTCCCTCTCGACCGGTGGTGGTAAAGCAGGAATCTGGAAGGAAAATTCATAAGAAACAGAGAAAGCATACGGTTAGGCGGAAACCGGTGCCGGGGGAAGCTGCACATCTTCCGTATACGATGGAGTTGCATCCGGAATTGTGAAGTCTGAATAAACTCGCAATCGTTCTCTTCGTTTCCGAATGAGAGCCGAGGTGTCCCATGAAAACTTTGGACGTTACCACAAGAATCTCTATTAAGAATATTGCCTTTATGACTGATCTCTCAACGGCATCCTACGCCGCGCTGCCCTTTGTGAAGGAATTTGCTCGATTTTATGGCGCAAAGGTTTGGGGCTTTTACGCACAGGGGACGGTTCCGTCTCTCGTTTTACCCACGGCGGAACTCGACTTAGGCGTGGCCGGCAAAGAGCTTGCCAGCCGATTGGGTAAAGACCTGGCCGGAATTCCGCAAGAGGTTGCGATCACCCACGGGGACACTTGGATTGAACTCGCCTCATTGATTCGGAAGAACCATATTGATCTGGTTGTAATGAGCACCCACGGCCGTTCCGGTGTGGGCAAAGCATTGCTAGGCTCCGTTGCTGAGACTGTTTTCCGTCAATGTCCGTGCCCCGTGCTGACCGTCGGTCCCAAGGCCACCACTCATCTCGACCTGCCGGCTGGGACCAAAGAAATACTGTACGCAACCGATTTCACTCCCGAAGCAAAGGCTGCGGCAGCGTACGCCATCTCACTCGCCCAGGAGCACCAGGCTCGTCTTGTTTTGTTGCACGTGATCGAGCCGCCTAAAGCGGGAGAACTGGCACATGGAGGCGAGTTCGTCAGCGCCACCATGGAATTGCTCCGCGATCTTGTTCCGCCTGAGGCCGAACTCTGGTGCAAGCCCGAGCACATTGTCGAATACGGATCTCCGGCGGAGAGCATTCTGAAAGTTGCGGAGCAGAAGCAAGTGCAACTGATTGTACTTGGAGTGAGGAAGCCCGAAGGGAGCCTCGGCTTGGCCACACATTTCGGGCGTGCAACGGCCTGCAAAGTGGTCTCCGAGGCCAACTGCCCAGTTCTTACTGTTCGAGGGTGAACTGAGGCCCGTATGCCAAGCGTCGTGCGATTGCTGTTCCGGGTTAGATCCGCGCTCCTCAGCCTTTGGCGGCAAACGAGCACACAACCGGCCTTGCAAGGCTGACAAAATCATCATAATTCATGCGGATGGCATCCCTGTGTGTGCCAGCATTGAAGATAATTTCTTTGTCACCCTCAAGCGATTCATCAACGTAGACAGGTAAATCATAAAGCTCGCCGAGAGGCGGCATCGCACCGAGTTCGCAATCCGGGAAAAGACTGGAAAACTCCATCTCGGTTGCCAGACACACTGGACGGCCGATCACATCGGCCAGTTTGTCAGTCCTCACGTGATAGGAAGCCGGCAGCATGGCGAGGCAATAGTCCTTGCCTGCTTCTACGATTACCGTCTAGGCGACTTCGCGGCCAGAAACATGCATCACTGCAGCGGCACCCTGGGCGGTATAGGCAGACGGGTGGGTAAGAAGAGAATAAGGAAGCTTATTTTTCTCAAGATGGTCTTTAATGCGAGTTGTTGGAGCGGCGTCAGCAGCGTCCAAACAGGCCCCGATTGAGATTTTGCACGTGCTGGAACTCGACGTCGGTTTTCATATCCGCACCTCACATGACCTTGTGACACTCATCACCGCAACTGGGATGGCGATGGTTAATTCTAAAAACGTGCCAAGAGGTGTTTTTCTGCGGGGTATTTATGAAGACCTCAATTGCAATCGATAGGAGGGCAGCTAATGCAAAAGCCAGTGAGGGATACGCGACTCAGCCCAGGCCGGACAACACCAGATTAGAAACAAGACAGATGGAACAGCAAACCTTTGATGCTGAAGCTTTTCTTGGTTTGGCAGGCTTGGGGGCAAAAGTCGTGGAATATGGTAGCTCGGCAACCATTTACACGCAGGACGATCCCGCGACGAGTGTGCTGTACATCCAAAAAGGCTGCGTGAAGCATGCCGTCATCAATGAAATCGGCAAAGAAGTGATCGTGAGAATTTCCGGGCCTGGCGACTTCTTTGGAGAGAATTGCCTGGCCGGGCAAGAGCGGCGAACCAGCACGGCGACGACGATTACACCGAACGAAATCGTGGTGATCGAAAAGGAGGCAATGATTCGGCTCCTCCATTCGGAACATGCTTTTTCCGATCGGTTTATCAAATATGTTTTATCCAGGACGAGCCGAGCCGAGTCAGATCTTACCGATCAGCTCTTCAATTCCGGCGAGAAACGGTTGGCGCGCACACTGCTCTTGCTGGCGAAGTATGGCGCAGCAGGGAGTCCTCAAAAGGTCTTGCCCAAAGTAACGCAAGAGACGCTAGCCGAATTAGTCGGCACGACGCGCCCTCGGGTCAATTTCTTTCTGAGCAAATTCAGGAAACTTGGCTTCATCGAGTACCGAGACGGGATTCAGATCAACAATTCCCTCCTGGGTGTTGTCCTGCATGACTAACGCCCCGAGCAGGGCGGGGATCGCCGTGAATTGATCTCTTGGGTTGAGTCAAGCGTTGAAAGACTCAGTTTCTTAAACTGTAGATGCACACCATGGGGTTGCCAAAGAGTAGAGAAGACGACTTGAACTCCGGCAATTCGAACCTCTTCGGCTGGGGAGCGTCCGCATCCGCGATCTGGTTGCTTTGTTGCAGCGCACTGATGGCAAACATCCAGGATGTCCGGGCCGTGCAAGAGAATTCCGGACAGACTTCGATAGAGGTCTTGCACGTGCCGGAACTCGACGCCGGTTTTCACCGCCTCTATGAATTAAAATTTGAGGAAGCCCGCGCACAGTTTGCTGTCAGGGAAAGCTCCCATCCGGAAGACGCTCTGGCAAGCGCTGCGGAAGCGGCCAGCTATCTATTCGAGGAGTGCTATCGGGAAGGCGTCCTGACTTCCGAGTTTTTCCTGGATAACAAGCGCTTTCTAGGCAAGATCCCCCTCAAACCGGACCCGAAACTCCGCGCGGCATTTTTCGCCGCCGACAAGCGGGCGCAGCAGTTGGCGCAACTTCGATTGAAGACGGACCCAGACGATACGAACGCCCTGTTCGCCATGGCCCTGAGCCTGGGCATGCAGGCCGACTATGCAAGTCTTATCGATAAGAAGCAGCTCGATAGCCTGAAAATGCTCGGCGACGCGGATAAGTACGCCAAGAAACTACTGGTGATCCTCCCGGGCGCGGCGGATGCTTATCTTGGCCTTGGCACGGCGAATTATGTCATCGGGAGTCTGCCGGGAATCAAGAAGTTCTTCCTGGGCTTCGCTGGAATCCACGGAGATAAGAAAACAGGCATCCAGCAGCTGCAGGTGGCTGCCGAGGATGGACGGTATCTGCGGCCGTTTGCGAAAATCGTGCTGGCGCTGGCGGCTTTGCGCGAGAAAAATACGAGAGTTGCCCGCAAGCAGCTTGAGGAACTTGTCGCTGAGTTCCCCGAAAATCCACGTTTTGCCAACGAGCTTGCGAAGCTGAAAACAAATCCCGCCATAAAAACTTCTCCCGCGATAATAAATTCCGTTCGAACAGAATTTGATCCGGCGCTCATTTTATTTGGTGGAGGCAACCCATGCTCCACGGAACGGCTCGATTCAATTTATTGGGATTCAATCTGTTTAGTGGGTCACCTGGATGTGATATCCGGGTTCAGTTTAATGTCCATTTTGGGACAGCGTACGACAGAAAGAAATTGTTACCTTAGGGTTGATCCATCGCTCCTTGGAGATTTGTACTTGTTACAGCGAAGTGCTGATAAGGAGCACCTCCATGAACAGAATCTTCCTACTAGTATCTGGGCTCTGCTGATCATCGCTTTTTTGTACCTGCTGAGGTTTTGCATTGATGTGATCATCGGGGAGTTGCCGGATGCCCCTCCAAGAAGTATGCCCGTTCATTCAACCAAGTGATTTATGGCTACAGTTCCTAAACCCGCTGAACCCCTTTCGATTCCACAACCGCCATCTTTGGTCGCGTTGCCCCGGACAGCGGGGCCCAACAGGCCGAAATGGCTGAAATGGGCTATCGCGGTGATCGCGGCGGTATTGTTGGCCGCAGGCGGGTATGGTTGGAGAGTACACACGCAAAACGCGATCAGTTACGAAACCGTGGCCGTTGAACGAGGGACCATCCAGGCAAGCGTAACGGCTACCGGCACGCTCAACGCAGTTGTCTATGTACTCGTGGGAAGCCAGGTCTCGGGCAACATCAAAGCTCTTTATGCTGACTGGAACACAAAGGTGACAAAAGGTCAGCTTGTTGCGCTTATCGACCCTCAAATTTTCCAGGCGCAGGTGGATCAGACACGAGCCACGCTGGGTGCTTCACACTCGGCCGTTGTTACCGCAGGGGCGCAAGTGGAAAAGGCCAAAGCAGACAAGGCTGCAGCGCTCGCGAATGAAAAAGGTACAGAGGCAAACGCCGCGAAGGATCTTGCGACTGCCATGAATGCAAGAAGCCAGTGGGAACGGGCCGATAGTCTTTTCAAGGATGGACTCATTTCCCAGCAAGACCATGACTCAGCCAAAGCGACCTACGATTCCGTGCAAGCTCAGGTGAGCTCCGACCAAACCCTGATTGATGCTGCAAAGCAAGCCATCCAGTCAGCCGAAGCGGGAGTCCAAGTTTCACAAAGCCAACTTATATCCGCGCAAGCACAAGCGCGCCAGGCCCAAGCAGTGCTGGATCAGGCTTTGATCAACCTTGCACATACAAAAATCATGGCTCCAGTGGACGGCACGGTGATCGCACGTCGTGTGGATGTGGGCCAGACTGTGGCCGCATCTTTTCAAGCGCCCACCATCTTCGAGATCGCGCAAGACCTGACAAAAATGCAAGTCGACACCAACGTAGATGAGTCGGATATCGGAGGCATCTCCGTGGGTCAGGACGCTCCCTTCACGGTAGATGCCTACCCAGGCACGACGTTTCAAGGGCGCGTGTCTGATATCCGGAAGGCGCCGATCACCGCGCAGAATGTTGTCACTTACGACGTAGTGGTCACCGCCACGAATTCGGATCTTAAATTGTTCCCCGGCATGACGGCCAACGTGACGATCCTTACTGCCAGGAAGGACGACGCTCTTAAAGTGGCAAACTCGGCAGTGCGCTTTCGTCCGTCCGCACAAGTCTTGGCACAGTTAGGCCTGCAACCCGCGCAAGGCGGCAAGCAGCAGCTGTATGTCCTAGAGGGCGGGAAGCTCAAGAGTGTGCAGGCAAAATTTGGGCTATCGGATGGCAAGTTCACCATGATAACGGCTGCAGACTTGAAAGCTGGCGACCTGGTTGTGGTTAGGGCCACCGTGGGGCCAAGTTCATCGGGTGGCTCTTCCCCTGGCGGTAGCCCATCTTCGCCGAGATTCTGAAGGTGGATCGGTGCCGCCACTGATCGAAGTCCGAAATCTGACAAAAACTTATACGCTAGGGGAGATACCGGTCCACGCCCTGCAAGGCATCACGCTTACCATCGACAGGGGCTCCTTCGTTGCTGTGATGGGTGCTTCCGGTTCTGGCAAATCCACTCTGATGAATGTTCTTGGTTGCCTGGACCGCCCGAGTTCAGGCACCTATTTGCTTGACGGCATCCCGGTGGAAAGCCTCGGCCGGGACCAGTTGGCCGAAATCCGCAACCAGAAAATCGGTTTTATTTTTCAGAACTTCAATTTGTTGCCACGCATGGATGCACGAGAGAACGTAGAGTTGCCTCTTTTATACAGGACGGGCGGGACCCTGGATGCCCATGAGGCATCTACACGTGCAATGGCCGCGGTCGGTCTGGCCGGTCGAGAACAAAATTTTCCATCGCAATTGTCCGGAGGCCAGCAGCAGCGAGTGGCGATCGCTCGAGCCCTGATTAACAGTCCCCAGATCCTTTTGGCCGACGAGCCCACTGGGGCTCTCGACTCAAAGACCAGCAGCGAAATCATGGGCATCTTCCAGAGTCTCAATCGCACCAACCACATCACCATTGTTCTGGTCACGCACTCGGATGAAATTGCCCAGTACGCGGACCGCATCATCGTATTTCGCGATGGCCGCATCGTGAGCGATATACCTGCTGGAGACCGGCACACAACCGTCGCGGAACCGAGTGCTGCCAATATCCCCGCCGAGGTGTCGCCATGAACCACCTCATTTCGTCGATGCGCATCGCATTCCGAGCACTGCGAATGAATAAGCTCCGCTCGGGGCTGACTATGTTGGGAATTATCATCGGAGTTGCCGCGGTAATTGCAACTGTTGCAATCGGCTCCGGGGCCACACAACGCATTCAAGAACAGATCGCCAGCGTCGGCAGCAACCTCATCATTCTCCTGCCGGGAAGTACGACGAGTTCCGGGCTACGGATGGGCAGCGGGAATGCGGTGACTTTGTCGGAAGCAGATGCGAGGGATCTGGTAGTGCAGTGTCCTGATATCGCGATCGCGACGCCGACTGTACGAGGCGGAGCACAAGTCGTCTTCGAAAACACTAACTGGGCGACGATCATCTTCGGTATTACCCCCGATTATCTAATAATCCGCGACCTCACTGTCGCGGACGGAGTAGCGTTTGGCCCGCAGGATGTAGTCGGCGCAACGAAGGTCGCCCTGCTTGGAAAAACCGTTGTAACCAATCTTTTCGGGGAGGCCGACCCTATCGGCCAGACAATTCGTATCAAGAAGGTTCCATTCACCGTCGTTGGGGTACTGGCCCCGAAGGGGCAATCCTCCAACGGACAGGATCAGGATGATGTCATTCTGCTCCCCATTTCCACGGCCAAGCGAAAGGTCATTGGCATTAAACAGGCCAATGCCGATGCCGTGGACGTGATCATGATGCAGGCGAGGAGCGCCACTCAAATGCAGGCAGCCCAGGACGAGGCCAAGGCGCTGCTCCGGCAACGCCACCATCTGTCACCCGGCGAAGCCGATGATTTCTCCATCCGCAACTTGCAAGAGATATTTGCGGCCCAAGAAGCATCGTCGAATGTCATGTCCCTGATGCTGGCCGGCGTGGCGTCGGTCTCATTAATTGTCGGCGGTATTGGAATAATGAACATCATGCTGGTCTCCGTCCGAGAGCGCACCCGCGAGATCGGGCTGCGGCAGGCGGTAGGCGCGAAAGTCCGAGATATTCTCACGCAATTCTTAGTAGAGGCGGTCACCCTTGCGATCCTCGGCGGATTCGTCGGCGTACTGCTCGGAGTTAGTGCATCGACAGCGATCTCGAGACTGGCGGGCTGGAACACAGTTGTTGGCCCGGGAGCGGTGACACTCGCCGTATTTTTCGCCGCATTGGTCGGAATCGTTTTCGGTTATTATCCCGCAAGAAAAGCTGCCTATCTGGACCCAATCGAGGCTCTTCGGTCCGAGTAGAACATAACGATCAAAATGGCCTCCGTTGAAAAATTGCCAAGGTCGAAGTCTGGGCTGCCTCACAGCTGCTAGGTCTGTGTCTCATGTCCATTATTGGACAGCGCACTTCCAGGCAAACTTGGTAGGCTGGCAGCAGACAATCGCTCCTTGTACTTATTACCCGCCTAGAGCTGATAAGGAGCACATCCATGAAAAAATTATTCTTACTGATGGTCGTGAGTATTTTCATTGGCCTGCCTGCATCCGCGCAAAAGGACGAGAACAACCGCATTAAGAACGCCGGCAAGGTGATGGCCGAGATCCTCAATATCCCCGACGATATTCCGGCGGACATTCTGGACAAGGCGGAATGCGTCATCGTTCTGCCCTCGGTGATGAAATTTGCCGTCGGATTCGGTGGCAGTTATGGCCGCGGGGTGATGACTTGCCGAAGCGGCAAGGAGTTCAGCGGACCTTGGAGCGCCCCTTCGATGATGGCGCTTGAAGGTGGCAGCTTCGGCTTGCAACTGGGAGGCCAAGCAACGGACTTTGTGTTGCTGGTAATGAATCGGCGTGGCGCAGATGCCATCCTCACCAGCCAAGTCAAGCTTGGCGGCGACGTGGCTGCCGCAGCCGGACCGAAAGGTCGCAACGCTGCAGCATCGACGGACGTCACCATGCGGGCGGAAATTCTGTCGTACTCCCGTTCACGGGGATTGTTCGCCGGTATCTCACTGGAAGGCTCGACCTTGCGTCCCGATAATGACGGGAACGAGAGGCTCTATGGAAAGGGCATCACCTCTAAGGAGATCGTAATCAACAGCAAGGTTCGTCCACCCTCCTCGGCGAGATCGCTTATCGCCACGCTGAACAAGAAGTCCCCCAGGAACAGGTCCGACAAGTAGCGGATCCGCGAAAAAGCGGGTTGGAAAGTCATGAAGCGGGCATGCCGGCGGATGTGGCAGAGAATCAAGCACCACGAGCCGGATATGAGAGGAGGAAGCCATGCTTTGGACAATTTTCGTAATCTTGCTTGTGCTGTGGCTATTGGGACTGGTCACTTCTTACACGATGGGTGGATTCATCCACTTCGTGTTGCTCCTGGCTGTGATCGTTCTTGTCATCAGGCTGGTTCAAGGCCGAAGAGTTGTTTGACAAAGGAGGCGGAGACATGAAACCGATCAGTTGGGTTGGGATTTTGCTCATCGTTCTTGGCGGGCTGGCCCTTGCCTATCAAGGCATCAACTACACGCGTGAGAAAAATGTTGTCGATATGGGATCGATGCATGTCACCAAAGAGACTCACGAACGCATTTCCCTTCCTCCAATCCTTGGAGGTTTGGCATTGGCAGGTGGAGTGGTCCTACTCGTCGTGGGAACGCGAAGCAAGTCATAGCCCGGGTCCTGAAACTTTACGGGCGCGTGGCGTCGACATCTATAGGGTCGCCCAGGAATCGAAAAGAGAACGGCATCCGACGCGCCGCACGAAATCGCTGTAATGGAGGCAACACTTATGAAACCAATTGGACTAATCGGGATGGGAGTTCTGCTCCTCCTTTCTGGAGCATTTACCCTCACGCACGCACAACAAGATGAAACTAAGCCCCCGAAACAGGAGCAGCAGGCGAAGCCTGAAAAGCAACAGCCGCAACAGAAGCAGCAACAGGCGAACGCGAACAAACAGCAGCAACAGCATGCTCAGCAGCAGGCCCAGCAGGAAGCTAAGGGCCAGCAGGATAAACAGCAGAAGCAGCAGCAACAACAGCAGGCCAACACGAACAAACAGCAGCAACAGCATGCTCAACAGCAGGCCCAGCAGGAAGCCAAGGGCCAGCAGGATAA
>Ga0070730_10001097_pt1 | contig 26928 bp, 25 predicted proteins | sample Coa_R1_3_FD_66447 | JGI IMG/M metagenome (GOLD analysis project Ga0070730, IMG submission 66447) | Surface soil microbial communities from Centralia Pennsylvania, which are recovering from an underground coalmine fire - Coalmine... | ecosystem: Environmental > Terrestrial > Soil > Unclassified ... | reverse complement strand
TTTGTAATTTGGTTCGGATTGCAGGCGCGAATGGACTGCCCTTGAAATGTGCTGTGGGCATGCCAGTTTCAAATTACAAATTATCGATTACAAATTCTTCATGCTTTCTCTTCTCACAGGTCTAGGCGCTCTGGCGGCTGCGAGTTACGCCGGTTATGCCACCATGTCGCCCGGTTCGCAGTTGTATGGGCACACCGTGACCCATGGCAGCGACCCCACGCAAATAGCGCTTACCTTCGACGACGGCCCCAATGATCCCTATACCTTTGAGTTGCTCGATCTCCTGGCCAAACATGAGGCCAAAGCCACTTTCTTTCTGATAGGCAAATATGCTCGCCAGCGCCCGGATATTGTGCGAGCCATCCATCAGGGAGGCCACGCGATCGGAAACCACACATACAGTCATCCCAACCTGATCTTCGTCTCTGTTGCCCGGCTGCGGCAGGAGCTGAACGATTGCCATAAGGCCCTGCAAGATGCCATTGGGAGCTACGCGCCGTTGTTCCGTCCTCCATTTGGCGGCAGAAGGCCGGCGGTATTGAGAACTGCGCGCTCGCTCGGACTCACTCCGGTCATGTGGTCCGTGACCGCTTACGACTGGAGCGCCAAATCGGCCGAGATGATCGTAAGCAAAGTCGACTCCCAGCTAGAGAAGCGCAAAGATCGCCAAGGCGAGATCATATTGCTGCATGACGGCGGGCACTTAGCTTTTGGCACAGATCGCAGCTATACGGTAGCGGCGACACGGCAACTGTTGGAGAAATATTCAGGCAAGCGGTTCGTCTCAATTCCCGATATGATCGTCAATTCTCACCACTGATTTCCACTGAGGCCACGGATCAAAAAGCAAAACCCCTTAGCCGCTGATTTGTGCTGATGGTGGCTGGTCTAAAAACTAAACCGTATCCCCACTTGCGCCGAGAACGGGATTCCGACAGTCGTGCCCGGCCCAAAGAAATCGCCCAGAGCGCCTCCGGGTAGGCGCAGATCTTTGAGGCTGCGGATGGGGCGTGTGACGCTGCAATCTGCACTGATGCAGATGTCGGTGACGTTGCCGGCTGCGACCTCATTTTGCGGGACGGGGAGCGCCCCGATGTCTCCCACAAAGTTGTTTCCTGGATTCTGCCGGTTGAGCAGGTTGAAGAACTCCGCAAATGGCTTGATCGTCATGTGCTCGTTCAGCTTGAACGTCCGGCTGACGCGCAGATCAACCTGGGCGAAAGGGATCCCACGAAAAACATCGAGCCCGGTTTGCTGCCCGTTGACCACGGCGCGATCATTCAATGCGCCGTCGCCGTTGATGTCCACTCCCGTGGTGAGCGTAAAGGGCCGCGCGCTTTCAAATTGGGAGAGCGTATTCAGCTCGAATTTCCAGGGAAGCTGCAACGTCCCGGCCAGAACAAAGCGGTGCCGGACATCTTCTCCAGAAGGCCCATGGTCACCGGGGCCGAAGGGGTTGTTTACGTTGGAGACGCCGTTGACATAATCGAACAACTCACCGACCACAGCGCCCCAGGTAGTGGCATGGGCCAAAGTGTAGTGCGCAGTGAGCTCAAAGCGGCTGGAGAACCTATGGGTTGCTCCAAACGAGACACCGTCATAGCGCGAGCGGTTATCCGTCCGGAAGACTGAAATATTCGGGGCAGTGGCGGGCAGTGTGCCGTTGGGCGCGATCACCGGATCATTAGCGACATATTCATAACGGCGGTATTGATGCACACCCTGATGGTGCTCGTAATTGATGCTCAGCCGCCAGTTTTTGGTCAAGGCATGCTCGATACCCGCGCTGGCCTGCAGATCATAGGGCGAGCGGTAGTGGGGATCGATGATCGCCCCCTGTTCACCCGCACTCAATAGTCCAGCCGGGCCGGGCTCAACAGCGCGGAGGGCATCCACCCAGCCATTCTGGGCCAAGTCATTGAAGTACAGACCGGCGCCAGCACGGATCACTGTGTTACCTGAACTGCCGGGTGAATATGCGATCCCTAAACGCGGCGAAACCGCGCCGCGGTAATCATGTGGAACACCCATCGGCAGTGGCAAACTTTGTGCGGCGATGGTCAGAACAGCCGGATTCTGGCTCTGGTTGCCGCCATTGGAATTGAAGAGTCCAAAAGTGGTGTCGTAACGCAGGCCATAATTGACGGTAAAGTTCTGCCGGATGCTCCATGAATCCTGCGCATAGAAGCCCAAACGCTGAACGTTCTGGGAGAACTTTCCGCCTCCGGCAGGTACGTCCGTAACGTTCGCCAGCGGATTACCAGATCCATCCACAGGACAGGCGTTGGGATCAGGAGGCGCAAGCGCCGGATCGCAGGTGAAGAAGGGCGCCAGGCTTTGCCCGCTGCTTACCAGGTCACTTGGATTCAACGAGGTAAATTGAATCAGCCGCTCCGCGTCATCCGCCAGCCTGCCGCTCAATACCGGTTCATGAATAAAGTTGACGCCAAACTTAGGAGAGTGATGTCCCGCTGCATGGGCCACATCGTAACGAAACTGGTATTTCTGCTGATCGCGGTTGATGGGAAAGGCGGTGATGGGCGTGACAAGCTGGTTGTCGCCAAACGTTTCAAAGCCGGAGGTGGTACGAAAATTCGAGCTGAAGGGAAACGCCAGCGCAAAACCAAGGTGCGAATTGCGCACTTTCACGTGATGAAAGTTGCTGGCCTGAAATGTGAAGTTGCCGATCCACGTGGGTGTGAATTCAAATTCGTTGTTGAGTAGCAGGCTGTAATAGTGCGAGGTGGTCGTCGCTCCGGCGGAAGGCAACGCACCCTGCTGCAGCAGATCGTTGTTGGTCTTATTCAGGTCAAATGAGCCCCGCAAGAACCAGCGTGAGCGCTCGGACTGGGCGAAATCGAGGCGGGTTGAGAACAAGGTGTCGCGAAAAGGCACGCCAACGGACGTAGGCACCGCAATGGAGTTCACTCCCGGAATCTGTCCGGCCGTCGCCAATTGGCTGAGAGCATTGAATTCGCCCAGGCTCAACCCGTTGTAGGCCACGCTGGCATTTTCATCGATGTACTCCAGGGAGGAAAAAAACCACAACTTCTCTTTTACGATAGGGCCGCCCAGCGTGCTGGCATAGTTTCCCCGAGAGAAAGGCTGTTTGGGATTGGGCTCAGGATTATCGAGCGGGTTCCGGGCATTCAGGTTCTTGTTGCGGTAGTAGGCCGCCGCGCCGCCATGCCATTCATTTGTGCCTCGGCGGGTGCTGATGATCACTGAACCGCCATTGGTGCGCGAAGTATCGGCATCAAATTGCGCTGTCCGGACGGTAAATTCTTGCATAGCGTCCGGAGAGTAGTTTTGCAGAAAGCCGCCGATGTAGTCGTCGTTGTTGTCGCCGCCATCCACAGAGAGATCCACATTTAATCCTGAGCTTCCGCCAAATGAGACAGCGGTGATGCGGGCTTTCGTGGGATCCGAGGGCTCAACAGGCTCGGTCATGGGAGCCAGATAGGCGATGTTGGCAAAGCTTCGTTGCGCCAACGGAATCTCTTCCAGGTCGCGCACGCCAATGGTCGTTTTGATCACGCTGCTAGTGGTTTCAATGGGCTGGGCAGTTAAGGAATCGCTTGCGCCTTCCACGTTGACTGTCTCTTTGACCGGTGCAACCTGCAGTTTCAGCTTCAGCGTCGCGGTTGAAGCCACGGCCACGTCAACTGAACCGGTCTGAGCGGCAAAGCCGGGAGCGTCAACTTTGATCTCATATCTACCGGGCGGCAGAGACTCGAGCCTGAATTCCCCCTGGCTACCGGTCTGAATGGTACGAACCAGATTTAAGCCCTTAGCAGAGGCTTTCACCGTAGCCCCGGCGACACGCGCACCCGAGGCGTCCACAACGGTGCCCACTAATGCCCCTTCAGGGCTTTGGCCGTAGATCAAAATGCACGATACGAATGTAAGAATTGCCAAAGCTGTAAAACGCTGAAACACGAGAGGCCTCACTCGGATGGGAGTAGCAAAACGCTTGATTGTACCCGCCATCTGCAATTACTACTCGCGGTAGTAGTCGTCAGCAGAGACGAAGAAACCCTAAGTAATCACTGATGAACGAACTAAGTCTGTGACTCAGCAGGGATTGCCATAAATGCCAAAATTGCCAAAATTGAAAACCGTGCTATGCTACTGCCCGGATTCAGCCAATTCTGGTAGAGTTACACTTCTTCGACTATAACTGTCGGGCATCCATTAACACATGTGGTCGAAACACCAAAACGAAGCTTCCCATTACGCCGTGGATCAACTGGGCAGTCTTGAATCCGAGTTGATGCAGCGAGTGTGGACCCGAGGCGAGATCAATGTGCGCGACTTGCACTCTGAGGTTGGTCCTCGCTTGGCCTACACGACCATCATGACCACGCTGGATCGTCTGTACAAGAAAGGGCTGCTGGTCCGGCGCAAAGTCGGCAGGGCCTACTACTATGCTCCCAGATTTACCCAGGAAGAATATCAGGGACGATTGACCCAACATTTCATGGGTATGGTCTTGCACGACGGCAAGCCCAACAATTCGGTCCTCTCGTGCTTCGTGGATGTGGTAAGTGAAGCCGACCAGCAAATGCTCGACAAGCTGGAACAACTGGTGAAAGCGAAACGGCGCTCGTTGCGCCGGCCGGAGTAGCCATGTTTTACGCGCTGTGTATCGCCCTATGCCTGGCTGCGCTGTTCATCGTGATGACCGGCGCTGGCCTGATGTGTGCGCTCTGCTTGTGGCTTCTTCGTTCTCTACTTCGGCGGGCTTCGCCCCGGATCTCTGCCAGCCTGCTGTTTATGATTCGCACGCTGCCCCTTTTGCTGGCCATACTGGTGACATTTGGGTTTGTTCTCCCGGCATTTTTAAAATTTGAGCCGCGCTCCACCGGCGAGTTGATGGGTGGGCCTTTGCTCGGTCTGGCGGCTTTAGGCACTTGCATGCTCATCGTAATGGGAGTCCGCGGCGTGCGTCTTGTATGGGCAACCCGGCAGGCCCAAAAACAATGGCAGATGGCTTCCACGCGGCTCCACATCCGTGGCATTGGTGTTCCGCTCTACCGGGTCGATGGTCCTGCTACGTTATTGGCTGTGAGCGGCGTACTTCGGCCCAGGATCTTTATTGGCCGTGAAGTTGCCGACACCCTTACTGCCGGCGAATTGTCGGCGGCCCTAATTCACGAAATGGCGCATGTGACTTCGCTCGACAACCTCAAGCAATTCCTGTTGAGGGTCACTCGGCCTCCCCGCTGGACTGACATCGAGTGGAGCGATACTGAGTGGATCCATGCATCGGAGATCGCTGCCGATGAAGCCGCCCTGGCCCGGGGCGCGTCAGTTTTGGATTTGTCATCGGCGTTGATTAAGGTCGGCCGGATGGGCCAGGGTCGCGCGATGCGTGACATGATTGTTGCATCGCATCTTCTGCCGGTCGTCACCGGGTCTTCTATGGAAATGCGGGTCAACCACCTGCAAAAGCTGCTGGAAGGTCACTGCCAGCCGCGATGCGACGTGAGCGGCCCAGATCATAAATATTACCGAATCCTCCCAATTCTCCTGCTGGCCCTCACCTATGTAACCTGCGTAAATGCAGTTCTTCCCTGGATTCATGAAGCGCTGGAATTCCTGGTTCGATAGCGTTCGGCATCCAAATTACTTTCCGATACAGAAAGAAAAACAAAAATCCACAGTCACGCTGTTTTCCGAAGCGCCCACAGGTGTTAAAATCTTTCAAATCTACTCCCCGGAGATGCAATGCAGGCGATCCTTGCGCTGGAAGATGGAAGAAGCTTCAGCGGTAAAGGTTATGGAGCCAAAGGCGAATGTTACGGGGAAGTTGTTTTCAATACTTCCATCACCGGATACCAGGAAATCTTTACCGATCCCTCTTATGCCGGGCAGATCGTCGTCCTCACCAATCCTCAGATAGGAAATTACGGCACCAATCCTGACGACAATGAGGCCACGCGGCCTTATATCGAAGGTTTGGCAGTGCGTGAATTCTCTCCCATCAGCTCCAACTGGCGCTCGCAGCAGGTGGCCGACGAATATCTGGAAAAATTCAGGATCCCGGTCATTGGCGATATCGATACCCGAGCACTAGTGCGTCATCTGCGGACCAAAGGCGTGATGCGTGGCGTGATTTCTTCGATTGAGACTGACGTGGACAAACTGGTGGCCAAAGCCCGCGCCATCCCCAAGATGGACGGCACCGATCTGGCCAAAGTCGTCAGCACCAAGCAGTGCTATCAGTGGGAGACGGGCACACGCTCCCACGAGCCTACGGAAATTGTCGGAGTGAAGGACCGGCCACCCTCCAACCACGTGGTGGCTTATGACTTTGGGATCAAGCAAAACATCCTGCGCATGCTGGTGGACCAGGGATGCCGTGTGACCGTGGTCCCGGCCACTGCTACCTCGGAAGACATCCTGGCGCTCAAACCCGATGGCGTATTTCTTTCCAACGGCCCCGGCGATCCTGAGCCTTGCACCTACGCGCACGAAAACATCCGCAATCTCATGGGTAAAACGCCGATCTTCGGCATCTGCCTGGGGCACCAACTGATCGGGCTGGCGCTGGGAGGCAAAACCTATAAGCTGAGGTTCGGCCACCATGGTGGAAACCATCCGGTGAAACAAATGGAGACCGGCAAGATCGAGATTACCGCCCACAACCACAACTTTGCCGTTGACCCCGATTCGCTGAAAGAATCCGAGGTCATCAAGACCCACATCGATTTGAATGACAACACCCTGGAAGGCCTGCGCCACCGCAGCCTGCCTCTCTTCAGCGTGCAGTACCATCCCGAGGCGTCGCCCGGCCCGCATGACTCTCATTACCTCTTCCGCGACTTTGTGGGCATGATGGAGGAGTGGAAGAAGAGATGACAACAGGCAGCAACCATCTTCTTAGGGCACGGCTTCGGTCGTGCCCTTTTCAACATATTGTGACGAGCGACATACTGGAGCAATCTCTTGAAAGGACATGGTCTTACGGCCTGCTGGAAAATGGAACACCCGAAATTGATTTGTATCAGGGCACGAATTTATTCGTGCCGAAAGCGCTTGAAATCAATGGGACTTTAGCCCCTGCAAATCCGTGGCGCGTGCAAAAAAGATTTTTTCCCGTCATAGCTGTTGCCATCCCTAAAATCTTGATGGCTGGGACCATCCTACTTTTATCCGCAGCTTTAACATTTGCTCAATCTGAGACTAAACCTCCGGAACAAAACAAAGGCGCACAGAAAACCGAAGACCCCCAGAAACTTTTCGCCACCCAATGCGGCATCGATTTTGAAGGAGCTCCGCTCCATATCTTTATCGATTCTTCCAAGGGCTGGAAGGAATATCGCGACATCAAGCTTCTTCCGGAGTTGATCTCTGGCGCGGATTCAGAATTCATCGTTCGCTCTGATGCCTCGGGCAAGCATTACGTCAGAACGTTCCACCCTGGAGATGATTTTGACCGCTATCAGGACGACTGCTTCGGGGAAACGGGAAAGCTGCAAAGCTTCCACTATGAATTACGTACAGCCTGGGGATGGGGCTATGAGGAAAACCGCACATTCAATACATCAGGTAAGATGGTGGATAAATCCAGCCGGTTTTTTGACACTCGCACTGAAAAGACGATACAGACCCCGGAGCGGACGAAAGAAGTTCCGGATGCAATCAAGCCCGAAGTGCATACCGAGTTCCTTGACATGCCATTCATCCCGTATTTAAACGAATAAGAGCGCTATGCCACGCAGAAATGATATCTCGAAGATCCTGATCATCGGCTCCGGCCCGATTGTAATCGGCCAGTCGGCAGAGTTCGACTACTCCGGCACCCAGGCCTGCAAAGCGCTGAAGAGCGAAGGCTATGAAGTGGTGCTGTGCAACTCGAATCCCGCCACCATCATGACGGATCCGGAGATGGCCGACCGCACCTACATCGAGCCGCTTACCCGGACCTACCTGGAACAAGTGATTCGTCAGGAATGCGAAATGATGCAGGGACCGGGAAAGTTTGCCCTGTTGCCTACCGTAGGCGGACAAACCGCGCTCAATCTGGCTGTGGAGCTTGCCGATACCGGGGTGCTGGAAAAATACGGTGTTGAATTGATAGGCGCGCAGCTACGGGCCATCAAGATGGCTGAAGACCGCCTGATGTTTAAAGATGCCATGATCAAGATTGGCCTGGATGTCCCTAGGTCGGCGCTTATCACCAATCTCAAAGACGGGTTAGACTTCTCCGGCAAAATCGGGTTTCCGGTGATCGTTCGTCCGTCGTTCACTCTAGGCGGCACCGGTGGCGGCATCGCCTACAACCGTGAAGAACTGCTGGAGATTCTTGCGCGAGGCATCGACCTCTCCCCAGTACACGAAGTCCTGATCGAAGAGTCGGTCCTGGGTTGGAAAGAATATGAACTGGAAGTAGTAAGGGATCTGGCCGACAACGTCATCATCATCTGTTCCATCGAGAACTTTGATCCTATGGGCGTTCACACTGGCGACTCCATTACCGTGGCTCCCGCCCAGACCCTGACCGACCGCGAATACCAGTACATGCGCGATGCCGCCATCAAAGTGATACGGGAAGTAGGCGTAGAGACTGGAGGTTCCAATATCCAGTTTGGCGTGAATCCCACCAACGGGCGCATGGTCGTTATTGAGATGAACCCGCGCGTCTCGCGCTCATCTGCGTTGGCTTCTAAAGCCACGGGGTTTCCGATTGCCAAGATTGCAGCCCGCCTGGCCGTAGGCTACACGCTCGACGAGATTCCTAACGATATCACCCGCAAGACCCCGGCCTGCTTTGAACCCACCATCGATTACGTAGTGGTAAAGATCCCGAAATGGCAGTTTGAAAAATTTCCGGGAACCGACGAGAGTCTGGGGCCGCAGATGAAGTCCGTAGGCGAGGCCATGGCCATTGGCCGTACCTTCAAGGAAGCATTAATGAAAGGCGTCCGCTCCCTGGAAACAGGACGAAGAGTAGGGGCAGAGCAGATTGAGCCGCGCATCCTCACCCACCGGCTGGTGACCCCGCATCCCGAGCGCCTCACCTACCTTCGCTATGCGCTGGCGCAGGGCATGACAGTAAAAGAGCTGAACAAGATGACCAGTATTGATCCCTGGTTTCTCTATCAACTCAAAGAAATCACAGATATGCTGGTGGAACTGGGCAAGCACACATCGATTTCCAGCGAGCTTCTACGGGAAGCCAAACGCATGGGGCTGTCGGATGAACGCATCGGACTCTCAATGAAGTGCGGCACCTCGGCCATTCAGCTTCTTCGGACAAACCACAATATCCGCCCGGTATATAAGCTGGTGGATACCTGCGCCGCCGAGTTTGAGAGCTACACCCCATACCTTTATTCAACCTATGAAGAAGAAGATGAGGCGCCTGCCACCAGCAAGAAAAAGGTCCTCATTTTAGGCAGCGGGCCGAACCGTATTGGCCAGGGCATTGAATTTGATTACTGCTGCTGCCATGCTGCCTTTGCCCTGCGCGAAGATGGCTATGAAGCCATTATGGTCAACTGCAATCCGGAGACCGTATCCACCGATTACGACACCAGCGACCGGCTCTACTTTGAGCCGTTGACCTTTGAAGATGTACTGGCAGTCTATGAGCATGAAGCCCAGGGCGGAGCTCCGGTTGGAGTTATCGTGCAACTCGGCGGACAGACCCCGCTGAATTTGGCTTTGCCGCTCAAGGCTGCGGGTGTGACTATCATCGGCACTTCCCCGGAATCCATCGACTTGGCGGAAGATCGCAAGCGCTTTGGCAAGTTGCTCGAAGACCTTGGAGTTCTTCAGCCTCCAGGCGCCCTGGCCACGAGTGTGGAAGAAGCTATTGAGGGAGCGCGCCGCGTTCAATACCCGGTGTTGGTCCGGCCTTCCTATGTGCTTGGCGGCCGGGCCATGGTGATTGCCTACGACGATGAGAGCGTCATCCGCTATATGAAAGAGGCAGTTGAGTATTCGCAGGAACGCCCAGTGTTGATCGATCACTTCCTGGAAGGGGCAATAGAAGTTGATGTGGATGCGCTCTCCGATGGCGAGGACGTGGTGATTGGCGGCATCATGCAGCACATCGAAGAAGCTGGTATCCACTCCGGCGATTCTTCCTGCGTGCTGCCCGCGGTAAATATTCCTCCACGAGCGTTGCAGACCATCCGTGAAACCACCTTTAAGCTGGCCCGCGCGCTGAAGGTCATTGGGTTGATGAACATTCAGTTTGCCATTCAGAATGAGAATGTCTTCGTCATTGAAGTCAACCCGCGCGCCTCTCGTACGGTGCCTTTTGTCTCCAAGGCGACTGGAGTGCCCATGGCCAAGATTGGGACCCGCCTCATGACCGGCCGCAAGCTGCGCGAGTTCCTGCCGGAAAACGTTGAACAAGAGAAGGACTTGGCTACCGGCGCCGGTTATTTCGTGAAATCGCCGGTATTCCCATGGTCGAAGTTTCCCGGTGTTGATACGGTGCTGGGTCCAGAGATGAAATCTACCGGTGAAGTCATGGGTTCAGCCGAAACTTTTGGTGAGGCTTTTGCCAAAGCGCAAATCGCCGCCGGCCAAACATTGCCCACTGGTGGAACTGTTTTCATCAGCGTTACTGACCGCGATAAAGAAGGCGCAGCCGGACTGGCCAAACTCTTTGTTGATCTTGGTTTTAAGCTTGTCGCCACGCATGGCACAGCTGACCGCCTGGAGAAGATCGGTTTGCCGGTAGATCGCGTGTATAAAGTAAAAGAAGGGCGCCCACATGTGGTGGACCTTATCAAAGGCGACCGCGTGCAGTTGGTGATCAACACTCCGCATGGCCAGGAGCCATGGTTCGACGAGAAAGCCATCCGCAGGGCCACTGTAACCCATCGCATTCCTGCCATTACCACGCTGGCGGCTGCCTGGGCAGCGGCCGAGGGTATCGCGGCCCTGCAACGAAACGAGATTAACGTGCGCTCCTTACAGGAGTGGCATGGAGCCCAAAGCAACCGGCATTCAACCATCAGCACCCGGTAAGGCTTTTACCCGAACAAAAAATCGTTGGCCAAAATTCCTTTGACAACCAAAACATTTTGGTTTCTTCTATTGCACAATCCCCCCATTGAGGTGTCTTGCATGTTTCCGTCTCCCGCCCAGCGTACGTTTAAAGACAATTCGCTATGGCGGCTAATCGCCGCAACTCCTTTTCTCATAATGCTTGCTATTGCGATATTCGCCTATTTCGATACCCATACGTTCGACCCTACTCTCTGGATTATTGTTGCCTTGTCTGCTTTACCCTTGGCTTATGCGTGCGTATGGGCGGCCAAGCGTAAGGTCAGCATTCACGCCGAAGGTATTTCGTATAAATCAATGATGAACGAGAAAGACCTTCGCTGGGACGAGATTACCGAGACTCGATACGGCCAGCAGCCTTTCAACGTCAGTGTGCATTTCGGCTTGATAGGCGCGTTGATCATGGCCATTGCAAAAAAGGGCGACAAGATGATCCGCAGCTTTCAGATCGTTGGTCCCAGAACGATCAAAATAAGTTCGAATATCCGCGACCAGCAGGACGCAATTCACATGGTTTTACAGGCCGTGAATCCGCGTTTCCGCCAGGATGCAGAGCGTATTCTTAGCTCCTCTGGCACAGTTTCTTTTGGAGGCATCTCGCTTTCTCCGGTCGGCGTGATCTGGAAGTCCAAAGAGCCCATTCCTTACAGCGCAATTGTGAAATGCAGAATGGACGACGCCTTTGTGCGCATTAAAGCGGAAGGCAAATGGCTTGATAACATCGCAGTCAGTCCCAAGAAAATACCTAACGTCTTTGTTTTGCTCGATATGATCGAAGCCCGGCGAGGCCCAGCCTTGGGTCAGAAGACCGCCGCAGCCGTGGCAGGGTCCAGCGCCAGTCTCTATTTGCAGCGTTGATGTTCCGCCCAGCGTCCTGACTTGCAAGTACTTGCAGAAAACAACGGCCTACAGATTCCTACGTTGGCATGAGGCAGATGTACGGCATACATTAGACTGTTCTAAGTTCTTAATTTCTCTGGAGGTGCAATATTGCGCCGCATTGCTTTTCTAATCTTCATTTTTGTTCCTGCCTTGTTTTCTCAATCAAAGTTCTCTCAACCGAAGCCGCTGCGTCCAGTGCATACTTTTTCGATCGTGGCCTACGACCCTGCCACTGGCCAGCTTGGCGTGGCGGTGCAGTCGCACTGGTTCGCCGTCGGCGGGGAGGTACCCTGGGCAGAGGCCGGCGTGGGAGCGGTGGCGACACAATCTTTTGTGGACACCAGCTATGGGCCTCTTGGATTGGATTTGATGCGTAGCGGAAGAAGCGCTCCGGATACCTTGCAGGGGCTGTTACAGGCCGATGGAAGCTGCAATGTCCGCCAGGTGGCGATGATTGATGCCCAGGGGCGCGTAGCCACCTTCACAGGCGCCAAAGATATCCAGCCCGCTGGCGGCATCGCCGGAGGCTCATCGAATGATGGCGCTCTGGTCCAGTGCGGCGGCCAACCGGGCGGCACAATCCGCGTGGGAAAGAACTACGCCGTGCAGGCCAATTTGATGTCCAACGACAGGATTTGGCCCGCCATGTCCAAAGCATTTGAATCCACGAAGGGCGATCTATCCGATAGAATGCTGGCCGCCTTAGACGCCGCGCAGGCAGTGGGCGGCGACATCCGCGGCCGCCAATCTGCTGCGTTGATCGTCGTCCCGGCAAAATCCAGCGGGCGGCCCTGGTCTGATTACCTCTTCAATTTGCGGGTGGACGACAGCTCCGAGCCTCTCAAAGAGTTGCGCCGGCTGGTCACGCTGCAACGCGCTTATAACCACATGAATGCCGGAGACAAGGCAGTCGAACTTCATGACAACCAGACCGCATTAAGAGAATATGGCGCAGCCGAGCATCTGGTGCCCGACAACGCTGAAATGATCTATTGGCATGCAATCGCACTGGTCAATATGGGCAAGGTGGAGGAAAGCCTTCCTCTGTTTAAGAAAGTTTTTGCCATGGACCGCAACTGGGCTGAGTTGACCGGAAGGCTGCCGAAGTCCGGATTGTTGCCGGAAGATCCTCAGCTTATCCAGCGGATTGTCTCCCAGGCCCAGGGCGGGCAATGAATGAAAAGTTGAGATTTCACGGATGTTAACTCCTGAAACTTCCCATTTTTGTCGGTATTTTGACCGAAATCCGCTAAAATCGCATCGTGTTCACCTATAAGGGTTTCGATCATATCGCGCTGGTCACCAGAAATCTGGCGGCGATGAAAAAATTTTACGCCGAGTATCTGGGGTTGCCGATCGAAAGCGAGGGCAAGGTCAAAGCCGGGTACAACGTCACCACATTCCGGGCGGGTGATGCGCTGCTGGATTTGTTCGAAGCCTCACCCACCAACCCTGCGCCTCCCGCTAATTTGAGCGAAGAACACTTCTGCCTGCAAGCTACTGGCTCCAGCATCTACGACGTGATCGCTACCCTGAAGCGCAAAGGTCTTGAGCCGACCCAAGCCGAGGTAAACAACGGCGCTTTAGGCAAAGGCCTGTCAACCTTCGTCCGCGATCCCGACGGGAACAAGGTTGAAATCAAAGTAGACTGAGGGGAGAATCGGGTGATCGGTTCATCGGGTGATCGGCGCTTTTGGTTCCCGATTCGTCGGGAGTTTTCGCCACTTTTACTTGTGACCGGCTTTTTCCGAAGATTCTCCGGGCTTCTCCCTTCCATTGCATTTACAGCTTTAAGATCATCCGATCACCCGATGAACCGATCACCCGATCCCTCATAGGTACATGTACTTCTTAAGCATGCAAGCATGAACGTTCGCCCGTACATGTACGCATTCGGCATTGCAGATGAACTGCCCAAGGGGCTGTAATGAATCACGCTCAAGAGAATTTTTAGCAGCGCGCTAGTCATCCCCCCTTTCGGACTCGTAGCGCTCCTTGTCGCAGGAGATCAATATGCAAATTGGAGTTTACGGGTGCGGATACATAGGTACGGTTGTGGCTGCCTGCCTCACAGATTTTGGCGTGCCCGTTACCGCCTACGGCAGCGACAGCGTGAATACTACGCTCCTAGCCAGCGGAATCCTGCCCTTCCATGAGAAGAACCTGAGCGATATAGTTCGCCGGGGAGTCCGTTCCGGAAGGCTGATGTACTCCACCCACCTGCAATCCATGGTGCAGCGTGCGGAGATCATCTACTTGGCCGAGGATTCCAGCAAGAATATTGAACGGACGGCCTTTGAAATCTCCAATCATTGTGATCACGGCCAGATCCTCGTCCTTGTGACCCCTGTGCCGGTGGGCACGGCCCGCAGGATCGAAGCGAAGCTGCTCGAATCCGGCAGAAACATGATTGTGGTTTCGCACCCACTCTTTTTGTCGGAAGGCTGCGCAGTGGAGGACTTCAATTGGCCAGACCGCATCGTTCTGGGCACCTCCTCCAGCCAAGCCGTAACCGCTCTGAAGATGCTCTACCGTCCCCTGGTGATGCGCGGCGTGCCCGTCATCGTGACCAATCATGAAACCGCGGAACTGGTGCGGGAAGCGTCCACCGCTTTTTTAGCTACTAAAGTTTCTTTCATCAATGAGCTGTCAAGTCTTTGCGAGCACGTCAGCGCAGATGCCGTCGATCTCGGCTTGGCCCTTGGCCTCGATAAGCGCATCGCGCCTCGCTGTCTCCAGCCCGGATCGCTGGGCGGCAGCTTCGCCGAGTCCGACATGGATTCGCTGGCCAATCTGGCTGCTGGATCCGGAGTTTCTCTGAAGATTCTGGCCGCCGCCCGCGAAGTCAACCGCGAGTTCTGCGACCGGATCATGCAGAAAATCTCCAGCCTGGTGGATACGGTTTGCGGAAAGCAGGTGGGTATCCTGGGATTGGCGTTTAAACCGAATACCAACTCGGTAGCTAACTCAGGCTCCATTCATCTGGCCAAGCAACTCATGCAGCGTGGCGCTCATGTGAAGGCATACGATCCAATCGCCATGCCCGATGCCCAGCAGGAGTTGAGCGGCAACGTGCGTTACTGCGACTCTGCCTATGCAGTAGCCGAGGGCGCGGACGCTCTGGTCTTGAGCACCGGCTGGCCTGAGTTCCGCACGCTGGATTACGATCGCATTCGCCGCATCATTCGCCGCCCGGTGTTCGTGGACACCAAGAACCTTCTCGATGGCGCCAGAATGAAGGCCCTGGGCTTTGAATACTTAGGTGTTGGTCGCGCATAAGCAGCCCGCCTCGCACAAAAAGGCCTCTGTTCTTCGGAATGGAGGCCTTTTTGTTTGTATTTGGAAAAAATCTGATCATCCACCGATCACCCGACCCATGATCGCGTAACGTGAAAAATAACCGCCAGCAAGCGAAAAGCTTTCTCGCGCTTTTATTAAAGGAAAAAATTGCGGGTACCTCTTCCCGAAGTTTCTGGGCATGGTGGTTTTCTGCTGCACTTGTCGCTTCTCAAGACAGGAGTGAAAACATCATGAAGAAACTGTTTGGTTTACTTATCGTCATTGCTTGTTCAGCGTTGGCATTTGCGGCTAACTGGCCTCCCAGCATCGTGGGAACCTGGGTTGGCTTTGGCAATCAGGCCGAATTGAAGCTTGTAATCACGAATCAGGGCGGGGCCGGCGAATGCAAGGCGATCACCGGGACCTTGAGCAACTTGCCATCCGGTGGCGCAAGCAACATTCAGGGATTCTATTGCCCATCAACTGGAAGGGTAAGCTTCGTCCGCAAAGACATCACCAGCAACGCCACATTCCAGTCGTACACCGCGAATGTATCGGATGTTGGCCCGGAGTTGCGGATGGCTGGAACATTTGCGGAGGTGAACTTTGTTGGTCATCTAGGCGAATACAATTTCTCCGTACAAAAGAGAGAATAGCCGCCCATTCGCATCGTCTTATCAGCAAGAAAGGGCCCGCCATCCCCAGGCGGGCAAACCCTCTCGTTGTCTCAAGTTCTTGTTATTAATAAGCACGCCTTGTCATTTTGCCATTGGGTCTTGCTTTAGCTAATAAGATTAGCTAATATAGGAACTACAATGGAAGTCAATATCCACCACGCCAAAACACACCTCTCCAAGCTACTGCAGCGCGTTGAGGCAGGCGAGGAGGTCACTATCGCGCGTGATGGTGTGCCTGTGGCTCGCCTAGTGCCGATCGAGAGGCCAATTCAACGGCGACAGCTAGGTATGTGCGGTGATCGCGTCTGGATGGCCGATGATTTTGATGCGCCTTTGCCAGACGAGATTCTCAATGCTTTTGAAGGACAGATCTCGAAGAGGAAAAGAAAAGCGTGAAATATCTCCTCGATACGGGAATCTTCCTGTGGAGCGTTGGCCCTGTGGGGAAACTGAATCAACAAGCCCAATCGCTGCTCGCAGATGGAAGCCAAGAGATATATTTATCCGCCGCCAGTTCCTGGGAGATCAGTATTAAATTTGCTTTGGGTAAACTTCGATTGCCAGAAGCACCCGAGCGCTTTATTCCGGCGCAGATGCTAATTGGGGGGATTCGGCAATTACCGATTACACATTACCACGCGCTGGAGGTCGGAAAACTGGACGGGCATCATAATGACCCCTTTGATCGCATCCTGATCGCTCAAGCTCGTCGTGAAGAAATGGTCTTGCTCACCTCAGATGCATTGTTTTCTAAATACGATGTGGAAACGATGTGGTGTGGCAAGTGAGGTCTATCGAAAAGATGCGCGTCAATCTCAGTGCTTGCTTAGATATCACAAGAAACTTGAGCTTGTCCGGCACCTAAGTTATTCACGATATAATCTTATGCAATCCATGAAAGCCTATGTCACCGTGATGCTGAAGACGACCGTCCTTGATCCTCAGGGCAAAACCATCCATGGCGCTCTCAAAAAGATGGGTTACAAAGGGGTGGCCGGGGTCCGACAGGGAAAACTATTTGAGCTTCAATTGGATGGTACCCTGGAAAAAGACGTGGCCAAGGCTGAGATTGAGCGCATCGCCCGCGAAGTCCTGACCAACCCTGTAATCGAGGAGTTCAGCTACCGTCTGGAAGACTAGTTTCTGATTCCTGAGTCAATTAAACTCAAGGTTACCCCGATTCTGGTGAGGCGCGCCGACGGCAGATTATTTGTTTTTCGGCAACTCTCCTTCACTGAAAATCATCCACTAGGACATCGCTATGTGTGGAATTGTTGGTTACGTAGGTAAAAAGCGTGTGGTTCCCGTAATTATTGAAGGGTTGCGTCGTCTCGAATATCGCGGGTACGACTCCGCCGGCATCGCGGTTGCAGGCAACGGCCACGGGCAACATGAATGCCTCCAGATACGCCGGGCCGAGGGCAAATTGCGGAACCTGGAAGAGGTCATCCGTCTCAAGCCTCTGGAGGGCGACGGCACTTACGGAATCGGCCATACACGTTGGGCCACCCACGGGCGTCCGAGCGAGGAAAATGCCCATCCTCACCGCGACTGCACCGGCAAGATAGTCGTGGTCCACAACGGAATCGTAGAAAACTATCTCTCCCTTAAAAGAAAGCTCACAGAAGAAGGGCATAAATTTTCTACCGAAACCGACACGGAAATCATCGCCCATTTGGTGGAGAAGCATCTGTTCCACAAGGGCAACGGGACCCACCCTAATCTGGAAGAGGCTGTCCGCAAGACCGTACGAGAGCTTTCCGGAGTCTTTGCGCTGGCGGTGATCTCCGTAGAAGAACCTGACAAGATCGTGGCTGCCCGCAACGGCCCGCCTTTGGTGATTGGCCTGGGAAATGCTGAATATTTTGTGGCTTCCGATGTGCCAGCCCTGCTCCACCATACCCGCGATCTTTTCTTCCTTCATGACGGAGATCTGGCTGTAATTACACCATCCGGCGTACAGGTCACCGATTTTCAAGGCAAGTCCCTGACGCGTGACGTGCAACACATCTCCTGGGACCCCATCATGGCGGAAAAGGGCGGATTCAAGCACTTCATGCTCAAGGAAATCCATGAGCAGCCGCACGCCGTGCGTGAAACCGCCCTCGGCCGCATCTCCCTCGATTCAGGCAAAGTCTTCCTGGAAGAGATGGAGATAACCGAAGACGACCTACTCCAGACGCAGAAAATCAACATCGTCGCATGCGGCACCAGTTGGCACGCAGGCTTGGCCGGCAAATTCATGATCGAGCACATGGCGCGCATTCCTGTCGAGGTGGATTACGCCAGCGAGTATCGCTACCGCAACCCCATTACCTCCAGCCGCGACCTGTCTGTGCTGATTACACAATCGGGCGAGACCGCAGACACCATTGCAGCGCAACGTGAGGCCAAAGACAAAGGCTCAAAAACACTTGCGATCTGCAACGTGGTGGGCGCTATGATCGCCCGCGAAGCTGCCGGCACGCTCTATACCCATGCCGGCCCTGAGATCGGCGTGGCCTCCACCAAGGCCTTTACCTCTCAGCTTACGGCACTCTTTCTCTTAGCGCTGTATTTGGGTGAGCTGCGTGGAGAGATATCCTCGGAGGCCGGTAAGCAATACGTCAATGAACTGGCCAAGATTCCCGGAAAGCTCGAAGCTCTTCTGACCCACGAAAAGGAATGCGAACAACTGGCCAAGAAATACGTTCGCGCCCAGGATTTCCTCTTTCTCGGGCGTGGCATTCATTACCCTATTGCCCTCGAAGGCGCGCTGAAGTTGAAAGAAGTCTCCTACATCCACGCTGAAGGCTATCCCGCGGGCGAGATGAAACACGGCCCCAATGCCTTGATTGACGAAAATCTTCCAGTCGTAGTCCTGGCCACTAAAGACCCCAACGATCCTGATTCTGTCTTGCGCTACGAAAAGACCATGTCAAACATGAAAGAGGTCAAGGCGCGATCCGGTAAAGTGATCGCCGTGGCCATCGAAGGCGATGAGGAGATCAAAGACGCCGCAGATCAGGTGCTCTATGTGCCCCAGACCACCGAACTGCTCTTGCCTATCCTTGAGATTGTTCCCTTACAACTGCTGGCCTACCACATGGCCGTACGGCGCGGCTGCGACGTGGATCAGCCCAGAAACCTGGCTAAGTCGGTGACCGTAGAGTAATTGAAGTCTTAAGGACACGGCTTTTATTTCTCTGCTTATTCCCTGCCTGTATTAAGGTGTTCTCTCTTTTTAAAGTTTATCGTTCTGCGATATTATAAAACGGTCATGAGAAGAAACGATGACCGGCATGATGCTTTCTGGAAGAGAAAGACATGCGCTCTCCTTCTACTGGTTGTAGTCGTGGTTTCCGCGTTGGGCTTTGTCCTGGATCGGATGTTGATCAGGGAGGGGCTCCCCCGCTTTGATCTTCTGCTGATCACCAACACCATCACCGGCTTGGTTGCCGGCGGATTGTTTTATCAGTTTGCCAGAAACGAAAAAGCCCAGCGCGATATCGTGCAGGAGCGGATGCGCACCATCGCTGAATTGAACCACCATATCCGCAATGCCCTGCAGGTCATCAAGTTTTGCGGCGGTGGCCAGCCCAGCCTTGATTCTATGCAGCTTCAACTCATTAATGAGTCGGCCAATCGTATTGAATGGGCGCTGCGCGAGGTGCTGCCAAAATATCTCTGGGCTCCTTCCAGCAAATCCCTTGAACCTGGACGTGACGATCCTGCTTGGCAGCTTCAGCGCCCTTGGGGCGATTCGCGGTTTGACCCGCGAAAACACACAAATCCTCATTGATGGTCTTGTCGTCCAACGGTCAGATGGGATTGTTGTCCTGTTGAGCGGCTATACTAATCCGTTCAAGAATCCTCAGGAGCAACGAAGGCGTCGCCGTGGCCGAACGGAAGATACATACAGCTCAACTGGTGCGTGCCGTGGAACTTTCAGAACAGACCAGGCACCTGGAATTTGCGGTACGCCAGGTTGACCGCTTCGACTTTGTTCCCGGGCAATTTCTCTCGCTGGTAGCTCCCAAAGAAGGCCGGGAGATCACCCGCGCTTACTCCATCGCCTCGGCTCCCTATGATGACACCCGGTTTGATCTGTGCCTTAATCGTGTCGGCGATGGTTTTTTTTCCAACTTGCTGTGCGACATAAAAGAGGGAGAAACCATCCACTTTCACGGTCCGCACGGGATGTTCACGCTGCGCGACCCACTGAAGGATGCCATCTTTATCTGCACCGGCACCGGGGTTGCGCCCATCCGGGGATTCGTCCAATGGCTGTTTGCCAATCCGCAACGGTCGCAGGGACATGAGTTCTGGCTGGTCTTTGGCACCCGCCACGAAGAAGCCATTTTTTATCGTGATTTTTTCGACCGGATCGCGGCCCAGTATCCGAATTTCCACTACGTAGCTACCTTGAGCCGGCCTGGCGACTCCTGGCAAGGCCCCCGAGGTTATGTGCAGGAACATGTTCGTGCAATCGTGGAAGCCCTGCTGCCCCAGAGGCGTCTTCAACTGAATGCCTACATCTGTGGTTTGAACGACATGGTCAAAGCCAACCGGGAATTACTGGCCGGACTCGGGTTCGAGAAAAAGAACGTTATTTATGAACGCTACGACTGAGGAATCGGCAGAGTCCTCTTTATCTTTCATAAATTACTGATTTCACAGGGTAAGTTCTTCCAGTGAATACGTCTATTTTCCTTGCATCTTCAACGCCTTACACTCCATCTAACAACTTGACAATAACAGACTCAACTCAGATAATGAGGTTGTTGTTATAGCCGCATCAACAAAATTATGAGCACTCATAGCAGGAGGGCAATCAGCCATGGGCAAAATTATTGGAATTGACTTGGGAACCACGAACTCCGTAGTGGCCGTGATGGAAGGTGGCGAACCCAAGGTCATCGCGAATGAAGAAGGCGGCCGGACGACCCCATCCGTGGTTGCCTTTACTAAGTCCGGAGAGCGTTTGGTCGGCCAGGTTGCCAAACGGCAAGCGATCACCAACCCCGAAAACACAATTTATTCAATCAAGCGTTTCATGGGTCGTCGGTACGAAGAAGTGAACGACGAGATGAAGATGGTGCCTTACAAGGTGATCCGTCAGGGCGATCACGTGGCTGTGGTGGCGCAGGGGGCCGAATATACTCCGCCCCAGATTTCCGCGCTGATTCTTCAGAAACTCAAGAAGGCCGCGGAGGACCATCTTGGCCAAACGGTGACCGAGGCGGTCATTACTGTGCCGGCATACTTCAATGACGCCCAACGCCAGGCCACCAAAGACGCCGGCAAAATCGCCGGTCTCGACGTAAAGCGCATCGTGAACGAGCCTACGGCCGCCGCGCTTGCCTATGGTTTGGACAAGAAGAAAAACGAAACCATCGCCGTATACGACTTCGGCGGCGGCACCTTTGATATCTCCATTCTGGAAGTAGGTGAAGGCGTGATTGAGGTGAAGTCCACCAATGGTGACACCCATCTGGGCGGCGACAACATCGATCAGCGCATCGTGGAATGGCTGGTGGAAGAGTTTAAGAAGGATGAAGGTCTTGATCTGCGCTCCAAGGGCAACGAGATGGCCTTGCAGCGCCTGCGCGACGCGGCCGAGAAAGCCAAGATCGAGCTTTCCACTACCATGGAAACCGAGATCAATCTGCCGTTCATTACTGCCGATGCCACCGGACCAAAGCACCTGGTGAAAAAGCTGACCAGGGCCAAACTGGAGCAGATGATTGATGACATCATCCAGCGCTCCCTGGGTCCCTGTAGGCAGGCCATGAAAGATGCGGGAGTAGAGCCTAAGAACATTGATGAAGTTGTGCTGGTCGGTGGTCAGACGCGTATGCCACGCATCCAGCAGGTGGTGAAAGACCTGTTTGGGAAAGAACCCCACAAGGGCGTGAATCCAGACGAAGTTGTGGCCATTGGCGCAGCCGTCCAGGCCGGAGTGCTCGCCGGCGACGTGAAAGATCTGCTGCTGCTCGACGTGACCCCGCTTACGCTTTCCATTGAGACCTTGGGTGGCGTAGCGACCTCGATGATCCCGCGCAATACGACGATTCCCACGCGCAAGACCGAATCGTTCTCGACCGCGGCTGATAGCCAGCCCTCGGTGGAGGTCCATGTATTGCAGGGTGAGCGCCCCATGGCGAAAGACAATCGCACCTTGGGCAAGTTCCACCTGAGCGGTATTCCACCGGCCCCGCGTGGCGTGCCCAAGATTGAGGTCACCTTCGATATTGACGCGAACGGCATCCTCAACGTGACCGCCAAAGACACGGGTACCGGCAAAGACCAGAAGATTACTATTACCTCCTCCTCTGGTCTGAGCAAAGAAGAAGTGGAGCGCATGGCCAAGGAGGCCGAGGCGCACGCCGCAGAAGATAAATCGAAGCGGGAAGAGATTGAGTCTCGCAACCAGCTCGATGGCATGGTTTATAACGTGGAAAAAATGCTGCGCGAGCATGGTGACAAGATCTCGGCCACCGAGAAGGGCGATGTGGAGTCGGCATTGGCAGATGCCAAGAAAACCCTGGAAGGCTCTGACGCTGGCGCCATGAAGGCCGCTCTCGAAAAGCTTACCAGCGCGTCGCACAAGCTTGCGGAGGCCATGTATAAGGCACAAGCAACCCCACCACCGACCGATGGCGCTGGCCCACAGGCGTCAGCCGGCGGTTCAACCAATGGCGCTGCTGGTGCAGGCCAGGAAAAGAAAAAAGATGAGGGCGTGATTGATGCCGAGTACGTAGATGTGGAACCAAAAAACTGAGCCCCAGCAAGGATCTGGGCAGGAGTAATCTGAATCTAAAGGGAGAGACTTACAGGGCGGCGCATGGCCGCCCTTTGAGCAATGAGGTGGTGCAAAATTGAAACAATATCTGGTCGTAAAGGTGGCAGAGAGCTTGAGCCAGGTAGTCAACTTGATTGCTTTGCCTGGACTGTACACGCTGGAATCGGCACAGCAATTCATCAAACAGGCGACTGCGGCTGACCCGGACCTGAAGCTCTTGATTCAAGAGGTTGGAGCAGCATAACGGCAGCAGAGACGATATCAGGAGGTTGTGCGATGAACTGGGCCAAAGCAATCAGGCCGTATCTTCTGCTCTCCATGGCGCTGATGTCCGCGTTGCCGTCGGCTTCGTCTCTTGCTTCCGCACAGGCCCGGAGCAACATCTCCGATTCCCAAGAAAATCGCACTTCTCAGGAAGTAAGCAAACTCCTGCGAGACTTCCTGGCCGCAGTGCCCCGAGGCGACAAGAAGATTTTTGACGATTTCTTTGCCGACGACGTGATCTATACGCGCTCCGCAGGTGTGACTGTCAATAAAGCCGAGATCATCAAGAACATCGGCGTGCGCGCGGCCAACGAACCTGCCACCACGTTTGAGGCCGATGATATTACGGTGCATCCTTACGGCAACATGGCCGTCGTGAACTTCCGGCTGGTGGCCCACAACCAGAACAACGGTACGGCCGAAACCGCTTATTATCGAAATACAGGAACATTCTTGAAACGCAATGGAAAGTGGCAGGTTGTGGCCTGGCAGTCAACCAAGGTGCCGCCGGAAGGTGAGAAGCGATAAAATGAACCAACTCCAGACTGCCTATGTTAAGAAACCGCAACGACGTGACGGCGATGAGGTCCGTTTTGATGATGCTGCGGGATTTTCTTGTGGCTGTCGCCCAGGGCGACAAAAGGGTCTTTGAGAAGTTTTTTGCCGACGACGTGATCTACACCAGCTCCACTGGCGTGACCATGGATAAGGCCGAAGTCATGAGAACAATTGGCGCTCATGCGGAGAACGGCTCCAAAGCCACTTACAGGGCAGAGGACATTACGGTCCATCCCTATGACAGTATGGTGGTAGTTAATTTTCGTATGGTGATGGATGACGAAAACGACGGCCAGCGCGAGACCGCATGCTTCCGCAACACCGGAACGTTCCTGAAGCGCAACGGGCAGTGGCAAGCAGTGGCCTGGCAGGCCACCAAGTCGGGCCTCGAAGATGCGGGGGCGAAGAAGCAGTAATCTTAGATTTTTATGGCGACACAGCAAAAAGACTATTACGGTCTCCTGGGCATAAAGAAAAATGCCTCCCAGGAAGACATCCGCAAAGCTTTTCGTAAGCTCGCCAGAAAGTACCATCCTGACGTAAACCCGAATGACAAGAAATCCGAGGAAAAATTCAAAGAAATCTCAGAGGCCAACGACGTACTGAGCGACCCCAAGAAGCGCAAGATTTACGACCAACTCGGCTTTTATTCCGACAATATTGACCCCGCAGCCGCCGAAGCTTATGCCCGCGGTGATGGCTTCGGAGCGGGTGGTTTTGGTGCAACACCTCCAAACGCCGGGTCGAGACAGGGTGTGCCCTTTGATTTCGGAGGATTTGATTTCAACGGTTTCACCGGGGGCGCCGGCGGCAAGCGAACTAGCGGAGGAGGAGGCCTACATGACATCTTCTCCAACATCTTTGGAACCCGAGGTGGCGCGACTGCCAGCAACGAACCAGAAACAGGTTCTGATCTTGAATACCAGGTCAACGTAGGCTTCTGGGACGCCATTCGGGGAACGGTGATGCGCCTGGAGATCTCCCGCCAGGATAGCTGCACGAACTGCGGCGGCAAAGGATTGATTGGCAAGAAGGAAACTTGCCCTCGGTGCTCTGGCAGTGGACAAGTGACCCAGACCGGGGGCCGGATGAAATTCAATATTGAGTGTCCGGATTGCAATGGGACTGGTAAAGCTCAGGATAGGTGCCCGGCTTGCCGGGGCGCGGGAGTTGTCAACCACACCAATCCGCTCGAGGTCCGCATCAAGCCCGGAACGCGGGATGGACAACGAATCCGTCTGGCTGGCAAGGGCAATGCTGGCGTGCATGGAGGCCCGCCCGGCGATCTCTACATCATCATCCGCACCGGTGAGCATGCGATTTTTCGCCGCGAGGGCGACGATATTTACGTTACGGTTCCCATCTCCGCCATCGAAGCTGCGCTGGGAGCGAAAATCGAAGTTCCCACCATTGATGGCCGCTCCCAATTAAAAGTTCCACCCGGAACGCAGTCCGGACAGAAGTTGCGGCTGCGGGAAAAAGGTGTGCCGTCGGCCCGGCGCGAAGATATGCGTGGCGACCAGATCGTGGAGGTCAAAATTGTCGTGCCGGAAGCTCGGGACCTGAAAGTGCGTGAACTCTGGCAAGAGTTGCAGAGGCTGAACCCGGAAGACCCCCGGGAGGAACTGTGGGCCAAGATCTGATCCTGGAAACTGAACGGCTGCTCTTGCGCCCGTTTACGCTGAACGATACACCAGCAATGGAGGCCGTTCTAGGCGACCCGGTTGCCATGGAGTTTTATCCCGCGCCTTTGACTCGAGAGGGCATCGAGGGCTGGATTACGAAGAACATGGCACGCTATGAGAAAGATGGCCTTGGGCTCAATGCCATGGTTCTGAAAGATTCCGATGAAGTAATTGGAGACTGTGGTTGCATCGTGCAATTGGTGGAAGAAAGAGAGCAGATTGAAGTTGGTTACCATGTCCGGCGTAATCTCTGGGGCAACGGGTACGCAACCGAGGCAGCCCGGGCGTGCATGGATTATGCCTTCCATCAATTGGGAGCGCAGCGAGTGATTTCCATGATAAGGCCGGGAAACCTGGGCTCGCGCAGAGTGGCGGAAAAGAATGGGCTGGCTTGCGAAAAGGTGATTTTTTGGCGTAACTATGACCATTGCATTTATGCAAAGCACAAAGCGTGACCCATGACTGCAAAGCGTAAATCCAAAGGCGCTTACATGATCTCCTCCGTAGCGGAGATGTATGGCATCCATCCGCAGACGCTGCGGTTATATGAGCGCGAGGGCCTGCTCAAACCCTCCCGCACCGAGGGCAATACCCGTCTTTATACTGAAGAAGATTTGCAACGGCTGGAATTCATCCTCTCGCTGGCGCGTGATCTTGGAGTGAATATTGCAGGGATGGCCATCATCCTGCAAATGCGCGAGCGTATGGAAGAAATGAACCGCCAGATGCAGGAGTTCGTGCGCTTCGTTCACCAGGAAATTGCGACTCGCGCCAGCCATGCTCATGCCGATCCCAGCCAGGGCGCGATCATTCCGATGCGCAAGCCGATCATCACCAATTCCACAAAAAGAAAATAGCCGGCAATCTGGGCAGATCCCGGCTGATTTTCAATAAAAATGAATTCAAGCAGCGGCGGATTTATCGAGATCTTCCTCGGTGATGTCCCGCCCATGTACAGAGACAATAGGCTTCGTCCGTTCCGACTCTCCCGCCTCGCCTGTGCTTGCGGGAATTCCTTGGTCCATGATGTCAGCTTCGGGTTCGTGCTCGGAGCGGGAAGCAGCGACGTTCTTCAGTTTCTGGGGATAGACACGCATCCGTTGCCGGATACGCCGTTCCATATCTCCCCATTCCTCACGGACGCGCTCCATGCCTCGACGCATGGTTTGCACGCCCTTCTGCTCAGCATTGCGCAGATTATCGAGCAGGCGCATTGACGGTCCCCCTTTCGGTCCGATTGCGGTTTATTGCAAGTCGAAAGATTGGATGCCAAATATTTACAGTGGGAAACTGCTGGCCAGAGTAGCTGCTATCGCGCAATCCATGCGATCCAACCATCATCCACATACGTCCGCGTGATCCGTATTAAGGTTTTTGAAAGCAGCGTAGCTGCTTCCGTCATCTTCCATCAGAATGAAAACACCACCTGCAGATCGATGCGCCGGTTGGCCGACTGAGTGTTGAATACGCCGCCGGCCAATGCCGTGGACTGGCCAAACAATCGCGAACTGAGATTACCGATGGGTGGCGCGGGATTGACGTTGTTGAAAATGTTTCTCGCATTGGCGCTGAAAGTCAGGCTGTAACGCTGGTTGGATCTTTCAGCACCGCCGCCGAAGGGACCACCGCCTCCGCGTGGTCCTCCGCCCCCACCTTCTGGTCCTCTACCTCCTCCTCCTGGGCCGCCACCTCTCGGGCCGCCTAAACCGCCTGGCCCACCACCCGGTCCACCTGCTCCCCCTGCCCCGCCTCGCTGTTGCTGGGGGTT
>Ga0070730_10001096_pt1 | contig 26945 bp, 23 predicted proteins | sample Coa_R1_3_FD_66447 | JGI IMG/M metagenome (GOLD analysis project Ga0070730, IMG submission 66447) | Surface soil microbial communities from Centralia Pennsylvania, which are recovering from an underground coalmine fire - Coalmine... | ecosystem: Environmental > Terrestrial > Soil > Unclassified ... | reverse complement strand
AGTGGGGAGACGATCCCTCGCCCTCGCCCAGGGGCAGGATGGTCGCGACGCTGTTGGCCTCGATCGACGTGCGGACCACCGGGACCGCCACCGACAGATCAATGCCGTCCACCAGCCCATAGCTCGCCACCAGCGTGCTCACCAGCAGATTCACGTTCATCGCGACCTGCACCTGGATCACGTCGTTCTCGAACGCGGGGCTCCCCATGGTATCCGTTGGAGCGACGTTCTGGTGGGTGAAGTTGATGATGATGTCGTTGACCGGGATGCCGCGCAGGCGCTCGAAGTGCATCTGGGTCACGTTCATGCCGATGTAGAACTGCCCCCGGCCCAGGGTCTGCGCGCGTTCGCCGAAGACCGATCCGGAAGAGGTCGACGTCTTTACGGGCGCGCCATTGACGAACTCAAACGTGGTGCCGGACGAGGCGGCCGTGATCGGCGTGTTGTCGACACTGGCACCGATGGCGTTCCCCAAAAATGCCAGGATGCTCGTGGATCCCGCCTGGTCGGCCGGGATGAAGTGGAGACCGTGGCCGGAGCCGAGGGAGCCGGCCAGGCAGAGGGGCTCGCCGCAAGTCCCGAACGTGAACAGCTGGGTCCGGATCCGGGTGCTGAGGTCCTGGGCCGGCAGGGTGCCGGCCAGGGCCACCAGCCCTGAGACCAGCGCGAGTGCAAGGCGACGGGAGGGGCGCATCCGATCTCCAGTGGGGGTGGGCCAAGTGAGCACCTACATTACGGGCCCTGAAGCGCCCGCGCAACGCTGGCCCTACGCCGCCGCCCGGCGGTCCAGAGTCCGGTATTGAATCGCCTCGCTCACGTGCGCGGGCTCCAATCCCTTCTTTCCGTCCAGATCGGCGATGGTTCGCGCGATCTTCAGCATCCGATGATAGGCGCGAGCCGACAGACCGAGGCGAGTGATGGCGGTCTTGAGGAGCGCATCCGCACCATCCGAGATCCGGCAGTGGGCGCGCAGGTCCCGCGGCGCCATGTGCGCATTCGCGTAGATGCCCGGACGGTTCGCAAAGCGCTCCCGCTGCAATCCCCTCGCCCGGTCCACCCGCTCGCGAATCGCCTCACTCGGCTCTCCCGCCCCCTGCTCCGCGAGGGCCCGGTACTTCACCGCCGGCACCTCCAGGTGGATGTCGATGCGGTCCAGGAGCGGCCCCGAAACCCGCGCCAGGTACCGGTGGACGACTTGCGGAGCGCAGGAGCAGGTGTGATGCGGGTCCCCGAAGTAGCCGCAGGGACAGGGATTCATGGCCGCCGCGAGCATGAACCGGGCGGGATAGGACAAGCTCATCGCCGCCCGGGCGATGGTGACGAGCCCGTCCTCCATCGGTTGTCGCAGGACCTCGAGGACGTTCTTCCGGAACTCCGGCAGCTCATCGAGGAAGAGCACGCCCCCATGTGCGAGGGAGACCTCGCCGGGCCGCGGGTACGAGCCGCCCCCAATGAGTCCGGCGTCCGAGATGGTGTGATGAGGAGCCCGAAAGGGGCGTCGTGCGACCAGCGATTCACCGAGTGGCAGGGCGCCCGCCACCGAGTGGATCTTCGTAGTCTCGAGCGCTTCATCCAGGCTCATCTTCGGCAGAATCGTGGGGAGGCGTCGGGCCAGCATCGTCTTCCCGCTGCCCGGGGGTCCGACCATGATGAGGTTATGCGACCCCGCCGCGGCCACTTCGAGCGCCCGTTTCGCGTGCTGCTGGCCTTTCACATCCGAGAAGTCCACTTCGTCGCGTGCCCGCTCCTCGAAGAGCCGCTCCACGTCAACGGAGGGCTTGGGCAGCTCGGACCGTCCATCGAGATAGTCCGCGATTTCAGCGAGAGTCGACGCTCCCAGCACCTGCAAACCGGCTACCACACCCGCTTCCGCCAGGTTCTCCCGGGGCAAGATCAGTGCGTCGAGTCCGGCGGCGCGGGACGCAATGGCAACCGGAAGTGCACCGCGGACAGGCCGGATGGCACCCTCGAGCCCGAGCTCACCGAGCACGGCGATCCGGGCGAGCCGTTGCGGGGAGATTTGCTCGGTGGCCGCAAGGATGCCGAGGGCGATGGGGAGATCGAACGCCGACCCGGTTTTCTGGATGTCCGCCGGGGCCAGGTTGATCGTGCATCGCTTTAGGGGGAACACGTAGCCGGTATTGGCGATGGCGGAGTAGACGCGGTCCCTGCTCTCCCGCACCGCGCCCTGCGGCAGGCCCACGGTGACGAAGGTGGGGAGACCGTTGGCGATGTCGGTTTCGACGTCTACGAGATAGGCATCGATCCCGAGGACCGCCGCGGAGCGCACGCGCGCGAGCATCGGGACAGGGTACGACGCCGTGAGGCAGACGACCTAGGCCGAATGCCGCCGGGTGGTGCGGAATTACGCGGGAGAGAACTCCCTCAGCGAGTCGAGTCGGGCGGCACTCTCGGAATCGACCCGCCGATCAGCCCGCCGGTGATGCCCCCTACAAAAACTCCGAGAAGCCCCAATCCTATTGCCGTTCGTGCGCAATGCTGATTAGCGCTGTCGCTCAAGTGACACAGCTGACTCCCGGCGATTGCTCCACCTACTCCGAGAACGGCGGCACCAATGGCGAATCCCTCCCACCTGTGGTCCGGTGTGGAGTGAGAGAATAGCGGCGCAAGGACGCGCCGTTGAGTAGCGGTCTTCAGGAAGGGGGTGTGGTCTCCCCTGAAGGCAAACTGCGAGGAGAGTCTCTGAGCATAAACAGGCCTTGCAGTCGCCAAACACCCCGCAACGATCATCGCATACCTGCGAGACATATGGAGCACGGTGGTCTCCTCAGAAACCAGAATGAGCGACGTTCGGGGAGTCTGGATCGGTATCTGGCTCAAACGTTTGCCACCCCGCGACGCCAGGAGGAGCGCCGGGTGGCGCGGGATTACGCGCGATGCGGTCTAGAGCTGCAACCCGAACGTGATCGGCACGAACCATTGCGGCGCCTGGCCGCCCCGGAACATCCGGAAGTAGTCGGCGGACAGCACCAAGGCAGGCCCACCCCACTTCACGAGAAAACTGGCGCCCGCGCGAGCACCGAGCGCCGCGCCACTCGTGCCTGGTTGCCGATCCGGCAGCCAGCTGACGGTGGGGCCTACCCGCCACGCCATCGCCGACCAGGAGTTGTGTTCAATCATCTGCGCCGCCGGGGAGAGCGTGAGCGCGCTGACTGGGCCGACGAACTGGTTGCTGCCGCACGAGGGCGCAAACGATGGACACGGGTAGGCGACGATCGGCGCCTGAGGAACATGGACGTAGGACACATCCAGCAAGAGCGGCATGCGCAGCGACGTGACGCGCACGAACGCGCTGAAGCCCTGATCCTGAAGCATCGTGTTCCGATGATCGGTGTAGGCGCGGCCGGCACCGAGCGCAACGGCGAGGGCTGGACCTTGTGCGTTACTGGCCACGGGAACGGCGGAGGTCGCGAGAATGGCGAAAACGAACGAGGCGTGGCGCATCGAGACTCCCTGAAAAGACCCTCCGCAGCTTAGCGCACAATCTGCGCGTTCGCCAGTCACCGCGTCAGCAACGGGTGGTACTTCACCCAGGGGCCGATGGCCCCCTTGTACTGCTTCGCCATCACCCGGCCGATCTGGGCGAGATGCGTGAGGTCGTGCACCGCCCAGGTCGCGAACAGCTGCGCGAGCGTCACCGTGCCCAGCTCCGGGTGCTCCCCCGTGAGCTGCAACTGCTCGTCCGTCACCTTGAGGCCCCTGACCACCTCGAGATTCTGACGGCGGAGGGTCGCGAACCGGTCCAGACGCTGCTCGAGGGTCTCCGCGGCGCCCTTGGAGCGAAACCGGTCGAACGGCACGAAGCGCCGGCTCTCACCCTGAGCCAGGATGATCTTGATCCGGGGGATCCAGTCGGTCTCCTCACCATCGATCAGGTGGCCGACGACGTCGAACGCACTGAACGTGTCCGGCCCCTCATTGGACGCGGTCCAGCGGGTGGGCAGACCGTGCAATAGCTCCCGGAGCGCGGGGGGTGTCCGCTCCAGGATCGGGATAGTCTCTCGCAGATCGAATTCCATGTGGTGTCGAGCCTCCGCCACCGGCCGATGTCGTGGATGTCGTTGTAGACCGCCTGTTTCCAATTTACGTGGGTCCGAAAACGGCGCCCGGAAACCGCCGGTCATCGCGCCGGACAGACGAATCGTCGCCCTCCCGACACCTGGAGCCCGGCCCGCCACGTAGCTTGCCGTCAGTCCACTCGGCCACCAGGAGCCCCCATGCATCCCGCACGTTTCGCTGCCCTCGCCTTCCTCATCCCCGCGTCCCTCAGCGCCCAGGCCTCGACGGATTCACTGGCCGCCCGGGCGTCGGCGCTCTTTGGCGCGAAAGACTACCGGGCGGCAGCCCAGGCATACGCGCAACTCACGAAGGCGGACTCGACCAAACCGCGGTACTGGTACTACTTGGGGACCTCGCGCCAGCTCTGCTTCACCGCCCACTCCACTACGCCGCAAGGACCCGTCGTCCTCGTGATGAGTTTCGCCAAGATCGACGCCAACACCGTCCGGCAGTGGGGCGCGGTCTCCATTGACGATGGCAAGACGTGGAGCAGCCCCTGGGACCTGTACTACCACCGCAAGCACGCCTAGTCCCGTCCCCACCCTGAAGGGTGGGCCCGATCCTGCAACTGCGCTTCAAGCGCCTTGCGATGCCGGGCCCAGGCTTTCAGCCTGGGTCCGACAAGGCCTGGACTTCGGTTCGACGGAGCTTTCATCCTGGTTCGACGACGCCAGTGCCTGGGTCCGACGAGCGACTAGAAGCTGAACGACACGCCGAGGTGGTAGAGAACCAGATTGGCCGACGAACGGATCGGCGTCACGGTGAATGTGCCGTCGCCATTGGACTGAATGCTCGAGCCCGTGAGGTAGGTCGCGCGGCCGTTGTCCTGATACCGCGCACCGAGATCGAGCGCGACCCGTCCCCGGCGGCCCATGAACATCTGGATGCCGCCACCCGCTTCCCATGAACCCGAAAAATCGTCCACCAGCGTGTTGTTGTATGAGCCGTAGCAGCCGCAGCCGTAGTGATCATTCACGTCGGTCGCGAAGTACGAAAACCCCGCCGTGGCGAGCCCGTACAAGCGGACGCTCCCCGTCCCCAGGGTGATCTGGGGACCCGCGCGTAGCGTGCCGATGTACGAGCTGGTTTCAAGCCCGCACCCGTAGTAGCAGTTCCCGCCGTGGAACAGCATCGACCCCTCGAGGCGCACCCCCAGGCCGCTCCGGGTCACCGGCGCGGTGATGAAGGCGTCGAATCCGCCCACGCTCTTCACGAACTGGCGGAATTCCCCCTGCGGAATCCCGAACATGAAGTTCACGCCCGCCTCAGGACCCAAGGAGGGCTCGACTTCACGCAGGCCACGCCACTGGGCCTGACTGGTAGACGCGAGACCACCCACGAGCAGAACCGTCCAGACGGCCGTACCACGGAGCGCGCGGAACATCGGTACCTCAGGCTTGGGGACACCCCTCAGAAGGCAAGGCATGTGCCATATGCGTGAGTGCGCCATTTCAAGCCCTTTTCGGGCTTGGTTGACCTCCGCCGAGGACACCTGCGACCTTCCGCGACCAAGCCTCGAACCTGCCAGGGGAGACCAAGTGTGAACCAGATCACGTGGGACGACTTCGAGAAGGTGGAAATCCGGGTGGGGCGGATCGTGCAGGCAGACGACTTCCCCAAGGCACGGAAACCCGCCTACCAGCTCACGATCGATTTCGGCGAGCTCGGAGTGAAATCGTCGAGCGCGCAGATCACCAAGCATTACCAGCGCGAGGAGCTGGTGGGCCGGCACGTGCTGGCGGTCGTGAACTTCCCACCCCGCCAGATCGCGAATTTCTTTTCGGAGGTGTTGACCTTGGGAGTGGTGCAAGGCGAGGGGGACATCGTCCTCATCGGACCGGACCGCGACGTCCCCCTCGGCCTGCGAATCGCCTAGTCGCCCTGCAGCTGTTTCCTCGGGTACACGGCGGTCTTCGCGATCATGTCGTGGAAGCCCTGCTTGGATGATGCGAAGATGAAGAAGAAGCCGATGAAGATCGCCAGGCCGGCAAGCGTTCCGACAGTCTTGAGCAGCGCGATGCCGGTCAAGACCGCCAGGATCGTCAGGATGCCGTTGCTGTTCTTGAGAGCCCACCGCATCAGCAGCTGACCGACCGAAGCCCGCGTACCGTCCTGGTTCCCGATCTGGATCCCCACGATGAGCTTGCCGAGGGTCCACCCCGTGAATCCTTCGAGGAGGCTGTAGGCAAGCGCGATCACCACCAAGCCAAGCACGGCCCCGGCGATGGCGCCGCCCATCATCGTCGACATCTGAGCGCCCGTCATGGGCGCAGCCGCGGAGCTCGTCGGCGCTCCCGCCGCCGCCCCGAGCATCCCGCCGATGGTGGCCCCGCCGAAGAACGCGATGATGCCGCACAAAATGGCGTCGATGAATACTGCGGCAAACCGTTTGCCGAAGCCGATCCGGTTCTCCACGAGGACTCCCGGGTTGGTGGACGGCCCCAATCTACGGTAAAACGAAAAAACGGGTGAGACCTACCGCGTAAGGAGAGCGTCCGGCGCGCCGTACCGGGCGTCCACGTAATCCGCGAGGATCTTCAGGAAATCGGCCACGATTGTATCGCCCTTCAGGGTCACTTTGAGCGCACCGTCCACGTACACCGGGGCCTTGGGCTCCTCGAAGGTGCCGGGCAGGGAGATGCCGATGTGGGCGTGCTTCGACTCGCCGGGACCGTTCACGACGCACCCCATCACCGCCACCCGCAGCTCCTCCGAGCCCGGATACCGCGCCACCCACTTCGGGCGCTGCTCGCGGAGATACGTCTGGATCTGCTCGGCCATCTCCTGAAAGAAGGTCGACGTGGTTCGGCCGCATCCGGGGCATGCCGTGACCTGAGGCGTGAACGCCCGGATGCCGAGAGACTGCAGGACTTGCTGAGCGACTTGCACCTCCTCGGTCCGGTCCCCGCCGGGCCGAGGCGTGAGCGAGACCCGGATGGTGTCTCCGATGCCTTCGGAGAGGAGGATCGAGAGTCCCGCGGTGCTCGCGATGACACCCTTGGTGCCCATCCCCGCTTCCGTCAGTCCGAGGTGGAGCGGATAGTCGCAGCGGGCAGCCAGGCGCCGGTACACGGCCACCAGGTCCCCTACCCCGGACACTTTTGCCGACACGATGATCCGGTCATGGGGCAACCCGCACGCCTCGGCGAGCTGGGCGGAGCGGATGGCACTCTCGACCATGGCGGCCATCGTGACGTCCTTCGCGTCCTCCGGTTCCGCCGATTTCGCGTTGGCGTCCATCATCTCGGTCAGGAGCTGCTGATCGAGACTTCCCCAATTGACGCCGATGCGGACCGGTTTCCCGTTGGCGATGGCGACTTCGATGATGTCGCGGAAATGATCATCGCGGCGCTTGGCGCCGACGTTGCCGGGGTTGATGCGGTACTTGGCGAGGGCGGCGGCACACTTCGGATACTTGGTGAGCAGCAGGTGGCCGTTGTAGTGGAAGTCGCCGATCACGGGGACGTCCACCTGGGCCACGATGTCCGGCACCGCCTGCGCCGCCGCGTCGTTATTGACGGTCACCCGAACCAGCTCCGAGCCCGCCTGGTGGAGGGCGCGGACCTGCGCCACCGTCGCGCTCACGTCGGCGGTGTCGGTGTTGGTCATGGACTGGACGACGACCGGGTGGGAGGACCCGACCCGCACGCCACCGACGACGGTGGTGACTGTCTTCCGCCGAGCGACGTCACTCATGCCGGGAAATCTAACGCGGGACGGACGGCCGGGCCGTCCGCTATGGAAGAAGCCGCCATCAGGCGGATGGCGGTGAGGGTCCGGCGGGTGGGGAATCCCTAGAACACCTTGTCCTTGATCACGAGCCGCAGATGGAGGGCGGTGAGCTTGAGCCTGCCGTCCAGGGGGGTCGTGGTGTTGTTCGAGAGCACCGCCTGGACCCCGACGAAGACCTGCTTCTGGGTGAACAGGCTGTCCTGGGCGCTCGTGAGGGTCGCGTTCAGCGCCATGATGGTGGTGTCGGCGCCCGGCCCCGCGTTCCCCGACGCCGTCAGAATGGGCGTGGTCGAATACACCGTATTCGAGTCGGCGCCGAAGTAGATCTTGAACGACAGCGAGCCCGTGCCGGTGTTGTTCTGAATCGCGGCGGCCCCCGTCACCTGGACGGTGTCCACCACCGACGACCCCAAACCGGGGAGCAGGGTCACGCGCAGGGGCGGATTGTTCAAGGGCGGCGTCGTGCCGATGATCCCGGGGGTGGTGTAGTGCAGCGTATCCCCCCCCGTCCCCGCGATGAAGCTGTAGACGTCGACGTCGAAAATCGCGTGGCCTTCGCCACACGCCGCGGCCAGAACCGCCGCCGCGAGGACCGAGAAGCTCAGTCGCATCGTGCGCATGGTTCCTCCGCCTAGTAGATGGAAATGGAGGTCGCCATCGTGACCCCCCGTTGATCAGACAATGGTGTGCTGTGCGTGGCGAATCCCACGTCCAGCGAGAGGAAGAGGAAGCGCACCCCCCCACCCCATCCGAATTGCACCTTCTTCTGCTGATCTCGCGCGATCCCGCCCCGGAGCGCGAGGGGCCCGAAGTGCTGCTCGACCCCCATGTGCACCTCGGTGCCGCGGGCACCATGGAGAATCTCGCCGCCCACGACCGTTCCCCCGCCCATGTCCAGCATCGCGTTGGCAAGGTAGGTGACCGGCAGCTTGGTCGTGGTCTGCACGTGGTTCTGGAGGTTTCTCGAAACCGTGCTGTTGACCGCCGCTGACGAGTCGAAGTACAGCGTGTCGATGCGCGTGTCGGCCCACGTGAGCTTCGCGCCGACGTCGTTGATTCCGAATCCCGCCTCGAGGGGCCCGGTCACCCAGACGACACCCAGGTCAGCCCCGACACCCGTCCCCATCTTGTGACCGAGTTTCGAATACTGGGTGGTCATGCCGAGCGATGGCGTGACGGGGCTGGTCCCGCCGAAGAGCGTGTCACCGGTGATGAACCCGCCATCGGACGTCGCCTGTCCGTACGCCAGCCCAAGGTAGTAGTGACCCGTCACGCCGACGAACACGCCGTTCTGGTCCTGGCCGCTGATGCGCCCGGCCCACCCAAGCGAGGGGGCGAATCCGCCCGCCGCGAGCGCGGTTCCCGTCGCGTCGTACAGCGTGTTGCTCTGCGCCGGCTGTCCGTCGTGAAGAAAGCCGATCAACCGGGGACCAAGCTGGAAATCCACCTCATCCTGGATCCACATCATCACGCTCGCCCGGACCCCTTTGATACCGAATCCGAGGTCCAGGGGCCTGCTCGATCCGCCGAATCCAAAGGGATCGACCGGCACCGAGCTCTTGGCCTTTCCGAGGTCGATGCTGAACGAGTCCTTCCCGATGCCGAACGCGATGTCATTCGTCGGCGCCGGCACCTTCTTCACCTCCAGAAAGATCGGAAGGTTGAGGAGGTAGTTCGCCGCTTGCAGCGGATTGAAGTACGGGCTGTCGGGGTGCAGGACCGTACTGTCCTTGAGCACTTGAATGATTCCAAGTGGAATCGGAATGGTAAGCTTGGCGTGCCACGGGTCCGCCCGGTCCGGCACCGCCCGGTACGCCGCGTTGTAGCGGCTCAACGCGCCGCCACGATGCAGGTCCAGCCCTCCGAGGCCGACCTTCCGCGCATCCAGTGAAAGGAGTTGCGCGGGCGCTACGCTGGGGAGCGCAGCAATGGCAACCACGATGCAAACACCGACCAGCGTGGGGCGCACAGGGCACCTCGGCTAAGGGCGATTGGTCCTACAAGGTGGGAAATGATGCCATTTTTTGCTACAGGCGGGGGTGAGGCCGGTCACTTCCCCCCACCAGGGAAGGTCACGACCAGGGTCGTCCCGGGCCCGGGACGGCTTTCGATCCCAATGGCAGCCCCCCACCCCTCCACCAGCCTCTTGGCTATCGCCAGTCCCAACCCGGACCCGGAAGACGTCGTGGAGAAGGTGGGCTCGAATACCCGTGGAAGGACATCCTCAGGAATTCCCCGACCATTGTCCCGCACGGAGAGACGCCTCCCCCCTTCATCTATCAGGATCTGAATCCGGGTCGCCCCGGCGTCACGGGAGTTCTCGAGCATGTTCAAGAGCACCTCCCGGATCTCGTCCTTTCGCGCCCGCACGGTTTCCCCGCCCGCCGAACCCTCCACCGTGACGGCCCCGGCCTGCTCGCCGAGCTCGTAGAGGGAAACGACGTCCCGCGCCACCGCCAACAGGTTCACCGGCTCGAGGGCCACCGCTTCAGCTCCCGGCGCACCGAAGCGGGCAAAGCCGCGGGCGATCGCATCGAGGCGGTCGATCTCCGAGAGAATCCGCTTGGCCGTATCTCCCAGGGCCCGGTCGAACTGCTCCGGCTCGCTCTGCCACACCCGGAGGAGGTGCTGGATACCCAGCCGGACCGGCGTGAGCGGGTTCTTGATCTCGTGCGCCACTTGTCGCGCCATCTGCCCCCAGGCGAGCACCCGCGCGGCGCGGCTGAGCGCCGTCGTGTCGTCCAGCGCGATGACGCAGCCGTCGGGCGCGGGACCCAGCAACGCGATCTGGACCCGGATCCGGCGCGTCCCCACGTCCACTTCGCGCTCGGCGATGGTGTCTTGACCAAGAGCGATGAAGCGGGTGACGTCATCCCAGACTGTGGCCCACTCCCTCCCCGTCGCGGCGGTCAGCTCGTTTCCCGGAGCCACCGGCGAACCGAGCAGCTCCACCGCCCGGGGATTGAGGAGGGTCACCCGCAGTGTGGCATCCACCGCAATGACGCCGGTCGCCACGGTGGCGAGCACCTGGGCGGTTCGGCCGCGGGCCTCCTCCAGCGCCTCCTGCGAGCGTTTGATGTCCACCACCATGCGTTCGAAGGCCGACATGACCGGCGCGAACTCGATGGGGGGCATCTCCGGAAAGGTGGGCGGCGCGTCGCCCCTGCCGACCGCCACCGCGGCTTCGCGAAGCACCGCGACCGGCCGCTCGAGGCGGCGCGCCGCCCACCCGGCGAGCCCCGCGGCCGCGGCGAGCCCGGCGATGGTCGCGAGCGTCAGGTCGAGCGCCAGCTCGCGCTCCTCCATCCGCACGCGGGCATCATCCAGCAACTGCGGAGCCGCGAGCACCACCTGGCCCGTCGGGCCGCCATTGACCACGACGCGATAGCCGACCCGAACGGTACGGCCGGCCGCCTCCACGGTGGTGGCCGTTTCGATTTCGTCGCGCAACGCCACACGCCGGAAGACGTCGGGCACGAGCAACGGATCCACGACGCCGATATCCGCGAGCACGGGGTCGCTCGTTCCGACCAGGGCCCCACCCCGGTAGGCCCAGAGTCCCGCGTCGAGGCGAGTGCCCAGGTCGCGAATGGCTTCAGGCGCACCCGGGCGGTCGAAGGGGACTTGTTCCGCTGACCGGGTCGCATCGCGGAGCGTTTGCGTGATGAGGAGATCGCCGGCGAAGGCCGCGCTCTGTGTGAGGTCGGCAAAGCTCCACGCACCGAACGCGAGAACCGGCGTCACAAAGAAGGCGACGAGCGCCGCGGCGAGGCGGAGACGATAGCTCTGGCGGAGCTGCGTCAGCGGTGAGGGCCCCTGGCGGGGCGGCTGCGGCACGAAGAGACCACCCGCCCCCATCAGCGCGACCAGGAGCGCGAGATCGACGAGCACGGCGAGCGAACCGCGCACCAGGAGTCCGCCGGCGCCGCCCAGTCCCACCAGCGCGTGCACGTGCCGGACGCCATCCGCGAAATCGAAGCGCCGCTCTCCCCGCACCGTCCAGCCGTCTCGCGACCACGTGAACTGCTCCGTGGCTCCCGACGTGTGACTCGGGGCCGAAATGGTGAGTGTGTACGGGGCGGTGACGCGACCTTCCCCCCGCAGGAATCGCGTGACGCGATCCGATGCGATGACCAGGGTTTTCGGTCCGACCCCCACGGTGATCCATTCGCCCGACAGCAGGGGGGCGACCAGGACCGCGTGCAGACCGGGAATTCGAACGATCTCCTCCACGCGAGGCAGCGTGGGAGCGCCCGGGCGGCGCACGAGCGCCGCCAGCAAGGGATCCGGGAGATCGAGGGCCGCGAGCCGGAGCTCCGTCTCCAATTGGCCGTCGGGAGACCAGAGCGCCAGAACCGCCGGGTAGCCCTCGGAGGCGAGACGCGACGAATGCCACAGGGAGTAGAGCGCCCCGGCGGACTGCGGCGCTCGGATGGTATCGGTGATCGCGGCCAGCGAGTCGAGGGCGCTGGCGATCCTGGGATCTTGCACGGCGCCCAGGCCGGCGACGTCCCGTTGGGCGAGTGAGAGCCGCCCTTCAATGGAGGCCCCCCAGGTCACGAGCGCCGCGGCGGTGCCGGCGACCGTGGCCACCGTGAACAGCGTCGCTCGGCGGCGGGCAGGTACGATGGCCCCGGCGAGCGCGGGGAGCCACAGAAACGTGTACCACTCGGGCCACGCGTCGTACGGCCGCCAGAGCCAGAGGCCCGCCACGGCGGCGAGGATGGCCCACGCGCAGGCGGCGGCGAGCGTCCACGGAATGCGCCGCGGCTCCTCCGGTCCCCGCACCAACGCGGCCGCCAACAGCACCAACCCCATGGCCACCGCGGCGAGCGCCACCTCCCACGACAGCCAGAGCAGGAGACTGACGCCCGCCGCCGGGGGTCTGATTCCCCGCCCGAAGTACCGGACCAGATAGGGCGCCGCCAGGATCAGAAATCCGGCGGGGATGAGTGTGTACCAGCGGCGGGGGAACCCGCGGCGCCAGAGCGCGGCGGCCGCCACGATCACCGCCGCACTCACCAATCCCAGCGCGGCGGCGGATCCGCTGGCGAATCCGAGCAGCGGCTGCGCCAGCGTGGGCGAAGAGGGTCCCGACTCCGTGAGCACCGGCACCATGGGGAAACGCGTCAGGGTCCCGGCGGCCACCGCCAACGCTGTCCAGCGCCATGGCCCCAGCGGCGCGGCCATGATAAGGAAGAGGAGCAGCACGATGAGGCCGATGGCCACTCCACGTTGCCCTTCCCGACCGAGGGTCTGGATGGCCTCGGCCTGCACCGGCGGCAAGGGTTTCACGCTGAAGAGCGTGTCGCCCAGATCGCAGCTCTTGGCGCAGTAGTCGAAGACGTCGTGATCGTGCGGGGCGGTGCGCGGCGCGTAGAACTTCAGGTCCACGCCGAACTCTCTCGCGAATCGGCGGGCGACGGCGCCGTCGCCGTCAGGAATTGACGGCCCGGCGTCGAGGAGAACGGTGCCGACCGCCACCGCCCCCGCGGCCGTCTGGCGCCGGGCCTCCAGCGTCACGTAGAATGGGGAAATGGTCGCCCGCAATTCCGCCGTGTCGGGCACCGGGAGGATCCGGTGCCGGCCGGCCCACGCGATGGGAGTGCCGTCCGCCGCCACGAGCGCCACACCGTGCTCCACGCCGGCCGTGCCGTGCCGCGCGGCGGACGCCAGGCGGTCGAACGCCTGTTCGCGCGGCAATGACGCCGCCTGGGCCGCGCGGCGCGCGAGGTCGCGGGCGTCGTTCACCGCCGCGCCGAGCTCGCGACTGAGCTGGAGCGACGCGCGGTCGAGCCGCTCTTCCCGGGCCGCGCTCCAGCAGCAGGACAGGGTGGCGGTTCCGGTCACCGTCCGCAACATTGCAGCCGCGATGATCAGCGCAGCCACCGCCAATCCCGGATCGGCCCAGCGACGCGGCATCCGCCACAACGTGGCGAGGAGCAGGAACGCCACGAGCAGGAGATCCGCGTACGCCCATCCCGGTCCCCCGCTCCGCAGCCACTCGGCGGCGCCGACGGCGGCCAACATCCCGGCGATCAGCCGGTGACGGGCGGCGGGCCCCTGCCACTGAGAGAGCTCCCGCCCGATCACGTGCGGGACATCCTCGCGCGCGATCCGCGGTTGCTCGTCCCCGTCGGAACCTGCGAGCAGCATGGACCGCACCTCCCGTTGGGGACCGACAGTATCATCGTGGAGCGGCTCGCGGACGACTTGTCGGCAGCGTTCGGGATCCTCCGCGCCCCCACCGTCGAATACGGCGTCAACGCGATCACCAAGCGGCCCATTCCGGGGAATGCCGGCGTGCGGCGGAAGACCCTCCACCGCCTGATGAACGACCTCCTGACGGCGTGGGAAGAGGGCGGCGTGGAGACGTTCGTGATCCTGACCGCGCACGGGCACGACCCGCACCAGGAGGCGCTGTCGACCCTGCGGACGCGCGAAGCGCGCATATTCACGGTGGACGTGTTCTCGCTCGACTTCACCGAACTCCTCGACGACCCCGAAGGGCCGGTCCACGGCGGTGAGCTGGACACTTCCCTGCTCCTGCACCTGGCGCCGGACCGGGTGCGGATGGAGCTGGCGCAGGACTTCTCTCTCGCTCCCAAAGCCCTGGCGAAATACCACCGGGGCAGGACTTCGATCCCCACGAGCGGGCCCGGGTCCGTCGGCCGCCCGACACTCGCCACCGCGGAAAAGGGGGCCCGGGTGTATAAGATGATTCTGGAACGTATCGGCACGCGAGTTCTGGGAGCCTACGCACCGTGATCCCCATCCTGTTGGTGCTCGCCCTGCCTCAAGTGGCCGACTCCGGGATCCTCGTCATCCGTCAGGACTCGACCCTGATCGCCCGGGAATCGTTCCATACCAGCCCCGACCCTACCAGCGGAGGGTGGATCCTGGATGCGAACGTCCGCTATGACCGGAGCCGCCCGGTCGTACAGCTGGCGCCCATCGTCCAGGTCGGCTCCGACCTGGCGGCCGTGAAGGTGCAGTTCGACGCGGGCGATCCGGGTTCCCCCCTCCACATCATCGGACAGGTGGGGCGGCACCGGTTCACTTTGAGATACGTGTCGCGCTCGGACGAGCGCGCGCGCGAGCTGCCCGACCAGGGCCGGGCCGTCGTGGTGGATGACTCGGTGTTCTCCCTCTTCACGCCGGTCGCCTGGCTGGTGCGCGGGGGCGCGGGGACCGTCTCCGCCATCTTCCCGCGCCCCGGCATCGCCGAGACGTGGACCGTCAAGGATGAGGGCCTGGTACCTACACGGTCCGGCGGCGGTGGGGGGACTGATACCCGCCTGCGGCTCATCTCCGTGGAGAGCCCGCGCCTTGGCAACATCAGGATCTGGATGGACGCCGCCGGCCGCCTCGCCAAGGTCGAAATTCCCCGTCTCCACCTGTCCGCGGAGCGCCAGGCCGGACGCTAGACCCCTAAAGGACGGGCCTGCCTCGCGCGGTCCGACTCGCTAGGTTTTAGAGGACGCCACTTAGGCCGGACCGCCAGAAATGGCGGACGAAACCCCCTGCCAGTCCGGCGCGTAGGACTCGATGACTCAACGACCTGGAATCAAGGACCCCCCCATGCGTAAGACCCTGATCGCCGTCGGGCTCTTCGTCTGCCCGGCACTTGTTGGCGCCCAGTCGGTTCCCGCTTCGCTGTCCCTTTCGGATGCGATTACCATCGCGCGCGACAATAACCCGGCGTACCGCCAGACGTTAGCGACCCGGACGGCGTCACTCTGGAACGCCCGCAGCGCGTGGGCGAATCTGTTCATTCCCACGGCGACCGCGTCCGGATCGATCGGATACACCGGGGCCGGCTCCCAGAATTTCCTCGCGACCAGCTTCTCGCAGCCGGTGTCGACGGCGAGCTCGAACTACTCAGTCAACCTCAACTGGCAGTTGAGTGGCCAGACGCTCGCGGCACCCGGCGAGGCGCATGCGAACGCCGACGCGGTGGACGCCGACATCGTCGGCGCGCGCGCGACGCTGATCAACAATGTCACGGCACAGTACCTCACCGCGCTCCAGTCTCGTGACAACGCCGCAGTCGCCGAAAAGCAGCTGCAGAGCAATGACGAGGCGCTCAAGCTCGCCCAGGCGAAGTACGCGGTCGGCTCAGGCACTCTGCTCGACGTCCGTCAGGCGCAGGTCGCCCGCGGCCAGGCCGAGGTGGCGCTGCTGACCGCGCAGACCGACGTGCAGGTGCAGAAGCTGAAGCTGTTCGAGCTGATGGGCGTGTCGGCGCCTGGCGACATCAAGACGATCACGCTCTCGGACACGTTCCCCGTCGCGCAGCCGCACTGGTCCCTCGACGAGCTGCTGTCGACCGCACAAGCGGAGAACCCGCAGCTCCAGGCCCTCGAGTCGCGCGCGAGCGCGCAGAAGTGGGCGGTACGTGCGGCGACGGCGTCGTATGGTCCCTCCCTGAGTCTTTCGGCGGGCTGGTCGGGATTCACGCAGCGCTTCAACAACCTCGACCCGATCATCACCAGCGCCCAGATCTCCGGAAGTCGGCAGTGGGCGGCGTGCAATGACAACAACGTCATTCGAACGAATGCGGGCCTCTCGGCTCAGGACTGCAGCGGCCTGATCTTCGGCTCCGCACAGAGGCAGGCGCTGATCGATCAGAATTCCCAGTATCCGTTCAACTTCACCCGGCAGCCTTTCCAGGCCTCCCTGCGCATCACGATCCCGCTCTGGAGCAACTTCCAGCAGCCGATCTCGGTGTCGCAGGCGAAGTCGAACCAGGAGCAGGCCGACCAGGCCGCGCGGGCGCAGTCCCTGGCCCTGCGCACCCTGGTACAGAACGGATACCTGACGTTGCAGACCGCGTATCAGACCATTGCCATCCAGGACACGAACCGGACGGCGGCCCAGGAGGGCCTGAAGCTCGCCACCGACCGGTACCGCGTGGGCTCGGGGACGTTCCTCGACGTGGTGAACGCGCAGGTGGCGGACGCCAGAGCCGAAAGTGACTACGTCACCGCCGTCTACAACTATCACAAGGCCCGCGCCGCGCTCGAAGCGGCGGTCGGCAAGCCGCTGAACTAACTCAAGGATCGGAATCGACATGTCGAAACGTGGCAAGCTGTTTCTCTTCGCGGGCGGCGGCATGCTGGTGCTGGGGCTGATCGTCCTTTCCGCGAGCGCGAAACGTGACAAGGGCGTCGACGTCCGCTTCGATACCGTGAGCCGCAGGGACCTGGTCGCGGCCGTGACCGCGAGCGGCAAGATCCAGCCCAAGAAGAAGGTCGACATCTCCGCGGACATCACCGGCCGGATCACGGAGATCGCCGTGAAGGAAGGCGACTGGGTGGAGAAGGGACAATTCCTGCTCCAGATCGACCCCACCGTCTACGAAGCGGCCGTCCAGCAGTTCCAGGCCGGGCTCGCGTCCGCTGAAGCCTTCGCGGTTCAGGCCCAGGCCAACCGCGACCAGGCGCAGCGGGCGCTGACGCGTACGAAGGAACTGCATACGTCGAATCCGAACCTGGTGTCCGACGAGCAGATGGAGCAGGCCCAGACCGCCTTCGACGTCGCGGACGCGAACTACAACTCGTCCAAGCACCAGGTCGACCAGTCCCGCGCCAATGTGCAACAGGCCCAGGACAATTTGAGGAAGACGCACCTGGTCGCCCCGATGGCGGGCCGGGTCACCCGGCTGGCGGTCGAGACGGGTGAAGTGGCGGTGCCGCAGAGCTTTTCGAAGGACGTCGGGCTCCTGATGACCATCTCCGACCTCTCGGTCATCCAGACGCTGGTGCAAGTCGACGAGACCGACGTCGTCCGGCTGCACCTGGGCGATTCGGTGGACGTCTCGATCGACGCGTTTCCTGACTCGACGTTCTCGGGCCGGGTGACCAAGATTTCCGACAGCTCGGTGCTGCCGGCGGGCGCGAGCGCGCAGACCGGCCAGAACACGACGGCGGTGGACTACGACGTGGAAGTCACGCTGACCAAGCCCCCCGCCAACGTGCGCCCGGATCTGTCGGCGACGGCGCGGATCATCACCGACACGCGGAAGCAGGCCCTGTCGATCCCGATCATCGCCCTCACCCAGCGGGACAACAAACCCGTGGTGACCGAGGGGCACACACCGGATACGGCGAGCACGAAGAAGGCCGCGCAGACCGAGGGCGTTTTCGTCGTGACGAACGGCAAGGCGACCTTCCGTCCAGTGAAGGTCGGCATCGCGGGGGATCAGTACTTCGAAGTGCTGGACGGACTGAAGGGTGGCGAAACCATCGTCGCGGGGCCCTACCAGGCCATCCGCGACCTCAAGGACGGAGCCGCCGTGCGCGGGACCAAGACGCCGGGCGACTCCGGAGCCGTACGGAGGGCTTCGTGACGCACCAGGAGTTCGTGACCGGCGATACGCCGCTGCCGGACATCGTCATTCTCACCCACAAGCTCGCCCGTGAGTACGTCATGGGCACCGAGACGGTGCGCGCGCTGCGCGGGGTGAGCCTCCAGATCCGCCGCAACGAATACGTGGCGGTGATGGGACCGTCGGGCTCGGGCAAGTCGACGTTCATGAACCTGGTCGGGTGCCTCGACACACCCACCGCCGGCGAGTACTGGCTGAACGGCCAGAAGGTCTCGGACCTGGGGGACGACGATCTGGCGCGGATCCGCAACAAGGAAATCGGATTCGTCTTCCAGACCTTCAACCTGCTGCCCCGGGCCGACGCGCTCCACAACGTCGAGCTGCCGCTGGTATACGCCGGGATCCGGGCCGCGGAGCGGAAGAAGAAGGCCAGCGAGGCGCTGGCCCGCGTGGGGTTGGCGGACCGCATGCAGCACCGGCCCAACGAGCTGTCGGGCGGACAACGCCAGCGTGTCGCCATCGCGCGCGCCCTGGTGAACGACCCCAGCATCCTGCTGGCCGACGAACCGACCGGAAACCTCGACTCGGCCACCAGCAGCGAAATCATGGGCGTGTTCAAAGAGCTGCATAAACAGGGGCAGACCGTGGTGATGGTCACGCACGAGCCCGACATCGCGGCCAACGCGGACCGGGTCGTGACCCTGCGCGACGGGCTGATCCACAGCGACCAAAAGCAGGCGGCGTAGTGCCCTTCTACGAAGCGGTCGTGCTGGCCCTCCAGACCATCCGGGCCCAGAAGCTGAAGAGCTTCTTCTCGGTCATCGGCGTGTTCATCGGCGTCACGTTCCTGATCGCCGCGGTGTCGATCGTGAACGGGATGAACAGCTACATGACCGACAAGTTCGCCGGGACCATCATCGGCGTGAACACGTTTCAGCTCCGCAACCGCCCCAACGTCAATTTCAACGTCCCCGATTCGACCTGGCGGGCCTGGCGCCGGCGGCCCCGCATCACGTTCGACGACGCGGACGCGGTGACCAAGGCCCTGACGGTACCGGTCCTGACCGCCTGGTACTCCGAGGATCAGGGGACGGTCGAATACGGAGGCAAGGTCGCCAAGAGCATCGACCTTCAGGGCGCCGGCGCCGATTACTTCGCCATCAAGAACCTGAACATCGTGGATGGCCGCCCGTTCACCGCCCAGGAGGTAAAAGCCGCCGTCCCGGTCGTGGTCATGGGCTGGGAGCTGGCCGACAAGCTCTTTGCCGGGCAGGAGGCCGTGGGCAAGACCGTCAAGATCCAGGGTCTTCCCTACTTGGTGATCGGCGTGGTGGAGAAGCAGGGCAATCTCTTCGGCATGTCGCTCGACAAGTTCGTGGTGGCGCCCGCCACATCCCCGATTCAGCGGGACGTGAATCCGCCCCGGGTGGTGGACGCCGTGATGGTGAAGGCCAAGTCCGTGCCCGAGATGAACCAGGCCATGGACCAGGTGGAGGGCATCATGCGGGCCCGCCACCACCTGCGACCCAACCAGGACGACAATTTCGCCCTCGAAACCTCGGCCGCGGTGCTCGATTTCTGGAGCGGGATCAACAAGATCATGTTGGCCGTCGGGCCGGGTATCGTAGGCGTGTCCCTCGTGGTCGGGGGCATCGTGATCATGAACATCATGCTGATGGCGGTGGCCGAGCGGACCCGGGAAATCGGGGTGCGCAAGTCGCTGGGAGCCCGGCGGCAGGACATCCTGCGGCAGTTTCTGGCGGAGTCCGCCACGCTGGCGCTGGCGGGCGCGACCCTGGGGATTCTGTCCGGGATCCTGCTCTCATTCATCCTGAACGCGGCGACGCCCCTCCCCGCGGCCGTCGCGCCGTGGTCGGTAGGGGTCGGCGTCATTCTCGGGGCCGGCGTGGGCATCGTCGCCGGGGTCTATCCCGCCAGCCGCGCCGCCCGGCTCGATCCCATCACCGCCCTGCGGCAGGAGTAGCCACATGACCCCGCTCCTCGAAGGCGTCGGCATCGCGCTGGAATCGCTGCGGGTCTCCAAGGCACGGGCGGCCCTCACCATTCTCGGAGTTGCGATCGGCGTGATGGTGGTGATGGTGATCGGCGCCATCATCTCGGGCTTCAACAAGGGGGTGAGCGATCAATTGGCGCGCACCGGCCCGAGCACCTTCTTTGTGGTTCGCTTCTTTCAGGCCGGCGTGACCGTCTCGGATGGCTCGGACGAGATGAGCCCCTGGCGCCGGAATCCGCCGCTCGCCGTCTCGGACGCCCGGGCCATCGAGCAGGTGCCTTCGGTCGCCTGGGTCGCGGTCGACGAAGGCTCCAACGCCGACGTGAGCTACGGCAACAAGAAACAGACGAGCGTGCGCATCGACGGCCGGAGCTCGGCGTGGCCCAACGTGGCCGGCGGGGACGTGTCTCCCGGCCGGTCCTTCACCGAGCTGGAGAACCAGGCCAACACTACGGTCGTGGTCATCAACAACAAACTCGCCGAGCTGCTCTTCGACCGACTGGATCCGATCGGCCAGCGGATCCACATTCAGGGGGTCCCGTACACGGTGATCGGGGTGTTCAATCCGCCCCCCCAGCTCTTCGGGGGCGAGCCCTCTCCCGAAGCCGTCATTCCCCACGAGTCCTTCGCCAAGTACGTCCAGCATTGGAAGGGCTGGATGGACTTTCTGGTCGGACCCAAGGCGGGCGTGACCACCGCGCAGGCGATGGAAGACGTCACGGAGGCCATGCGCATCAGGCGTGGGCTCCGCCCCGGGACTGACAACAACTTTTCCATCGTTTCCCAGGACAAGATCCTCGAGAAGCTGAACGGGATCACGCTCGTGTTTCGTCTGGTGATGTTCGCCCTCTCGTCGGTCGGGCTCATGGTGGGCGGCGTAGGCGTGGTGGCGATCATGATGATCTCGGTGACCGAGCGCACCCGGGAGATCGGCGTCCGCAAGGCCCTCGGGGCCACGCGGCGGGAAATCCTCTGGCAGTTCCTCGTGGAGGCGTCGACCCTCACGGTCGTCGGCGGCGTCGTGGGCATGGTCGGGGGCGCCGTAGTAGCGGCGCTCCTCGCCCTGTTCACGCCGGTACCGGCTCACGTACCCCTGGGGTCGGTGGTCATCGCCCTCTTCGTGGCTGCGCTCACCGGTGTCCTCTTCGGCATCGTCCCGGCCAACAAGGCCTCGAGACTGGATCCGGTTGAGGCCCTGAGATACGAGTAAGACTGGGAGGAGGGAGGGGGAGGGGTGACCCCTCCCCCTCCCTCCTCCCTTAGTTTTCTCTCGCCATGCACTTCCTCGAAGCCATCGCCCAGGCTCTCGACGCGGCCTGGAGCCACAAGCTCCGTTCCTTCTTCACGCTCGTCGGCATCATCGTGTCCGTCGCGTTCCTGATCGCCGTCGTCGCCATCATCCAGGGGATGAACGCCTACGTCCGGGACCGCATCGGCGGCGCCATCGTGGGCGTCAACGCGTTTCAGGTCCGCCGCACGCCCCTCGCCGGTGGCCTGATCGACGATGAAGAATGGAAGGCGATCCAGCGGCGCCCGATCATCGCACCAGAGGACGTCCCTATCGTCGAGCGGGCCATCCCGGACGCCTTCGCCGTGGGCCTGCAGTCCGGATGGCCCACCCCCCAGGCCGACGTGGTGTGGGGAGACAAGACGGTCGGGGACGTCCAGATGTTCGGGGTCAACGCCTCCTACCAGGTGGTGCAGGACTACACCTTCGCGGCGGGAGACCCGCTCACCGATGTCGACGACCGCGAACGCCGGCCCGTGATCGAGCTGGGCTGGGACATCTCCGACAAGCTCTTTGGTGACCCGGACTTCGCGGTCGGCAAGAAGCTCCGGATCATGGGCCAGCAGTTCACGGTGAAAGGTGTGGTCGCGAAGAAGGGAACGGTCCTGGGCATCTCCCAGGACGGCTTCGTGATGATGCCCTACTCGACCTTCGAGTCCCTGTACGGGCGCCGGAAGACGACGGTGATCTCCGTGAAAATGACGGACGCGGCCGCGGTCCAGCCGGCCATGCAGCGCGCCGAGGAGGCGATGCGCATCGCGCATCGGCTGCGCCCGTCGCAGGCCGATGACTTCTCGGTCAGCACGTCGGACGCGTTCGTGACCTTCTGGGAGAATCTCACCCGGGTCCTGTTCACGGTGGTGCCCGTCGTCGTCGCGATCGGGATCGTCGTCGGCGGCATCGTGATCATGAACATCATGCTGATGAGCGTCAACGAGCGCACCCGTGAGATCGGCATCCGGAAGTCGATGGGTGCGACGCGGCGCGACATCCTGAACCAGTTCCTGGCGGAATCCGTCACGCTCGCCCTGCTCGGCGGCCTGCTCGGGCTGCTCGCCGGCGGGGGCCTGGCCACCCTGGTCGAGCTGGTCACCCCCCTGCCCGCGCGGGTCACCCTCTGGTCCGTATTCCTGGCGCTCGGACTCGGCGCGGGGGTGGGTGTGGTCTTCGGGGTGTACCCCGCGACCCGCGCGGCCCGCCTGGATCCCATCAACGCGCTCCGGGCCGAATGAAACTCCATTCGGTCGCGGAGGGCTGGCAGATCGCCGTCGATCAGCTCCGCGGCAACAAGTTGCGCTCCGGTCTCACCATCCTGGGGGTCGTGATCGGCGTCGCCACGGTGATGGGGATGGCGTCGATCGTGCAGGGTATCCGCGATCAGATCATCAACACCATCGAGGTCGCCGGCCCTACGACGTTCTACGTGATGCGCTTTTTCTCGCAAACGCCGCTGAACCCGGATCAACTCCCCAAGGAGGTACGCATCCGGCCGGTGCTGAAGCCGGCCGAGGCCAGACTGGTCGCGGGACTCCCGGGAATCGGCTACGCCGGCATGTGGGTGCAGCTGTTCAACAAGATGGAGTTTCAGGGTGAGCGCACGCAGCTCATGACCGAGTTCGGCGCCGACAGCCATTACATGGAGATCCAGGGAGGCGAACTGCTCGAAGGGCGGTTCTTCACCCCTTCCGAAGAAGCGAGCGGCGCGCCGGTGGTAGTGCTCGAACGCGCCCCCGCCGACAAGCTCTTCGGGCGCATCGATCCCATCGGACGGTTTGTCCGTGTCGGCGGGAACTCCCTCGAGGTCGTGGGGATCTATCAGAACCCCGCGAACATCTTCCAGCCGCCCTCCCAGCAGATCGGCGCGATCATGCCCTTCGAGACGGCGCGCCGCTTCTTCCGGTACGACCAGACCAGCGCGTTGTGGATCGTGGTGAAGCCGGTCGGCGGCGTGACCGTCGGTGAGGCGGAGGACGAGGTGACCACCGCGCTGCGCCGCTCCCGCGGCCTCGGGCCCGGCGCGCCCAACAGCTTCGATCTGCTCACCCAGGATCAGATTCTGAACATCTTCAACGGCTTCACCAGTACGTTCTTCCTGGTGATGGTGGCCCTGTCCAGCGTGGCGTTGATGGTCGGTGGAATCGGCGTCATGGCGATCATGATGGTCTCGGTCACGGACCGGACGCGGGAAATCGGGGTCCGGAAGGCCCTCGGCGCCACACGGGTCGAGATCCTGTGGCAGTTCCTGATCGAGGCGTCGACCCTCACGCTCCTCGGGGGCCTCGTCGGCATCCTCATCGGCCTGGTGTTCGGACAGGTCATCAAGCTGGTCCTGCATTTCGACTCCGGTGTGCCGGTCTGGAGTGCCTTGGTGGCCTGTCTGGTGTCGGTGCTGATCGGACTGATATTTGGCGTGCTGCCTGCGCAGCGGGCCGCGAAACTCGATCCCGTGGAGGCGTTGCGTTATGAGTGATGTGGTCGATCTCCTCGCCATCGCCGCCCACCGCGACGACGTCGAGCTGACCTGTGGGGGAACGCTGGCCAAGACCGCGCAGAAGGCACGCGTGGGCATCGTGGACCTGACGCAAGGAGAGATGGGCACGCGCGGCGACGCGGCGATACGGGCGGCCGAAGCGGAGCGGGCGGCGCGGGTGCTGGGCGTCCACGTACGGTTGAACGCCGGCCTCCCCGACGCACGCATCTACAACGACGATCCCTCACGAAAGACCGTGATCGAACTGATCCGGAGGACCAGGCCACGGGTGGTGATTCTGCCCTTCCCGATCGGACGGCATCCGGATCACCGGATCGCGTCGGAGCTGGCACGCGACGCCTGCTACCTCGCCGGCCTCAAGAAGTATCCGGCGTCAGGAGAGCCGCACCGGCCCCACAAGATTCTGTACGCGCTCGCCTACCGCGAAGACACCGTGAAGCCGTCCCTCGTGGTCGACATCTCGGATGTCTTCGAAACCAAGATGAAGGCCATCCGCTGTTACGCGTCGCAATTCGACGGGGCTCAGGCCGCCGGAGAGATCTACCCCACCGGGCAGCACCTCTACGACCTGATTCAGGTGCAGTCCGCCCACTACGGATCGCTCATCCGGCGCCCCTACGGCGAGCCGTACTTCACGCAGGAGACCGTGGCGGTGGACGACGTCCTCTCGCTTGGCGTCCAGTCCCTCTAGTCGATAGATTTTCCGCATGACCGCTGCCAAGCGCTCCGTCTACCTCGACCACGCGGCGACCACTCCGGTGCGCCCCGAGGTCCTGGAAGCCATGCTCCCCTACCTCGGCATCGAGGCCTTCGGGAATCCGTCCTCCGCCCATCGGGTGGGCCGGGCGGCACGGGCGGGCGTGGAAGAAGCCAAGCGGCGCGTCGCGGAGGCGCTCCACGTCGAACCCAACCAGGTCATTTTCACCTCCGGCGGCACCGAGGCGGACAACCTCGCCATCATCGGCTCGGCCCTCGCGGCCAAGGATCATGGCGGCCATTTCCGCGTCGCCGTCTCGGCCACCGAACACAAGGCGGTCCTCGCCGCCGCCCACGCGGTGAAGCACCTCGGGGGGGACGAGATCATCCTGCCGGTGGACTCGGACGGCCTCGTGGACGAGCGCGCGGTCGAGGCCGCTCTCCGGCGCGGGGTGGCCATCGTCAGCGTCATGTGGGTGAACAACGAGGTCGGGACCGTCCAGCCGATCGCGAAGCTCGCGGCCCGATGTCGTGAGGCAGGAGTCGCGTTCCACTCGGACGCCGTTCAGGCGTTCGGCAAAATTCCCGTCGACCTCGCGGAAGTTCCCGTCACGTTCCTGACCATCTCCGGCCACAAGATCGGCGCCCCCAAGGGCATCGGCGCGCTCATCGTGCGCGACCGCCACGCCCTGGAGGCGATCATCCACGGCGGCGGCCAGCAGTTCGGCATCCGGCCCGGCACCGAGAATGTCCCCGGCATCGTGGCGCTCGGACGGGCGGCGGAGCTGGCGGCCAAGGAACAGGCCACGACGGCGGCCCGCGTGGCGAAGCTGCGCGATGACCTCGAAGCGCGGTTCCTGGCCGTGGTGGAGGGCGCGGTCGTGAACGGCAAGAACGCGCCCCGCGCGCCGCAGACCGTGTCGTTCTCGATCCCGGGCGCCGACGGCGAAGCACTCCTGATGCACCTGGATCTCGCGGGAATCGCCTGCTCCGGTGGCTCCGCGTGCAGCACCGGATCGGTCGACCCCTCCCACGTGCTCACCGCGATGGGGATCGCCCGGGACATGGGCAGTGCCGCACTCCGCTTCTCCCTCGGGCGCGAGTCCACCACCGAAGACGTCGACGCGCTCATCGAAGCCATGCCGAAGGTGGTGGCGAAGGTTCGCGCCCTGACCGGAGCCCTGGGACGTGCCTGAACGGGTTCTGGTCGCGATGTCGGGGGGTGTCGACTCCTCGGTCGCGGCCGCGCTGCTGGTCGAGCAGGGCTACGAAGTCATCGGCGCCACGCTGAAGCTGTTCTGCTACGGCGACGAGGTCGCCGACCGTCCCTGCTGCTCGCTCGATTCCATCACCGACGCCAAGCTCGTCGCCAACCGCCTGGGCATCCCGCACTACGTCCTGAACCTCGAAGACCGGTTCGGGCGCGACGTGATCGGGAACTTCGTGTCCGAGTACGCGGCGGGCCGCACGCCCATCCCCTGCGTCCGGTGCAACTCGTTCACCAAGTTCCGCGACCTGCTCCTGCACGCCGACGCGCTCGACTGCCGTTACCTGGCCACCGGGCATTATGCGGTGGCGCGGTCCGGGGAGCTGCACCGAGGCCGGGACCGCAGCAAGGACCAGACCTATTTCCTCTGGGGCATCGACCGGTCAGTGGTCGCCCGCATGCTGACGCCCGTCGGCGCGCTCACCAAGGCGGAGACCAGGGCCCGCGCCCGTGAGCTCGGTCTCGTCACCGCCGAGAAACCCGAGTCCGTCGAAATCTGCTTCGTTCCCGACGATGACTACGTGAAGGTGCTGGAGCGCCGCCTCCCCGCCGACGCGCCGGCGCTCTCCCCCGGCGACTTCGTGACGCGCGACGGCACCGTACTCGGCGCTCACGCCGGATTCGCGCGGTTCACCGTCGGACAGCGGCGCGGACTTCCCGGCGGCTTCCCGGTGCCCATGTTCGTGACGGCGATCAGGCCCGAAACCCGCGAGGTCGTCATCGGGCCCGCCGACGAGCTGCTCGGGCACCAGGTGATTCTCGAAGAGGTCAACTGGATCGCGGAACCCCTCGCGGCCGACGCCCGGGTGTGGGTGCAGTGCCGCTATCGCGCGGCCGCGGTGCCGGCCGTCGTCCTCACGACCCAGGGTGACCACCTGACCCTCGCCCTCGAGGAACCGGTCCGCGCCATCACGCCCGGTCAATCCGGCGCGCTGTACACCCGGGAAGGCCGCCTCCTGGGGGGAGGAGTGATCGCCCTGCCCGCCACCAGGTGCGCCACGTCACCGAGCCGCCGCCTGGCCGTCCTGAATAGTTAGGTCCTCCGGT
>Ga0070730_10001094_pt1 | contig 26982 bp, 36 predicted proteins | sample Coa_R1_3_FD_66447 | JGI IMG/M metagenome (GOLD analysis project Ga0070730, IMG submission 66447) | Surface soil microbial communities from Centralia Pennsylvania, which are recovering from an underground coalmine fire - Coalmine... | ecosystem: Environmental > Terrestrial > Soil > Unclassified ... | reverse complement strand
TGGCGGCGTGCGTGGCGGCGTCCGTGGCGGCGTCCGTGGCGGCGTCCGTGGCGGCGTCCGTGGCGGCATTGTTAATGATGCCTTGTTTGCGCGCATACCAAATAGCTGAGGCAAAGCCGCCTGCAACGGCCATCACAAAAGGGCTTGGCACGATGACCACGCGCGGCTCCTTGAGTTTGGCTGCCGCGTAGATTCCCTTGATGGCCGGGATAATCTTGTTGGGCTCGATGGGATCAGTACGAAAGGCTCGATCCATCCACAGGTTGACGTGTCCCGCCATCACGGATCGTTCGGCACCTGTGAGGCCGCCACCGGCAAAGTCGGTACGACGAATGATTTCCTGTTTTTTCTTCATGGTTAAAGCCCCTTGGTGGTGGTGAATGGATAGTTAGGCAACGCGTTGGACACGAACGCAAAGTATGCCGTCTTCCTTACGCTGGATACGATTGACGCGATAGCGATGACCGTTTTTACGGCCATAATCCGAAGCCCGTACACGGATCGTGTGATCCATCTCGCGCGGTACGTCGAAGTAGTGCCCGACCTGCATGTCGCGAAAGGGATATTTCACGCGGTTATCCAGGTCAGGCAGTTGGCCTTTGTGTAAGCGGTAGAGTGGCGTGGTTTTTTTAGGTTTCATGACAAAGGATGATACTGTGATAGAAAGAGATAATCAAGGACGGATTAATGCGTCAACCAAAGGATGAGCATCAACGCGAGGTAGATCAGTGCGAGCCTTCCGAAGAACATAGCGATATTGCGACCATCATCCGGCGGCTCGATGTTCATTTGCGCGCTCTTGAAACTGCTTGCACTGCATTGGAATAACGACGCGCTGCGCTTAAAAGATCAGCGCGATTATTGCGTATGTCATACATAGACCGTCCGGTTAGCGTAAAACGCTCAGCGTGGTACAGAAGATCCACACAAGCATCTTCCATTCTTCGCATTGTACGAGCCATCTTTTCTTGGGGCGTCAATCTAATTCTGCTCATGGCGTCCATACTCCGAAGTAGTGAGGCATGCGGCCAGGTCGAAGCAAAGGACGGCCACATAGACAGTAATGGCGAGAACATCCCATACATCCAAGTGAATGCGATGACGGCTTGTGGCGTTCATGGCAAGTCCCTCACAACCTTCCCGCAGTGCTTGCACACCATCTTGTTGCCGAAGATCCACCGGCCGAAGACGTGATGGTCTTGGGAGCAGCGCTTGGCGCGGAGAGTGGTTAGCCATTTCATGCCTTGTACTCCGCGATGAGTTCGGCAAGGTCGTCTACAGTGATGTAGTCGTGGCGTTCGCCGGAATGCTTGATAAGCGCCTCCAATCTATCCACCGGCACGCTGGCGAACTTCAGTGGGGTGGGTGCTGTGAACTCTGCGATGGTTACGCTCCCTTCTTCAGGGCATTCATCGCATGATAAATGAATACCATAGGTTTTAGAACCATCATCTTCATCCAGCTCTCCCACCCATGCCATGCAATTAAGGTATGGCTCGTCTTCACCAGTTCCGGGGCCGCCAAATACATATTGCAACGCACCCCAGGTTTCTTCGCTAATAGCGAATTTCTCTGGCACCAACTTCCACCCATCTGGCACACCCGATGCCTGGGCGCGGGTGTTCCAAGCGCCGATAGCTGCCCTTTCTGTTGAATGTTCGCCATTAATTGCCGCGCAGTTTTGGCAATAAATCGCAAAGACGTGTTCATCATCATTTGGCCACACAATAGGCTTGTGCCCACAAAAAGGGCACGGCAACAGTTCTCGCTCTGCGTTGTTAGTCATGGCTAGATTCCTTTTTCGAATCAGGAGCTGGTCCTAAATCTTGAATTTTTATGTATCGCCCATCAATGATCCGCACGCCGCGCATGGCACAAGGACAGAGCGGTTGACCATTCTGGGGGCCTATGCAATTACATGCCCTTGGATAATCGGTAGTTTTATAGCTATTTGGCATGTTGTTAGTCATGGCTTTCTCCGCGAGGCTTTCACTGATTCGTCGCTGACGTAGACATGTTCGACCACATTGCCTATACCGTCTAAAAGGCGAGAGAGTACGAACGCGGCACTGTCCGCATCCCAAAACTTGCATGCCTCATCAATCTTTTTCGTCCACGTCAGCTTGCTGGATAGTGTTGTTCCATGGCTTGGATAGAAGTATTCGAGAACGCTGCAATGATGGCGCTCGATGACGTAAAAGCCAGTTGTGTTTTTGCTCATGGCTTGTTCTCCCGGTGTACGGCATCCTGCGCTTTCTGAAATCCTTTATTGAATGCTGATTGCAGGTGTCTAAAGAACCACGGCGCAAGTTCAGCGATGATAGGTTCGCCATAGTTCATACTTCGCAATACTTGTGCTATTTCTTCTTCGCTGTACCAGCGCGGAGGTACGCTTCCCTTAGGCTTTTCTTCCGTATCCTCCCGATCCCGCGACGCGACGGCGGAGAGGGTTTGGCGAGGCTCAATGAAATCACGCGTCACATCAGGATGATTGTTTGCTTTCTTGTGTTCGTATAAGGCCTTCTGAGCATCTTCTAATGTTGTGAAGTTGCCGACCTTGTGCCTCTTACGAAACATTCTGTATTCGACCTCGTAAGTACCCGACTCACGCAAACGGATATTTCTCAAACCGTATGATTCGCCAATTCCGGGGTTTCTGTTTTGTACCTGAACATCACGCGTTGCTAACCTGAGATTGCATACGCGGTTATCGGATCGGTCCCCATTGATATGGTCAATTTCCATACTTGGCATAATTCCGTAAACGTATAGCCAAACTATTTGGTGAACCTTGAAAAGGTTGCCTTTGATGCGTATGCGCTTGTATCCAAAGGTATCGTTGCAACCTACTTCCGTCCCTTTAAACTGATTGCCGCGTTGATCGCGCCTTATTAATTCTCCTGTTTCATATTGGTAATGAAACATCTCCTGTACTTCGCGTTGAGAAATCACCTCCACCGCGTTGCGCTGTTGGGGGTGGGTATAGAGTTTTGTGCCCACAGGAATTTCATCAGCATTGAAGCACGCCATGGTGAAGCCTGAAGTACCAGGCATGGAGGAAGTCTCGCCCACCGGCTCAGCCTCGCGCTGCTTGGCTAGCTCGGCGTCGATTACCTGCCATTCCTCAGTCGTTACTGTTGCGCGTTCAACTGGGATGCTATTTCCGCTGCTGAATTTGGCGCGGACGTTATGAAGCGCCTGCTCAAGCGTCATCTGTTTCGGCGTGGCGTTCATGGCTTGCTCGCCTCATCCATCTGCAAGCGGTACTCAGCTTCCAGCAGGTCCGCGAACTCAATGTCGTAACGCGCGCGCAGACGCTTCGTAGCCTCGATTACGACGGACTCCGGGGCCAGCACATAGCCCCCGTACTGGCGGGTCTTGTAGACCTGTGATAGGTCCAGCTCGATGTCGTTGGGCGCCGCTTCGTGAAGCCGTTGATGCAAACTGCGGTTGGCGCGGATGAGGTGTTCCAGGCGCGTGCATAGCGTCTGCACTTCCTGCTTCAACTCATGGATACGCGCTTGGACGGCATCGATGTATTGGCGGTCGGTAGCGATGGCGGCACGCACGCTTCCGTTTGGGACCTGGAGAGCGTCCAAGATGGACGCCATGACGGGATCAATGTGACTGTTACTCATGAAGTTTCCCCTTTGGTTATGCGGGTGGAGGCCAACGTGGAGGCAAAGACCATGCGCATGCCTTGGTCCGTCTTACGCTGCAGGATCATGTCGAAAAGGCGATCGGCCAACTGCAGCATGGCGCGGGCTTCCTGTTGCAGGAACCACGCTTGGTTGGGTTCGCTGAGCTCATCCAGCACGCACACGATACGGCGAGCCACATCCGGCGTGATCATGAGCTGGCGCCCTTGGATGCGGATCTGCTTCTTGCGCCCGGCAGCGATGATCTGTTCGAGCTGTTGCGTCAGTGTCTGCATAGTCGTCATCCCTTGGATGGATGAAGTCTATCACGAATGACACGTGTGTCAAGCATTATTCCGGATCACCCCTCAACTATCGCCTACTGCACGAGCTATAGATTCAGTAACCGTTCATCCTATCTCCGCCAGCTGTTTAAGCTTTTGTTCCATCCTCAGCTTGAGCTAAGGATGTATCTAAGCTATGCATAGACAATCAATGGTTTAGCATGGGTGTAGTGTGTGTGTAGCAGTAGAGGCTTAATGAGTTCCAACACTGTAACTCATGCTTTCACTTATGCTCTAGCTATTCCACATCATAGATATATCATCACTCACCTAAGCTAAATCACTTGACTGATCAAAAGTTATAGCTTAAGAAGCAACAGCGGCTGTAGCATAAGTTCAAGCTTCAGACCTAGCATAAGCTTCATCCTCACTGTGCATAGCCCGTCCTGAGCGTCTACAGACCCTACCATGCTGAGGCCTCCTGGTTGAGCTTCTGACGCGTTTCCTATCGTCACCGGTAGGATGGTAGCCAACCCCTCCATAGCTGCAGCGCCTGGCTCGATCTGATCGGTCCAGGCGGTATCCCATCCATCCGTTCCCGCTGCCGACCCGGCGCTTTGGGGAAGTGGACCGAAAAACAGAGAGGCTCCACCTTCACCCACCCCAAAAAAATTTCTGCAGTATGTGTTGATAAACGCTGGAACTGCAGTGTGGTGAGGAACGCAGTAAGCTTGGCCTGAAGCCGGCCTGTTGCCGGAGTGGGAGATGGGACATGGCACGCAGCAAGGTGGATCAGCCGGTGGTACGCATGAGCGTGGGTCAGGCGATGCCGGGTAATGTGACGAAGCGGACGTTCAATCCGAACGGGGTGGATGGGTTGACGGGTCCGAGCTACAGCGAGCGGCGGGGTAACACGAACATCCAGGGCACGTCCAAGCCGGTACGCCGGTATGGGGTGGCGACGGGGATGCGGGGGGAGTGGAAGCGGTGAGCGGGGGGGTTCGGCACCTCGTGACTCCCGTAGATCGATGCAACCAGTCATGCATCGAAAAATTGGAAGATTTGCTGAGGAAGGCCCGTGAGGGAGAAATCGTTAGCGTCCACGGAATAGCCATGGACGGAAAAGGTCTTTACTTCAACTTCTCGACGGAAACGCTGTCGCGCCTGCAGATTGCGGGAGCGTTGCTCGAAACCGCCATTGAGCGGCTGAGGGACGACGAATGAAGACGGCGGCCGGCATTCGGGCATACATCCGCCGTTCCCGCGTGCCGATCGCTGACTGGGCACGGGCGCTGGGGGTGCACTACACCTCGCTCTACCGCATGGTCTGTGGCATCAGCGGTATGCAGGAGGGGCCATTGATGCAGCGGGCTATGCGGATGGTGCAGGCGTTGGAGGAAGGACAGGCAAGCTGGGAGCGCAGCAAGCTTCCGGATGGCCACGGGTCCTGGCGCATCCAGGGCCTGTCCTTCACGCCCACCACGATGGTCACCTACCGGGCCAATTTCCTGGGGGGTACGTTCCAGCGCATTGAGGGGGTGGAGTCTTGAAGTTCCCGCGCCAGCAGTTCGAGGTGTTCTGCAGCAAGCTCGTCTTGAACTCCAAGGAGAAGGGGCGCGTGCCGTTCGAGTGGAACGGGGCGCAGGTTCGCTTTGTCGACGAGATGGAAAAGGGGCTGGCCAAGGAGCAACACAAGATTGTCGTGTGCAAAGCCCGTCAGCTGGGCATCACCACCATGACGCTGGCGCTCGATCTGTTCTGGCTGTTCCGCCACCCCGGAACGCAAGGGGCGCTGGCGGTCAGCAACGAGTCGGTGCGCGACCTGTCCCGCAACATCCTCACCAACTACATCGAAGGCCTTCCCAACGGCATGAAGGTGCCGGTAAAGATCGACAACCGAACCGAAATCCGCTTCGCCAACACCTCCCGCCTCGCCCACATGATCGCCGGTGGCCGCAACTCCGGCGCATTGGCCCGCGGCCAGGGCCTCAACTACGCTCACATGACCGAGATGAGCTCGTGGGCCGATCCCGAAGGCGTCGTGTCGCTGGATGCCTCGCTCGCCGAAACCCATCCCCATCGCCTCTACATCGCCGAGTCCACCGCCCGCGGCTTCAACGTCTTCCACGACATGTGGGAAGACGCCGAGCGCTCGCTCTCCACCAACGCCATCTTCATCGGCTGGTGGGCGAAAGAGGACTACCGCATGCCGCGCACCTCGCGCCTGTGGGACACCTATGGCCGCGCCCGGCCGACGCGTGACGAACAGGCCTGGGCCCGCGAGGTGAAAAAGCGCTACGGCCATGAAATTACCATCGAGCAGTTCGCCTGGTGGCGCTGGAAATGGGCCGAATCGGGCGAGAGCCGCCTGCTGGTGGCTGAGTACCCGTGGACCGCCGACCAGGCCTTTGTGATGACCGGCGACCAGTTCTTCGGCGCGCAGACGCTCAAAAAGATCAAGGACGCCGCGCTGGAAGTGCCGCGTGAGTGCTGGCGCTACGTAATCGGTCCACGCTTCGAGGACACGCGGCTGGAGCCCGACGACGACGGCCCGCTCTCGATCTTCGAGGAGCCCCGCTCGGATGCCGAATACGTGATCGCTGCCGATCCGGCCTATGGCGAGTCCGAATGGGCCGACCATTTCTGCGCACAGGTGATGCGCTGCGAGCGGGACCGCGTGGTGCAAGTGGCCGAGTTCAACTCCCCCGACTGCACCATGTACGGCTTCGCCTGGATCCTCGCTCATCTTGCCGGCGCCTATTCCTCGCTGACCAAGCCCGCTACCCTCATCATCGAGCTGGGCGGTCCAGGGCGCGGCGTGCTGCAGGAGCTGCAGCGCATGCCCGAGCAGTATGCCGACCGCATCGACTCGCTATCCCCGAGCGCCCAACGGGCGTTGCAGAACCTGTTCGGTTCGATCCGACACTACCTATACCGTCGGCCCGACAGTCTCTCCGGCGGTCGCCTGCTGCAGTGGGAGACGACCTGGAAGACCAAGCAGATCATGATGAACCTGCTGCGCGACTGCATCGAGCGCGGCATGATCACCATCAACAGCCCGGAATGGCCCGAAGAAGCCCGCTATGTCACCCAGAACGGCAGCCGCATCCAGGCCGAGGGTCAGCACAAGGACGACCGCGTGGTGGCGCTGGCGCTGGGCGTGGTGGCGTGGCAACAGCAGGTCTTGCCGGACCTCCTGGCCGCCCACGCCGAAGCCGGCTACGGTCGCGGTCCGGCCGCCCCGCTGGATCGCGCCGTGCACAACTGGCTGGACGGCATCCGCGCCGGCGCCGAGGATGCGCTATGGGCCGACAACGCTACCGGCTACGCCAATTGGGACTAGCGTTTCACGGGGAACCATTCGGGGGTAGCATGTCCCCATCCTGCCAAACGGAACACCACCATGAGCCTGACTATTCTTGCCATCGCCTTTCTTCTGATCGTGGCCGTGAATGTTTTCTTCTACTTCCGCATCAACGGTCTTCACCTCAAGCACACAGCCCTTCTCGCGGACCTGCATGAAGCAATAGTCCGGCTAGAAGCGAGGATCAAGGAGAAGCTGCCGTGAAGCGATGGCGCTGTCCCCATTGCTGGGGACCCGACGTCCCCGACGCCGAGTGGGAGGACCATCTCACCCAGTCGTTCTGCCGCATGTGCGGCGGGGCAGCCACGCGCATCTACGAGTTCGGCTGCTTCGTGTGCGACGACCAGGGCGTGATCTTTTGGGGCGACGATGCCCCTAGCCACCCCTGCCCAGACTGCAACAGCCCCGCCTACCGCATCGTCCACGCGCCCTACATCGCCAGTCCCAGCCGGCGCGATGATTACAAGGCCGCCGACAAGCTGCTGGAAACGGAGTTGACGAACCAGCACCGCTCGCTGTCCACCTTCGAACGGCACGCCAAGCCGGCGGATGAGCGTGTGGAAGCGGCGCGCGAGCAAGCCCAGGCTCAGGCTGATACGCGCCTGAAGGGCGGCTGGGTCGCGCCCAATCAGGTGATCGGTCGTGCCATGCCGGGGAGCCAGGCCAATCCACTCGGTACGATGCCACGCCCGACGACGATCATCGCCGGCAAATACGACAAGGTCGACTAACCCATGCGTATCCCCAAGGCGTCAGCAGAACGGGTGGAATGGCTCTACACCACATTGGCCCGGCTGCGCCGCTCGATGGACGATCGCCGCGCTAAGACGCGCACCTGGCGCAGCTGGTACCTGCACGGCGCGCCGGAGTGGGGCGCCCGCTACAACATGATCTGCCCGCAGGTGAACACCCTGGCGGGCTATCTGTACGCCCCGCGCAGCGTGCGCTTTGGCCTCAATGCCGGCCCGGTGGCGAACACGGCCAAGCTGGCGTTGTTCGAGACGGCCGCTGTCCGCCTGCGTACGCTGTGGAGCGAATCCTGCGCCGACGAGGCGTACAGCCATCAGACGTTGTGGAGTCTGGTCTACGGCACCGCGTTCCTGAAGTTCCGTTGGGCCGAGAGCAAGCCCAAGTGCCTGTCGGTGCCTGCGTTCGATATCGGCGTGTGGCGCGACGACCTGCCTGGCCTGGAAGGCCAGCAAGCAATTCTGCATGTGTTCCGCCTGGATGTGGAGACGATCCGTCATTGGCTGGTGTGCGCGGGCATGCCAAACGCTGAGGTGGACGCGTGGATCCGGCGCCTGGGCGAGGGCAACACCAACGAAAGCCCGAGCCGTGGCGCGGTGGCGATTGGCCAGATGAACCCGATCGGCTGGGCCGGCGGCGTCACGCAGGGCGTCGCGGGCGCGGTGACCGACTGGGGTAGCGTCAGTGCCGACTACGGCGGCGATTCGCCCACGTTGGAAGTGGAGGAGGTGTGGGCCTGGGATGACACGGCGAAGGACTGGCGCATCTTCCAGATCATCGAGAAGGACCTGATCCTGTCGGACCGCTGCAACGATTTCCTGCCCGAGCAACATCCCTTCGTCCAGCTCACTCCTGACCCCATTGACGAATGGTTCTGGGGACGCTCGACGGTGGAGCAGTTGATCCCACTGCAGGCGTTGCGCGAGAAGCGCATGAACCAGCTCGACCGCTTGTGTGCGCGCCAGGCCAACCCGCCGATGATCGTCACCGGCATGAACGGCGTGAACGACGAGAAGGCGGCAGCGGTGATGCGCCGCGGTGGCCTGATCTCCTCGCAGATGCCCGGCGGCAAGGTGGATCTTCTTACCCCTCAGGTGTCGGAAGTCAGTTTCGCGATCATCAACGACATCGATGCGATGTTCTCCAACACGCTGGGCCTGACCGACATGCTGCAAGGCAATGCGTCCGGTCACGAACGCGGCGGCGCGCACGCCCGCGTGATGATGGATGCCGGAGCTGGGCGGCTGACGCGCCGCATGCAGAACGTGGAGCGCGCGGTGGCCGAAGGCGCTTCGCTGCTGATGGAATTGGCCAAGCGTTACGACGACACCGTGCTGGTGGACGATGACGACGACAAGTACCTCATGGCGCAAGTGCCCGAGGATGCGATGGTGGAAGTGGTGGCGCATTCCTCCTCGCCGCTGTTCGCCAATCGCGCGCAGCAGGAAGCGGTGCAGCTTATGGAGCTAGGCGTGATCGACAAGACCGATTTCCTGGATCTCGCCGACCCGCCGATGGCCGAGGCACTCAAGGAGCGGATGAAGAAAAGGGATCAGAGCCATCAGAAGATGATCAAGCAGGCGGTCGACCAGACCCCGCAGAACGATCGTTGGCAACTGTTCGCTAGTCTTCTCGGTCTTGGAAAGAAACGAGCCTAAAAAAGAAAGCCCCGACACCCAAGGGGGTAGATGTCGGAGCTTTCAAGGAGGCTTGCGCCACCAACCCTGGGAAGGGTATGCTGGATGTGCATGCAACCAGCGGGATCAATCATACTTCATCAACGATTGATTGCAAGGGTTTCGTGCCGTCAAGACGCACGATAGTCGTGGGCCTGCATGGGCTGCCCGTCAGAAAACACCGGAAGGCGGTCGTCACGGACCGTAGATAAGCCTCCGTCCCGGCGTTCCACCGGCGACCGGGTATACCCCTGGCAAGTGATACCGGCTCATACCCGGCCAGCGTCAGGGCGAAACGAACGGCGGCGTCACGCGGCACGGGTTCCTTTCACTCCCTTTGGGACGAACGAGAGAGGAATGAGTGGAGATGGTGGAAAGTCCTTCCATCACTGCTGGGAAGACTTTTGCCCGAAGAGCAACTGTCAAGTTTTCCTTGACTGTTCGACGGAACCTTGACTTTTTGCGTGAAACGGTTCTAGAAAGACCGCAGTGCGGTGCTTTGGCATGCGCACGGGTTCCCCGCAAGGGGATGAAAGAGAACCAGGGTGACCTCTGAAAAGGTTCCACGTGGAACCGTTCGTCCGCCCGTCAATCGAAGGAGAGCGTCATGGCTCGCAAGTCGCATCGCAAGGCCCGCAAGGGCGGCCGCAAGGCCCGCAAGTAATCATGGCTACCGTCCGCCAGTATGCCGCTGCCAAGCGGAACATCAAGAAGGCCATGATGAAACGTAGTCAGGGCCGGAAGGCTGGACGCTGACCATGGCTATGCCGAATCTCGGCACGCTCGCGCAGCCGCTATCCATGGGAGGGCAGTCCCAGGGTACGGCTGCGCCGGCACCGGCCACCAATCAGGCCTCGCCCGATGGCAAGACCGCGCTCTCGCGTGGCAAGGTCATGCAGGCGATCCAGGCCATCAGCATGGAACTGCCCAACTTCCCCGTCGGCTCCGAGGAACACACGGCGCTGATCGACACGGTGAAGAAGCTCGGCAAGTATTTTTCCGGATGGAGCAGCTCGGCTCAGCCGGCGCCCCAGACGCAGCAGGCTGCCCAACAGGTTGCGGGTTCGCCCGTGCCGATGGGCGGTTCCGAATCCCCTGAGGAGGCCGCCTAAATGGCAATTCGTCCCAACAATCTGACGCCCAATCGGGGCGGCGAAGTCGTGCCGCCGACCATCGACGACAAGCCGCGTCGCTATTCGAACCTGATCAACCAGCCGTTCGTGCCGAATTTCGGTGGCGCCAAGGCCGTGGCCAATAGCGTCAAGAAGTCGCCGTTCGCCCGCATCTCGCACGTGGGCAAACGCGGTAACCCGTAATGATCGTTTGCCTGCAAACTCTCAGAACAGGGAACCTTTGATGCCCAAGAACCGGCCCTCGCTGTCTCCGCCGACCTACAGTTCCTTGACCGGAACGATCAACTGGTCGCGCGGCATCGGCGAGCAGCTGGCGACGCCCACGATTACCAGTTTCGTGCCGGCCCCGACACCTGCGCCAGCGCCTGCTCCCGCGCCATTCCCTTCCGGGAGCCGAGGGGTCGGGTGTGTAGACGTGGAGGCGTGGGTGATCAAGCGTGGTTGGTTCGGACGCCGCCGCGCCATCCAAGCCGGCCGCGTGAAGGTGGGTGATCGCCTGCTTCTGGTGGGCAACCGGTGGGGCAAAGTCACCTATAGCGTCACCAAGGCCGCAGACCGCGTGCGCATCGAGACGGGCGACGGGACGCTGACCTGCTCCCTCTCTGCGCCGCTGCAAGATGCCAATGGGGTCATGGTGTTGGCGCCAGCGGCCGCCTATCGCATCTTGTGTGCGATGTCCGTCCATGGATTGACCACGCGCCTGGTGAGCGCGGTGACACGGATGGGTGCCGGCAGGATCCAGCACATCACCTGCGAAAACGATTATTTCTGGGCTGGCGACGATCCGCGTCTGATGCTGGCCCATCACAACATGAAGAAGATCGAGAACTACTGATCTTCGGAGACGACCATGCCTGCCCTTGACGAACAAGAAATCGCCGTCCTCGCCGAACTCAAGACCAGCGATCCGACGCTGTACCGGAAGTTGCGTGGCGAAGCGCTGCGCGCCGCCGCCAAGCTGCATCCGGACATCGTGGTGCCGGAAGTGGAAATGGGCAACGCGATCGACGCGCTGCGCACCGACCACGAAAAGAGCCTGGCTGAAGTGAAGGCGCAGCTCGAAGCGGAACGCAATGCACGGGCCAAGGCCGAAGCGCTGGCGAGTGCGCGCGAGAACCATGGGCTGGCGCCAGCCGAAATCGGCCAGGTCGAAAAGTTCATGGAGGAAAACAAGATCCAGGACTTCGATGCGGGCGTGCGCTTCATGCGCTTGCAGCAGTCCGAGAGCGCCAAGATGAAGAACGGCGTCCCGACCAGCGGCATGATGGAGCTGCCTCCGAACTTCGCGGATGCCCTGAAGGACCGCCGTGGCGCCCGTCGTCGCAACCTTTTCGCTGCCGTGTCGGACCTGCGCAAGGCGCAGAACCGCGCGGATTTCCTTGCCACGAACTGATAAGCCAGTGGCCTTAACGGAGATTTAACATGCCTCAATTTGGCTCGGGCATAGTGCCCTCAGGCGCGTTAGGGACCCAGCTCTCAGCGGTCACTCGTCGCGGCATCACAGAGGACGCTATCGTCGCCCTCTACCAATCCTCGCCCACGCTGGCGTTGCTGTTCTCCAAGGCCAATGCCGCCTCCGGCGGTGTGTCCTCGGTGACGGTGCCGGTGCAGCTCTCGCCGATGACGGCGGGCAGTTGGACGGACTTCGGCGGCGCGTTCCCCGCGCCGCAGGTCATGTCCGGTCTGGTGCCGGCCGAGTTCAACCTGAAGGGCCTGGTGGTGCCGGTCCCGCTGCTCGGCATGCAGTCGATGCTGCAGGTGGACGAGACGGTGGTCTCGTTGCTAGAGGCGACCATGGATGATGCCAGCAACCAGGCCGTGCAGATGCTGACCACGGCGCTGTTCAACAACCCGTCCAATGCCCAGCAGCTGGGTGGCCTTCCGCTGGCGATCAGCGCCACCGGTACCTACGGCGGCATCAGCCGCACGACCTACACCAACTGGCAGGCGAATGCGATTGCCGAGGGCAGCACGGCCCCGACGCGCAACTCGACCCTGCTGGACGTCATCAAGACCACCAGCGCAGGTTTCGGCGAGCGCCCGACTTTCGGCGTGACAGGTCCATTGACCTGGCACAAGCTGGCCACCGACTTCACGTCGCAGGAGCGCTACAACATCAACCCGGGCGGCACCTATGCCGATTCCGAGTTTGGGGCGGCCGCCATGTTCCAGGCCTTGTCAGTGGGCGGCGTGCCGATCTACATGGACGCGAACGCGACCGAAGGCACGATCTACTACCTCAACGAGAACTACGTGTCGCTGTACATCCACCAGGATGTGAGCTTCGGCTTCACGGGGTTCGAGTCCACCCTGATCAACAACCAGATTGGTTTCATCGGCGCGTTGCTGACGCTGCTCGAACTGGTCGTGTCCAAGCCGTCCACCTGCACGGCAGCCACCGGCTACACCCATTCCTAAGGAGACGACGATGGCTACGTTTTCAAGCAAGGTGATCGTTCCGCAGACCACGGCTGTCAACGCTGGCAGTCCCGGTTCACTCTACGGCCCAAAGGTGCAGCACGTCTTTGCGGGTGCGGGCTCTATTCCGCTGCCGGCGGGCGACTGGTGGATCATTGCCACGGCCAGTATCGAGGTGCAGGTGTACGACGAAACCGGCACGCTGCAGACGTTGCTGGCAGCGGGCCAGGGTGGCCTCGTGCGCTCCGATGGTGCCAGCACGCTGCTGACGGCCACCGCAGCGGCCACCGGCACCTACATGCCGCCGGTGTGACCGGTGAGCAGTGAGCGCCTATACCGATAACGGTGACGTCCTTTGGGCGTATCTGCTCGATACGCGTACCTTGTTGCACGATGCATCCGGTGATTACTTCACCGATACGCAACTCGTCAACTTCATCAACCGCGCCCGTCACCATGCTAGCGTGGATACGGGTTGCCTGCGTACGCGTATCTCCATCACCTTGCCGGCGGGCATCGAACAATTCAACATCGGCGGCGTGATCTCGCTGACCGGTGTCGCTACGCCCGTGGGTGGCACGCCGCCCTATAGCCTCGTCAGCGGCGGCGGTGCGACAGCCAGCGCCAACGTGGACAACGCGCCCGGAGCCTCCATGTCGGTCGGCGTCGTGGCCGGCGGTACGTACTGGCAGCCGCCCCTCGTGACGTTCGATAGCGGGATCGTGCCGCTCTCGGCGACCGCCACAGCGGTGCTGGGAAGCCCCCTGCCAGCCGCCGTCTCCCAGGTATTCGTGAATCAGGATGCCGGTCTGTATGCTGCAGGCGGCGTCACCCCCAGCGTGGTCTTCACGCCGGCTGGCATGGCGGGTACCGCGCAAGACGACGGTACAGGTCACCTAGCAGTGGTTACGCAAGGCTCCGGTCAAGTGGGCGGCATCGTGATCCAAGATGCTGCGGGCGTTATTACCAGCGTGCCCGCCTCGGCGGCGCTGATCCTGGATGCGCGCATTGCCAGCATCGACCAGGTGACCTGCAACGTGGGTTACCGCATCGCGCTACGCTCGATGGCCTACTCGGACTTCAATGTGGCGTACCGCGGCCAGCCGAATTACCAGGCCTGGCCCAACGCCTTCGCCATCTATGGCAACAGCTTGTTCCTGGGTCCGGTCCCCAGCAACGCTTACCCTTACGAGCTGGACTGCATCCGCTATCCGCTGCCATTGACCAGCGTAGGCCAGATGGGCGAGATTGCCGATCGCATGTGCCGTCAGCCGATCCCCTATTACGCTGCCTATCTGGCGCGGCTGTCGCAGGGTGAGGCAGACCAGTCGTCGCAATTCCTGCAGCTGTACGAACGCATGGTGAATGTGGCGAATAATCGCTACACCACACGTATGTCTCAGCTGTGGCCCGACAACGAAAATCTCTACTGATGCCATGGCCGGTCAGCAAGCACAGCAGCAGCCCCGTAGCCTGACGCTGATCGAGCGCAGTTTTCGTACACTCAATCTGTCGTCGGGGCCGACCGCGCTACAGGACGGGGAATACCTGCAGCTGGAAAACCTGATGCCCTACGGCGAGGGCCACCTAACGGTGTTTCCGGGTCCGGGTAGCACCATCGCGGCGCCTACTGGCAAGACGATCCGTGCCACTTGGGGATTCGTGGTGGCGTCGACGCCTTATGTGCTGGCGCAGATGACAGATGGGTCTGTTTACGCCACAGTTGCCGCGGCGGGAAATACATTCGCACTGATCGCTGCCGCAGGTTCTACGACGGTCAATGGCTTGCACATGGACAAGTGGCAGGCCACCGATGCCAACGGCAATCCCGAGGCGGTGCTCTGGGTCGATACGGTCAAAGGGTATGGCTCGTGGACAGGTTCCGCATGGAGCGTTCTGCAACCCACCCAAACGGGCCAATGCTTGGCGGTCTACGCCGGGCGCGTATGGATCGGTACCGGCCAGCAGGTCGTCTATACCGCGCCTGGCACCTACAACGACTTCAATGCGGCGGATCTGGCGGGTGCATTCAAGGTGACCGACCCGTCCATGAACGGACCAATCATTGCGCTACGCGCGACGCAGAATTGGCTGTACATCATCGGCTCGGGGATGATGGCGTTGAACAACGTGCAGGTGCAGAATGTGGCCGGCTCCTCCGCCCTTTCAACTACGTTCTTCGTTACCCCGGTGTCATCGTCGGTCGGCATCATTGTGGACCGCGCCTCGATCGTGCTGGACAATGTATTGTTCCTGGTGACGAACACGGGCATCTGGGCGTATCGCGGCCTGAACGGCCAGAACATTGCGCTCAGCATGGGCGACAACTTTGCCGGCTCGCAGTCGCTTTTTGCTTCCCAGGTCTATGGGCGCAATCTGCTGACGACCAGCGCCGGGTACCACCTGATGGTGGACACTGGCCAGTGGTTTACGACCACGGTCGATTCGCTCGCATGGGTGTCCATGACGACCGTCATCTGGCAAGGACTCAATGGATGGGTGACTAACGGAAATAGCATTTCGCAAATTGGCGCTGATACCGCAACCGTTCGAAACTGCGTATTGCACAGCAAGCTGTTCGATGCGGGCAACGCGGCGGCCAATAAGCGGGTGATCAATGCGGGGGTTGAGTTATTCCAAGATGGCCTGCTGCCTTCACCGCCGACGGGTCGCAACGTGTCAGGCAGTTGGAACATGATCGGCTACAAGGCTGAATCACCCTCGCAAACCTTCGGCAAGATGGAGGTGGGGGATAATAGCTGGGTACGCGGGACGGTCTCGATGACGGATCGCTACATGGGCTTCGAGTTGAACTTGTTGGCGCCGCCATCGTGCGCGGTGAGTGCTTTCATGATCCAGTTCCAGGAGTCCACCGAATGGCCGTGATCGTGGGGCAAGGTGTACAGTCACCCGCCGCCACCCCTTCGGCGGACGAGCTGTTGTCGGTACTGCGCGGGCGTCTGACGCTTTCGGATGTGGCGGACAGCCCGCAGGACGCGCGCTATGCCGTGTCCTCGGTGGATGCCGCCAATATGCCCCTGTTGCAGGGCGTGACGCCGGTGGCAGGCATGCCGTGGCCCACGAGCGCGGGCGTGACTGAATTCAACGGGCGCACAGGCAATGTGACGGTCCACCCCAATGACCTGCCGACGGTGACAACCGCCAATTACCAGTCCGGCTGGAGCGGTGCGAACATCACCTATAGTTCGACCCCCACAACGGCCACCATAAACGTGTCAGCAGCGACGCTGTATTACGGTACTAACAGTGTCAATTACAATGCCAGCAGCGTGCCAGTGACAGGTTCGGCGGGCACGGTGGTCACCTTCTACCTGTACTACATTGATCCGAGTTACAGCGGCGGTACGAAGACACTCAATGCAACCACCAATCCCCACGGCGTGGTGACCAGCGATACCTACGTGAACATCGGACAGATTGCTGTCACGTTCCCAACCAGTGGCTCGGGCGGCGGGAGTGGTTCGGGTGGCTGTCCTTCGGTGGACGCTTGGGTGATCCGCCGCGGCTGGTTTGGCTGGCGTCGCAAGATCCGTGCTGGCCGCGTGAAAATGGGTGATCGGCTACGGCTCGTAGGCGGCCGCTGGGGCTATGTGACGTATAGCCAATGCCGCATGCAGCCACGGCGTTTGATTCAGACTGCACAAGGCGAACTGCATTGTTCGAACTCGGCGCCGCTACGCCTTCGCGATGGCCGGGTAAGAGAGGCAGAAGCGATTCTGCCGGGCGATTGGCTGATGACGGCCGAGTCGCCGGTTCGCGTGTTGGCCAACCTCGGCGATGGCATTGGCCCAGTGCAACACATCTCCTGCGAGGATGGCTTTTTCTGGTGTCGTAGCCAAGGCTCGGCATGGTTCGCCCATCACAACATGAAGCCACCGTGAGGTTCCCATGTACTGCGTCCACCTTTGCCCATCACCACCCACGCCCGCGTCCACCCGTGACCCCTGTCATTGGTTGGATGTGGGTAACGGGCAATCGCTGCTGGTGCATGCCAACTGCCATCAGTGCAACCAGCCCGAGACGCGACTTCCGCATCCACTGGAACCAGGCCCCGTCGGCGCTACCGTAGCTTCGGCGCTGGTATCGTTAGGTGTGGTGTCTACCGATACACTGCTGCAAGCTATGATGAAAGTGGCGCCTACGTGGCCCCAAGCTTGGCCTTGATTGACGGAGAACATCATGCCCCTGCATCGCGGAACTTCGAAGAAAACGGTTGGCCGTAATATCCGTGAATTTCATACCGGCAAAACCTATGCGCGTACGAAACACAAGTACGGCGCCAAGGTCGCCAACCGCCAGGCCATCGCGGCCGCCATGAATGAGAAGAGCCGTTCGGGGCGTAAAGGAACACGAGCATGAGTTATCCCTCGGGCTGGGATGTGGTCAACGTTACCGGTACCTACATCGGCAAGAACGGCGTGCCGTGCGTGGGTTCCGTAACGTTCTCGTCGCCGCAACTGGTGCTGCGCTCTGGAACGATCGTGCCGGCCGCTGACATCGTTTTCACGCTCAACAGTAGCGGCAGCTTCAGCGGACAGATCCCGGCCACCGACGACCCCAACGCGAACCCGGTGGGCTGGGTCTATACAGTCACAGAGGATGTGCCAGGTGGCCGTCAGGGTTATCAGATCGTCGCTCCCCATACTTCGTCGGGCATTGATCTTTCGACGGTGGTGCCGGTCACCATGCCGATGCCGCCGACCTTTGGTTTCCCTTACGTCACGTTGGCGCAACTCGCGACTCAAACGGGGGTCACTGGTGCATCATTGATTGGATTCTCGCAGCCCGGCACTGGCTCAGTGGGCCGTACCGTGCAATCGGAATTGCAAGATCGGGTAAGTGTCCTTGATTTTGGTGCCAAGGCAGATGGCGTGAATAATGATGGTCCAGCTATTACTTTGGCAGTTACTTTTTGTGCTGGTATCGGCAAGGATCTCTTTTTCCCAGCTGGCACCTATCGTATTCTGACCTATGTTTCACTGCCCTCTAACACGAAGTTGGTCGGTGAGATTGGCACTATTATTCATATCGACCCCGCATGCACGCTTGGCCCTGTCAACATAGGGGGCACCAACCGTGCGTTTTACGCCAGTGGCGTCAGCGGCATTTCGTTTAGAGGCATCATCTTCGAAAGTGTGACAACAGGTCTTACGCAGCAAGTCAATGTAGCGATCAATGCGACATCCAATATTCGCGTGGACGATTGCACGTTCCGTAATTTTGGCAATGGCAGCTTTTACTGCCAGGGTCTGGTAATGCTGGGTTGCTCAGACATCATTGTTCGCGCCAGCAAGTTCACCGGTAACTCGGGCGATGGCTTGGCTATCGGCAACAGTAGTTCCAATTTTCAGGTATCGGGCAACATGGTGAGCGGCAACGCCGATTTTGGTATTGCCATAACGCTTATATGCAACGAAGGAACAATCACCAACAACGTGATTCTTAACAATACTTCAGCAGGCATTGGGACGGATCGCTGCACGAACATATCCATCACAGGCAACACGTTAGTCAATAACGCGTATGGTATTCGGGTGTGTCGTTTCGCTTTGGATAGCAACACAAACCAATACGTAGCGGTTTCCGGCAATGTGGTCAATGGCGCAGGGACCATTGGCATTTCCGTGGAGGAATGCACGGTCCCTGGCGGAGTGACGGTTACGGGCAATAGCGTGCTCGGTGTAAGCGGGGGCGCTGGCATCAACATCTCCGATTCGTGCGTGGTGACGGTGTCAGGCAATGCTGTGTATTCGACCACGGGAGCGTCTATTCTCGTGCAAAGTTTCAATGCCAGTTATGAAACGGGGCGCGTGGCCATTGTTGGTAATTCTCTCACCAACGGCACTTACGGCATTCAGCAAGTAACAGGACCCGGAACAATCACGACTATCACCGTGATGGGCAATAACATCAACAACATGTCTACCGCGCTATACACGTTCTTGGCCGGCAAGGCCAACTATTTTATGGACAACACTAGCTACATGGATGTTAGCAATACGCTCAATTTTCCCAGTGGCATTTCCGCTGGATCGGCTACTGCCGGCGGCGGTACGGCCATTCCCGCAACGACCAAGGGTTTCTTGGTCATGTTCCTCGGTGGCACTCAAATCAAAGTCCCTTACTACAACCCGTGATGAAAGCATGACCAGTAATGATTTCGATGCAGCCAACTATCTGACGGCCATTGCCATATGGTCGACGGAAGGCGTGCTCGGGCTTACGGCAATGGGTCTCTTATATCTCTGGCAGGCGCACTACAAATTCCGCGAATACGTGGCTAACACCTACGTCAAAAACGATGACCTGGTGACCAAGATCAACAAGGTAGAAACGGACATAGGCGAGATGCGCAAGATGCAAGAACGCATCCTGGTCCTAGTCGCTGAACTGCGAGGCGCAAGCAATGGAAAAGCATGAGAGCGAGCGTGAGCTGATAGAGACGCTGGTACGCTTCGAGACGATGATGCGCGGCGCCAACATCAGCACGGGCAGTTCCTCGGTCAATGTGAACGTGCAGGACAGCAAGCGTGTGACGGTCGCTGTGTGTTGCGCCGTCTTTTCCGCCGTGATGTTTCTGGCCATACTGATCATCGGCAGTGTGCTTTACGTCGATATGGCCGATCACCTCGATGCCATCTACATGATGGCCCCCAGCCTCAACAACCCAGCCCCCTCGAAAGGAGAGAACCATGAGCAGCACCCCTGAACCGAAAGAAGCCCGCGAGTTCACTTCGCGCATGGAGGCGATTGCCTTCCTGAGCGAGATGACCACGGAGCCAGACAGCATCATCATCCTCACGCCACCTCCCAAGTAATTGTCATGTTCCATTTCGTGACGCGGTTCACTGCATGGTTGATGGACGAAACGCCCAACCTTGAGCGTTTGTCGATCGCGTCCAGCGTGCCGGCGTACCTGGGCTTAGCTATCTTCCATACGCTGAAGACGCACGACTTCAACGGCATGGATTTTGGCACTGGGCTGGCCGCGCTAGTGGGCGGCATCTCGGGCGTGATGGGCCTCAAGACCTGGGCGCAATCGAAGCGCCCGGGTGAACCTAACTCATGATCGCGCGCATCACGGGGCTTCCTTGTGCGTTGTACCACGAGCGCATCAAGGCGCTGGCGAATGTGGCCTGCTTACGCCTGCCCTATCGTTACGACACGGAAGCGGTGTACCGGGAGTGTCTAGCCGGCCTCAAGGAGCTGTGGACGGACGGCGTGACCTACTGCATCGTGGAAACGATCGAGCGCACGGACGGACGCTTCCTGTGGTTAGCCTTCGCCGCCGGTCGGTTGCGAGAGGCGCTAGCGTGCTATGCGCGGGTAGAGGAGGAGGCACGTGTGTTGGGGTATGATGCCATTGCATTTGCAGGGCGCCGCGGCTGGTCGAAAGTGTTGCCGGGCTTTGAGCGCCATGACGACGATGGCTGGATCAAGAGGCTGCGCTGATGGGTAAAGGTGGTGGTGGATCGCCCAAGACGACACCTGCGGAACAGCAGGCGTCCGCCTCTGCGCAGCCGTATTTGGCCGAGTACAACTCGGGCAGGCTGAATAGCACGGACCAACAAACTGTCGAATTGGCCGATACCAACCAAACGGCGGCGGCACTGCAGTCCTTTGCCGAGAGCGGCATGGGCGCTTCCACCAGCCTCGGGCAGGCAGTCGGCACGGTGACAAAGGGCGACAGTACCCGGAGCATGCAGGCGGGTGCCGGCAGCGCGGTGGACTTGTCCAAGCTCTCCCTGACCAATCAGATCCTCAACTACGACCTGCAGATGGGGCAGGCCTACCTGCAGATCAGCAGCGGCCAGGCCGCCGACCTGGCGACGATTCAGGCTGATGAGGCGCAGGCCACCGCGGCGGCCTTCACCAAGGTTTCGCAGTCGTTCGCCAGCATTCTGGGCACGCCCGAGACCAGTACCGATTTTGGTTCGGGCGCTGCTACGTCCGGTGTGATGGACACGGGTGGTGGCTATCAGGTGAACTGGCCCTCTCACTAAGAGCATCCTCATGCCGAACCCCGCCCTTTTCACTGCACAGCCAGCTCCTACTCCCGCGTCAGCGCCCTCGTCAGCGCCGCAGGCTCAGCCGACGTATTTACCGGAGACCGCGACGCCGAACACCACGCGCGCCACGTCCACCGGGCCGATGCCCTCCAAGCAGGAAACCTTGCTGGGGCAGCTGGCGGGGCTGGCCCTGTCGTATGGCCAGGGCGTGGCGCCAGGGCAGGTCAATGGCCAGCAGCAACAAGTGTTGAGCGCCTGGCGGAACAATGCGCAGTCGGACTACGCCCAGTTCATGGCCAACCAAGGGCTGTCGACGATCGCCTCCAACCCGGGCGTGCTCTTCAACGAAGAGCTGGCAACGGCGCAATCGCAGTGGTCGATGGAGGATGCCAAGGGCGCCCTGTCCATGCTTGGCTTGTCAGCCAAGGACTGGGACGAATACCAGAAGCTGCGCGAGGAAGACGCCAAGCGCCACGGTAACTTCATCTTTGGCGCGGTTGAATTTGTGGCAGGTGCGGCGTTGACCTTCTTCTCGGCTGGCACGCTATCTTATTTTGGCGTTGGCCTGATGGCATCAGGCGTAGGCTCGATGGCCGGCAATTCTTGAGGATCTGACGATGGCAACTCCTACTACTGCAGCCGCCCCCGCAACGTCCGCTGCCGCGCCTTCTCCCGCCATGCCTCAGAGCATGGATGGCATGGCGCAGCTGGCGGGGGCTTTCCCGAAAGGCGATCCGATGCAGCCTGTGGCGATGCAAGAAGCCGCAGAAGGCGAGCAATTGGGCCAGCACCTCAATGAGGATGAGGCAGAACTCTCGCATCTGGATAAGGCGCAACAGGCCAACTGGCAGATGCTGCAGCGCCAGCGACTGGTGACGGTGAACCAAGCACAACTCCTGCGCAAGGTGTTGCCGATCATCGGCATCTTTACCTTGATCGCTGGCAAGGCCGCCGGCATGGATGGCGCGCTGGCGGCGTTGGCCGGTGGCATGGCGGGCCTGTCTAAGGGCCTGGACCAGAACATGCAGAACGCCTGGCAGCAGTACACCGCCAGCTACAACCAGATGATGGCGCGCGTGAAGGAAACGCAGTCGCAGATCAAGGCTGTGATCGACGATCGCGACAAGACGCAGATGCAGAAAGTGGATCTGCTCAAGGCGCTGGGTTCGCAGGTGGCGGCCTATCGCATGGCCATCGATCGCTCGCAGGCCAACGATACACGGCTGGAAGTGGCTCAATTGCGAGCATCGACCAGTGAATCCAATGTGGCGGCGCACGACGCTATGATGATGGCGATTGCCAGCATGCACTCGGATGTGGAGCGTCAGTCGAAAACGGTGGAACAGCAAAAGAAGCTGGCGGATGTGGCGCTCAAGCCACCCACCACGGGCGATATGAAGATGGCTCTGGGCGCCTTGTTCGGCGATCCGGATGCCAAGGCCGTGAAGGCAGCTACGTTGGCCGCAGGCGACCCCTTGCTGGGCAGCGGCAAGCCCGATCCTTTCGCGGGCTATGACGTGATGCAGCAAGCCGAGGCGCGCCAGCTTCTCTCGCAGACGAACGTCTACATCGCCCAGCACCCGGACGTGCCACGTGACCTGGCGATGCAGCGCGTGCAGGCAGGGCTATTCCAGCAGGGCTTGAGCCAAGTCGCCAGCCTGCGCACGCCACAGGTACGTGCTGGCGCCCCATCCGGCGGCAAGACGATCCCGATGGCGAAGGTGCGCGAGTACGTGGCCAGCCATGCTGGCGAGTCGCAGGGCAAGGTGATTGCCGATCTGAAGGCCAAGGGCTATGTCGTCACCCCCTGACGATATCTCTGCCATCCTGGCAGGGCCGCCTGCGCCATCGAGTGAGCCGGATATCGGCGCCATTCTGGGTAGCCCCTCGCCAACCCCGGCCGCCAGCCTTCCCCAAGCCGACTGGGCGTTCCCGTCCCAGCAATCGCCCATGGCGACGTCCGTCAAGGCGGCGCTCGCCTATGACCGCGAGCATCCCACCGCGCAATCGGTAAAGGACGATATCGACAACCGCATCGCCGAGCAGCGTGACTACTTCGGCGCAGGCGGCGTCACCGGCTCGCTGCGCAGCATGGGGCGATTCATCACCAACTACGGACGTGCTACTGCTTCGGCAGAAGGCCAGGTGTTCTCGCACAAGAGCCTGGAAGGCGAATCGTTCCTGAGTAGCCCGATCAAGAGTGTGACCGAGGTCGTGGGACAGGTCCCGCAGTTTGTTGCCTCGGTGGCGGGCACGATTGCAGGCGCTGCCGATACGCGCTTGTACGATCCCGAGACCGGTGCTCGCATCGAGTCGGCGTTCGACAAGGCGCTGCCCACGCTGACGCACGGCTACATTGCCGGCGAGGAGCCCACCACCGAGCTGGGACGGGAAGTGAATGCGGCCGTGGGGTTCCTGTTCTCGCCCGCCATGTCCATCGGCCCCGCCTTCGAGAAGACACAGCAGGAGACCACCGGGTCGCAATCGCCCTATCTGCATTACGTCTCGGAAGCCCTGTCGGATGTGACGGGCATCGCGGCTGGGGCGGGTCTGGGGCGCGTCGCGGGTACGCTGGGGAAACGTGGAGCTGCGCCAACGGGCGAGGCGCCACCGCCTGCCGCACCTCCCGAACCCTCGCCAGAGGCGCCGCCTTCCGAGCCGCCTGCGCCTGATCAAGACATGCACACCGCGCGCGAGGACATGCGCACGGCGCTTGCCAATCACCGTGCTGCGCAGGGCGCGTATCGCGAAGCGCTGAAAGAATCCGCGACACGTGGTAGCAGTGCCGTGCAGGAAGCGCAAGCCACACGCCAACGCGCCGAGCAACGTGCGCAGCCGGACGCTGTGCGTCGCGAACTGGAAAACGAATACCGCGCCATGGATGTGCGATCGGTCGGCGCTAGGGCGGCGGACGATCCGACCACGGTGCGTCAGCGTCGCAAGCTGGTGGAGCGCGACCTAGCCGAACGCCAGGCAATACGCACCCAGGAAGCGGCCGACGCCGCACGCGAACACGACAAGCTCGCGCGCCAGCACGCCACGCGGCTGCGCAAACAGGCAGGCACCTTCGAGGAAGCTGTCAAGGCCGCGCCGCATGATCCCCTAGCTGGATTGCCTGAACATATCCGCGCGCCGCTGGAGCGCGCGCTGGTGGAATCCCAGCAGCGTTACCTGCGCGCCCTGCATGCCCAGCATGGCGCTCCGGAAGATGTCCGGCATGCGGTGGAAGTACAGGAGCTATCCGAGGAGGACCTGTCGCCGGAGGATCGGGCACTCGTGCAGCAGGCGCGTGAGCGCGCCGCCACGGACGCGCAGCGCAAGGCCAACGAACCCGAGCGCATGACGCCAGGTCGCCAGGCGGGCGAAGCCGAAGCTGATCGCTTGGGGCTGCGCAAGGCCGTGCATGCAGTGCTGGGTCCGGAGCTGGGCCAGCGCGTGCGCTTCGTGAAAGACGAATCCGGCCTGCCGGGCGCGGCAGCCGTGGGCGAGCGCCCGCAGCCGAACCTGCGCGTGAGCGGTATGCACACGCACGAGGGCCATGTGTACGTGGTGACCGATACGGTCAAGACGCCCGAGCGCGCGGTCTGGACGGCCGTACATGAGGCGGTTGGCCATGGTGGCATGGCGGGGCTGGTGGAGCGGTTCCAACATCTTGCCAGCGAAGGCGAGCCTTTGCACCGGCTCTATACCAAGGCGCGCGAGGCGCTGTTGACCAACTCTACTGTGAGCGCGTTGGCTGATCGCATCGGCGCAGAACGACGCTCCACCGATCGCACGCGCATGGCGGAGGAAGCCGCTGCCGAGTTGCAGGCCGCCCGCGTGACGGGGCGTTGGGAGGCGCTGAAGCAGCGTTACGGCGTGGACGTCCCGGAGACGGTGCGCACGGGCGTGGAGGCGGCGCTGTCGCCATGGCGCCGTGCGATCCAGCGCATCGTCAACACGATCGCGGAGCACGTGTTGGGTCGTAAGCCAGCCACACCGTTCGAGCGGGCGATGCGGGGCGATGCGGTGTTCAACGACAAGGATATCCACGACCTGCTGCTGCAGATGCACGAGCATGCCAGCCGCGGCGCGGAAGCGCCGGAGACGATGGAAAGTCGCGTGCCCAAGCCGCCATCTTCCCCGTTCACGCCTGAGGAGCAGGCAAAGCTCGATGCAGCGGCGCGTAGCCTGGGGTTCTCGGATCGCCTGAATGAGCGCCTGGCTGGCGAGCAGGAGGCCGCCAAGGAATCACATGCCTTCGACGAAGCGCAGACTTCGGCGGCGAAGGTGGAGCATGCGGCGGCAGCGGCGTTCGGAGCGCAGGATGCCGAGACGGTGGCGCACGTGGAGGAGGAAGGCCGTGGGCCAGCTTACACGGCCGCCACCCGCCCCTTCCCAGTGAACGAGCAAGGCGCCATTGATTTCTCAGACATGGATACCCTGACTGAGGAAATCCCGGTAGGCGCTCGCCGTGGTGCCAAGGCCGCGATGCAGAACTGGTTCCCGACGCATCAGCCAGGCCTGACCGAGGCGGGCGTACGCGCGTTGCAGAACCTGTCCGATGCCGAGGGCAATGTGGCGAAGGGCTTGGAGGCCATGAAGAAGTTCTGGCAGGGCATGCAGTCGATGTTCCCGGACATCACCAAGCCGGAGATTTCCAAGGCGGCCGCCGCCATGCTGGAACGCGTCTCGTCGGCGCGTGCGGAGGCGGCGCGGTACAGCCGCAACATGCGCAGCTTTGCGCGCCTGATCGCCAAGCTGACGCCGGAGCAACAGGCGGCCGTCTACCGCCTAGCCGAGCAGGGCACGACGCGGGACACGGTGCGCGGTGTGGACGTGCCGCTACCGGAGAATGTCGACTGGCAGGGCTGGTTCCGCTACATCCGCCACGTCCACGACCGCGCCTTTGAGGCGATCAACCGTGCCCGCGGCGCTCCCGTGGTGCGCTATCGCGAGAACCACTTCGCCCGCTTCGTGAAGGCCCCGGATGGCACGGTGCACGACTCGGCCATGGCGAGCGTGGCCACGGAAGCGTTCGAGCATGCGCGCCAGTTCCCGACCTTGGACAGCATCCTCAACCAGCCGGCCGATGCGCCGCGCTGGAAGCCGTACTCGCTGAACTTAGCGATGAACGAGATTCGCTGGGCGCAGTCGGTGCAGCGCTATGTCTCCCGCTGGGAAACCACCCGCACGCTGGCGCGCATGGGTGCGATTCGCACGGTACCGGAAGGCTATGTGCCCACGCCGGATGAAGTGAAGTTCCTGGCGCCGGATCGCCACAGCTGGCTGAGCGGTCCGCGTACGTTGGTTGCCGCCATGCACAACGGCCCCTTCGCCGAGCCGTTGATGGGGCGCTCCGCGCGCCTCGCTTCCGCTGGCATGGTGCTACGGCCGGTTTGGAACAGCATCACCCAGTCGGCGTTGGCGCTCTCGCTCTACCATCCCTTTGCCATCACGTTCTACTCCGCGCCGGTGCATGCGCTCACCGAATCGCTGGCGCGGGTCAGCGATCCGTGGTCGGTGCAGGGCGTGGTGGACATCGCCAAGTCCTTTGCTAAGGCCCTGCCGGGGGCGCCGGGGCGCTCGTTTGTAGCGGGGGAACACGTGCCAGCCCACGAAGCGCTGGGGCTGCTGTCGGGCAAACGCGGCGGCCTGGCGGTAGACAAGGCGACCGGCCGCGTGTCGATGCATGGTGAAGACCCGGCCGAGG
>Ga0070730_10001093_pt1 | contig 27010 bp, 25 predicted proteins | sample Coa_R1_3_FD_66447 | JGI IMG/M metagenome (GOLD analysis project Ga0070730, IMG submission 66447) | Surface soil microbial communities from Centralia Pennsylvania, which are recovering from an underground coalmine fire - Coalmine... | ecosystem: Environmental > Terrestrial > Soil > Unclassified ... | reverse complement strand
CCCGGTGCGGATCGCCTTCAAGCACACTGCGGTCCATGAATGCGCCCGGGTCGCCTTCGTCGGCATTGCACACCACATACTTTGTCGCCGCGGTTTGCTTGGCAACCAAATCCCATTTCAAACCGGTGGGATAGCCTGCGCCGCCGCGGCCCCGGAGCCCGCTCTTCTTCACTTCTTCAATGACTTCGCGTGGCGTCATTTCCTCCAGCGCCTTGGCAAGCGATTGATATCCGCCCACGGCAATGTAGTCGGTGAGCTTTTCTGGATCGACGCGTCCGCTGTTGGCCAGCACGATTTTCTGCTGACGGGAGAAGAACGGGTCTTGCAAGTCAATGCGACGCGGCAGCAGCCGTTGGCGCTCGACCGCGCTCTCGCTGACGAGGGCGGAGGCATCCTCGGCGGTGACGGATCCGTAGAGCTGCTGATCCGATGACCGGAGAACCAGCGGGCCGCGGCCGCACATTCCCATGCAACCGGTACCGCAGACCTCGATGGAATCATCGCGACCCTGAGCCTTTACTTGCGCGGTAAGAGCCTGCCGCACGCGATCTCCCCCGCACGAAATGCAGCCTGCCGCCGTGCAACAAAGGATCCGATCTTTCAGGGTTCCTTGCCGCGCGAGTTCTTCGTTTTGTTTGTCTTTCAGCTCTTCAGCATTCATGGTACGGATATTTTGTTGAGCTCGCTGTCAAGCAGGGTGGGAGTTACGCGGGCAAGCACATTTCCATCGTAGATGACCGCCGGCGCCAGTCCGCACGAACCTATACAGCGCGCCGTTTCTACACTCACCTTGCCGTCGGGCGTGGTCTGTCCGGTTTTCGTGCAGCGCCGTTCGAGACCCTCGATCAAACCCAGCGCGCCGGCCACATAGCATGCCGTGCCGATACACACCACGAACGTGTGCTCACCCTTCGGCTTGAGAGAAAAGAAATGATAGAAAGTAGCTACCCCAAGCACGCGACTGGGAGGCAATTTGAGCTTCTGAGCGATGGTCCTGAGCAGGGGGCGGGATAAAAATCCAAACAATTCTTGAGCAGTGTGCAGCACTTCAATGAGCGCGTCCCCGGAATACTGATGACGAGACATGGCGCGCTCCAGCAGTTTTTCGCGATTGTCTTTTATGCTGGCAACGGCGGGAATGGCGGCCATGATAACAACTCCCGTAACGAAGATAGTTCCTCCCTTACCGGTCCACTAGGAGCAGAAACACGTATCCGAGTGATATGGATCACCTCACTGCGATTGTCGGCGTCCGAAGGATGATTAAAACGGTCTAGGAAAGCGTCGGACTTAGAACGATGTAAATGAGCACTGGGCAACTATTCCGGGGCCTTGTTAATGAAATTCGCCACTTGTGCCTTTGCTTTTGGGAGAGCGGCAGCGACTTTTGCTGAGAGACGATCTCCTGCATTGAAAGACTCACCGGCAATTGTGAGCTGCCACGCTGAAGGATAGTGTCCATAAAGATCCTGGGCCAACTGCAGTAGCTCAGGTGGGCGGAGATCATGGGTACGTCGGCTCGAGCATCCGGGTGCAATCTGCTTAAGCTCGAGGGTGCCGGGCTCACCACACGAAGTCGCATCGATAAAGAGCACCCGTTCCGCACGGCTTACCGCTTCCGAGGTCTCGGGCATCAGTTGTTGGGTTGCGATTATCTGGACGTCTTCGCTCAGCAGTTCGCGGGAGAGTTCGTCGGCGAGGCGACAGCCGACGCCATCATCGGAGCGCAGAGTATTGCCGATGCCGAGAATAAGAATCTTGCACATATACATGCCATCTGCAGCATGCAATCCAGATACTACGATAATCGGATTGATATCGTTGAAGGATCGGATCGTCAATGATTATGGAGGAACGTTAGAGTCGGAATCGGTTCCCGGGATAACGTCTCACGATCTGAGGACTCCCGGAGATAATCAGAGGAGCTCAGATCGGAATATAATCTCGCATCACGCTTGTTACGGAGCTGGCGAAGTCATGGAGCAGGTTTTGGGAGCAGAAGTGGTGGCGACGAAGAGTCCGATCGGTCCAGGTTCCACACAGCGGCAGCTCAGGATAGGCTCGCGGTGCATCGGTAATCATTACCCTCCCTTAGTTATCGCCGAAATTGGAATCAATCACGAGGGAAGTTTCGAGAAGGCAGTCCGAATGGTCGAGGAGGCAGCTCGCGTCGGATGCGAATGCGTGAAGTTCCAGGCCCACGTGATCGAAGACGAGATGATCCCAAACGACGTGATACCGGGAAACGCCCAAGACAGCATTTGGGAGATCATGAAGCGTTGTGCGCTCTCAGAGGAGCAGGATGCAGATCTGAAGCGTCGGGCTGAAGCGTTGGGAATGATCTATCTTTCCACCCCATTTTCACGGGCGGCCGCGGATCGGCTGGAAAGGCTGAACGTGGCGGCTTACAAGGTCGGATCGGGAGAGTGCAATAACTATCCTCTGATTGAACATATCGCCAGGTTCGGAAAGCCGGTTGTGCTGTCGACAGGAATGAATGACGTGGCGTCAATTGCACCGGCGGTGGAGATTCTTCGGCGACACGGCGTGCCGTTCGCACTCATGCATTGCACTTCGATGTATCCGACGCCTTATGCGAAGGTGCGGCTGGGAGCATTGGCAGAGCTGGCCCAATCATTTCCAGACGCTGTGCTTGGGCTAAGCGACCATTCGTTAGGGAACTATACGTGTTATGCCGCGGTTGCGCTGGGCGCAAGCATTCTGGAAAAGCATTTCACGGCTGACAAGCACTGGCCCGGGCCGGATATTGAGATCTCGATTGATCCCGCGGAACTCCAGCAGTTGATCGCGGGAGCCGGGGCGATCCACGCGGCGATGGGAGGCGCAAAGAGCATTCTGCCCGAGGAGCAGCCCACAATCGATTTCGCCTATGCCTGTGTGGTTACTACTCGGGATATTTCCGTGGATGAAGAGTTGAGCCCGGAGAATACTTGGGTAAAACGGCCTGGTACGGGAGAGATCAAAGCTCGCCATTACCACGAGGTTCTTGGGCGAAAACCCAAGAAAGCTTTGCCGCGAAATTCGCAGATCAAGTGGTCAGATTTGCAGTGAAGGCGTCGATGAACCGGCCAAAACGCAAAATTCTTTTTCTCACGGCGACGCGGGCTGATTTCGGGAAACTGAAGTCGCTGATGAGGATCGTGTGCGATTCGCAGGAATTCGAGTGCTCTATTTTCGCCACCGGAATGCACATGCTGGCCCGCTATGGATCTACGGTTCAGGAGATCTATAAGAGCGGCTTCCGCAACGTGCATCCCTATATCAATCAGGACGGCTCCGTGAACTCGCAGATGGATCTGGTGTTGGCGAATACCATCACGGGGCTGGGCCTTCATATCAGGGAGTCGAAACCAGACCTGCTGGTGGTACACGGGGACCGGGTAGAGGCTCTCGCCGGCGCCATTGCCGGAGCGTTGAACAATGTGCGGGTAGCCCACATTGAAGGTGGTGAGGTTTCGGGGACCGTGGACGAGGTGCTCCGTCACGCGGTAACGAAATTGTCGAATATCCACTTTGTGGCCAATGAAGAAGCCGCTGCCCGCTTGCGCCAGATGGGCGAGTCGTTGAACTCGATCTTCATCATTGGATCGCCGGACACAGACATCATGTTCTCGACTTCGCTTCCTCCGCTGAACGAGGTGAAACGTCATTACGACATCCCCTTTGAACAATATGGGATCGTTGTGTACCATCCGGTGACCACGGAACAGGCAGAAACCCGGCGTAATGCCCATGAGTTGGTGAGCGCGCTGATCGAGTGCGGATTAAATTTCGTAGTGATTCATCCGAACAACGATCACGGAGCAGAGCTGATATTGCAGGAGATGGATCGGTTAAGAGATTTAAGTCGAATCCGTTTCATCCCATCAATGCGCTTCGAGTATTTTCTGGTATTGATGAAACATGCGATCGCCGTAGTGGGAAACTCGAGCGCAGGTGTGCGGGAAGCTCCCGGTTACGCGGTCCCGACCATAAATATTGGGAGCAGGCAGCAACGCCGCTTCAAGTGTGAGTCGATTCTGGATGTAGCGGAAGACCGGGAAGCGATTTTGCGCGCCTTGGCTATGCTGCCAAAAGGGCTCAGGCCGACCCATCACTTCGGGACAGGAAACTGCGCCAACGCGTTCATCGCGGTTCTTCGCGAGCAGCAGGTGTGGACGCTTCCCACGCAGAAGTTGTTTAATGACGCCTCGGATATGCTTACTGCGGTAGCGAAGTAAGTCCGTGCGCATCTGAGCAAACGCTGGTCCCTTTGAGGCTCATCAGTCCACTGCTGAAGCGCGTCGTCTACCCGGTGTTATCCAAGACCGGGCACCTTCGCCCGCGCGGTTCTGTTGGCCAAGTCGCAATTCTGACATACCATGGCGTGCGTCCAGCGGGGTATGTTTCTCAGGACCCGGTGTTGGATGGGCATCTCGTCACTGCGGCAGCGTTTCGTGCCCAAGTGCGTCTGATTAAGAAACTCTACCGCGTGGTCTCTCCTGAAACCTTCCGCCAATATTTGGGGAACCGAGAACCGCTCCCTCCTGTATCGATTCTTCTGACCTGCGATGATGGCTTGCTAAATGTGCTAACGGACATGTTGCCCATCCTGCGGGAAGAAGAGATGCCATGTTTGTTCTTTGTAACGGGAGCATCCGCCGGGGATTCGCGGGCAATGCTGTGGTATGAGGAGCTGTTTCTGCTGTTTCTCGATGCCCGGCCCGGGACCTTCGATATTTCGTGCGAAGGAATCAGAATTCAAGGGAAGTTGGGTTCGTTGCCCGAGCGCCGGGCTGTTTGGTGGGGAGCGGTCAAGGAGCTTTCACGAGCAGAACTGGAGAAGCGCAATTCGTTTCTCCGAGAATGTTGTGCTTATTTCGCTCTCGAGGCATGGTCAGACCGGGATTCCTGGGACATGGCGTGGGTGCGGCGCTTTGGTCTTCTTACCGCAACGGAGCTGCGCGAACTCAGTGCGGGCGGGATGACGATTGGGGCGCATACTTTAAGCCATCCTATGCTGTCACTTGCGCCACCGGAACTGGCGCAGGCCGAAATCTCGGAGAGCAAGGAGAGAATAGAGTCGGCTCTAGGCACGACGGTATGGGCGTTTGCATATCCCTTTGGCGATCCAGAATCCGTGAATGGGGAAGTCGTGAAAATGACGCAAAACGCCGGCTTTGAAGCTGCATTTATGAATTTTGGAGGGGGCTTCGGGACAAGATTGCCGCAATTCTCTCTGCCGCGGCTGCACATCACTGCAGATATGAACATGGCAGAGTTTGAGGCTCACGTGTCAGGTTTCCATCGACGCCTGCAGAGCTTTGCGAGGCGCGGTCCTTAAGGCTCAACCGCGTGTGACAGGCAAGGAGCGATCATCGGACCATAATGATCAATCGCAACCCGTACGGTTCGTTAAAAGGGTTGATACTATTACGTATCGTTCAATCGTTAGGGACACGATTACACGTTGCGACTCGTCCTGTTGAGAGAAATCCCGGAAGACGAGCAACTGCGAGAGCAGTGGAACGCGCTGGTCATGCGCTTGGATCAGCCGCAGATTTTTTACACGTTTGAGTGGGCTTTGGCTGTGCAGCGTGCATACGGAGCCGTGCTTCGGCCGCTGGTCTTTCTTTCGTACGAAGGGGAGACGCTGACGGGAGTTGTTGCTCTGGCACGCGAGACGGTGACCGGTGCCGTTTCCTTTCTTTGCGCGACGACCGGCGATTACTGCGATTTTCTCAGCGCGCCGGACACTAACGCCGCCTTTATCTCAGCCGTTGTCGACGAACTGCGCAAGCAAAAACTCGGGGAAGTCACTCTCGCCAATCTGCCTGCCGACTCCCAAACAGTGGCGACCCTGCGCGAAGCGTCCAGAGAGAGCGGCTACCATCTTTTTGCGCGGACTGCATATCAATGCGCGCAGATCTCAATGGCGCCATTCCGAGAAACTGAAGGCAAGGCGCCGCCCCTCCCCGGAACCAAGAAGCTAAAACGATGTCTGCATACTCTAGCGCGAGAAATGAACGTGCGGTTCGATCATGCTTGTTCCTGGAGCGCCGTGGAATCGATCCTTCCGGAATTCACGCAGACTCATGTGGGAAGGTTCCTGCTCACTGGCCGCATTAGCAACTTGGCTGCTCGCGAACGACGCGTGTTCCTGGCGGAGTTAGCAAGGCTGCTTTCGACGCGGGGGTGGCTAGCACTGACGCGCATGGTTGCAGGCGACAGGGCGATCGCATGGAATTACGGGTTCCGGTTTGCAGGCAGTTGGTTCTGGTACCAGCCTACGTTTGATAGCGAATTTGAAAGATATTCTCCCGGAACTTGCCTTCTGGCCCAGATCGTTCAGGAGGCAGCACACAACCCAGGGATGCACACTGTAGATCTCGGACTTGGGGCGGAAGAGTACAAGGAGATATTTGCGAATCGAGCGCGAAGGACCCTATACGTCACCCTGCGAGCTTCAGTGGGGTTGCACGTTGGTGAGATGATCCGTTATGCGTCGGCCTCTGCCATTAAGACTTCGCCGAAATTGGAGAACCGCGTGCGTGCCCTGGTCGCCGCGACTGAAAGGCTCAAGGAAAAACTTGGCCGAAAAGGGCTGAGGCGGCTTTGCGGGCAGTTTACCGAGCGCTGTATCGATTCCTTATGGTCGGATACGGAGGTTATCTTTTTTGAGAGCGCCGGTGAAGCACTGGAAAATCATACGGGGCGCCGCCTGCAGAAGCTTAGTCTGAGGGAATTGGCTTCGGCGGTGTCGCAGTATTCCAACGACCCAGAGACATGTGCCTACCTATTGCGTTCTGCTGCACGACTCAAACGAAAGAGTGCTGAAGGATTTGTTCTGGTGGACTCGAACGAGAGCCTGCTGCACTTTGCTTGGGTCACAGAATTCCAGGATTTCTTCTTATCAGAGTTGAACGCCAAAGTAAATGCGCCCGCCGAAAACTGTCGGATGTTGTTTGATTGTTGGACACCCGCGGCGGCGCGCGGTCACGGCTATTACGGGAAGACCATCGCCATGATGGCGAAAAGGGTGCACGACGCGGGCGGCAAACCCTGGATCTTCAGCGCGGCGACAAACGCCCCCTCGATTCGAGGCTTGCAGAAGGCGGGATTTCAGAGGCGCTATTCACTGGTGAGGCAAGTACGGATGAACTTGCAAAGTATCCGAATGAAAACCGGTTTAGCCCGTCTGGATGGCAGCGTCACATCCCAACATAGGAGTCATGTGGCCTGAGGCGGCATTATGAGCGAACCGGCAATCCAACAGGCGCTGCCGCGCATCGACGCCAGTAACCAGAAATTCCGGTCACAAGTCGGGCATATCTCGCGGCACTCGGGGGTCTTCTTTGGCGGAACGATTTTTGCCGCGACGTTCGGATACATCTTCAAAGTCTACCTGGCGCGGGTACTGGGGGCGCAGAATCTCGGCTTATATGCGCTCGGCATGACGCTGGTAAGTTTTATCGGGATCTTCAATACACTGGGCTTGCCGCAATCTGCCGTTCGATTTGTGTCAGCGTATCTCGCAGAAAGAAAATTCAAGCCGCTGCACGCACTGTTGTGGCGCGGGGGGATGGCTCTGCTCGCCGGCAATATCTTGCTTGCCGGAGTTCTGCTCGGGTTCGGCAAAGTCATCGCGATCCGCTTCTATCATTCTCCGGCACTCGTTCCATACTTGCCGCTGTTTGCGCTGCTGATGCCTTTCTCGGTGCTGAACACTTTTTACAGCCGGGTACTGACCGGATACCGAGATCTCAAGTGGCGAACGCTCATTATGAATTTCATTGGTAGCCCGCTGAATATAATCATCGCGGTCCTACTGATCTCGGCGGGGATGGGCCTTCGTGGATACCTTGTGGCGCAGGTTTGCAGTGCGGCAATTATTTGTATTCTGCTGGTTTCAGCTGTAAGGGAGTTCACTCCACCACAGTCCAGAATCTTCGCGCAGGGTGGGTCAAATCCGGAAGCAAAAGTATGGTCCTTCTCTGCTGTCATGCTGAGCGCGGGCTTTCTCACGTTTCTCACAAGTCAGGTTGATCGGGTCGCGCTGGGCTATTACCGGGGCGCCCGCGAGGTTGGAATCTACTCGGTCGCGGCCAGTCTGGTTGCATATATCCCACTGGTTCTGAACTCTGTGAATCAGATCTTCGCCCCGACCATTGCAGATCTGCACACACGTGGCGAACACAGTTTGCTGGCTCGACTTTTTCAATCTCTCACAAAATGGGTGATTGGACTTACATTGCCGGTAGCGATGGTCGTCATCGTATTCTCGCGTTCTTTGATGAGAATCTTTGGCCACGATTTCGAGGTCGGCTGGCCCATCCTGATCATCGGCTGCATAGGACAGTTGGTAAACTGCGGAGTCGGCTCAGTCGGCTACCTGCTGGTGATGTCCGGCAACGAAAAGCGGTTGATCAGGGTCCAGATTGCTATGGCTTTGATGATGACTCTGGGCAGTGCTGCCGTGATTCCTGTTTGGGGCATTTACGGCGCAGCTGCGGTGGCCGCGTTGACAAACATTGGAATGAACGCATTGAACTTGCTGCAAGTGCACAAAGCTCTGGGGGTCTCCCCCTACAATCGAAGCTATCAGCATTTGTTGCTGCCGAGTGTTGCGACGCTCGCTCTCGTGGTCGCGTTAAGTAAATATGCGCCGGTTTTCCGGCATGATTGGCTTGCAGTAGGAGTAGCAATCGCTGCGTCCTATGGCACGTTTGCGGCAGTGTTTTATCTCACATCGGGCCTTGATGCCGACGATCGGCTGATCGCATCGGCGTTAAACTCGCGAATGCGAAGCGTCCTGGGACGGAGCGGAGCGCAAGCATGACGGAAATGAGGGCAGTGCGTCTTTCTGCACAACTTTGCGCAGACGTCGAGAAGCGGTTCGGACGCCAGTTTGGGAGCCTCGAAGATCTGCTCGCGTTCGTGCTGGGCGAACTGTTGCGGGAGGATGCCTCCGGCGCTGATCTGAAAGAGGAGGAACTGGTGGAACAGCGTCTGCGGGAACTCGGGTATCTCTGAAGCTTCTCAGGGGGAAGTCCGTTTGTCTCTGCCTATGAGAATTATTGTGAATGCGGACGATCTCGGGCTCAGCAGATCCGTGAACGAAGCAATTTTTGAAGCTATGTGCAGAGGTGTGGTTACTTCAGCGACCATCCTTGCGAACGGTCCTGCTGTGCAGGAAGCGGCTCGACGGACAAAAGAGTTTCCGAACTGTTCCTTTGGGATCCATCTCAATCTCACAGAATTTGCACCGATCTGCGCCGAATCCTACCCTGCCCTGAAACCCATCCTGAACAAAGAGAATCGGTTTAATGGCAACTCCGTGCGTGAAGTTCCTATTACGATAGCGATGCTGCGGGCTGTGTTCCGAGAGTGGTGCCAACAGATCGAAGCTCTGCTCCGTCTGGGCGTGGAGCCCTCACACTTTGACGCCCACCACCATGTGCACACCATTCCGCAGATGTTGCCTGTGTTGGCCGCGCTACGCCAAAAATATCGAATTCGCAAAACCAGGATCAGCCGGAACCTGTACCAGGCTGGTGATGGTCCGTCGCGCACGCTGCTGGCCAAGAAACGCGCCTTCAACTGGGCCTTGAGGGCGATGGGATTTCGAACGACTCGCCTTTTTACGGATCTGGAAACATTCCTGAGTGTATGTGCGCACCGCCCTCCGGAAGCAAACAGCATCGAACTGATGACACATCCCGGATCTTCCCCGAGCGGGCGGGAGGCGGGTTTGCTGGGAGGGCACTGGCCGAGCACCCTGCCGTATGACGTCGGATTGATCAACTATAAGAACTTGTGATGGAGAAGAAATCAATTCTGCTCATCACGACGGACTGCCTGCGGGCTGATCACGTCGGTTTCATGGGATATGCGCGGCCGACGACCCCATTTTTGGATTCCCTGGCGCGCGACAGCGTGATTTTCTCAACGGCTATTGTCGCGGGGGTTCCGACATTCTATTCTTTCCCGGCAATTCTAGCCTCACGTTATCCGCTGGCTCTGGGGCGGGACATTGTGGGGCTTGGTCCGGATGAACCGACGCTGGCATCGGTCGCGCAGCAAGCCGGTTACGCAACGGCGTCATTTGGCGCGGGGAACCCCTACGTCTCTTCTCGATTCGGGTACCAGCGTGGATTTGACGAGTTCCAGGACTTCCTTGGTCAAGATGGTATTGAAAAAGAACATTCGGCCGCACCGGCAGGCACTGGCAGGAGCAGACTGAATCTCTTGCTGCAGAACGCTGGTCGCGAAGAGGGTCTGTGGCGCTCCCTCTATGAGGAAATCTATTTTCGGTATTGTCAACGTGTCACCCCGGTGCCTGATTCGGTGGATGCGCTTCGCCGCTATCCCTCGGCAGACCTGATTGCTGACCAGGCGTGCAGATGGCTCAGCGACTCCAAGGGGAAGCCATTTTTCCTGTGGCTGCACTTCATGGATCCTCACGGTCCGTACTACCCTAAGGAGCAGGCGCAAGGCCTTATTGGGGATGATCCCGTTACGCCTGCCCGCGCTCGCTACCTGAACTCTTATTGGAATCGAGGGGGTCTTCCGGTCGTACGCTTCAGCCGGTATCGCGACCAAATCGTGCGCCTGTACGATAGCGGCATTCGCTGGGTGGATCATCAAATCGAGCGCGTGGTTGGCACACTTCGGCAAATGGGACTCTGGGATAACTGCATTTTCGCGTTCACCGCGGATCACGGCGAGGAATTTCTTGATCACGGGGGACGATTCCATCCGCCATCGCGGCTCATGGAAGAGTTAATACACGTACCTTTGCTGCTGCGGATTCCCGGAGAACTCAAACGCGAGATCAATAACGGCCCCTTCAGCCTTATTCATCTGGCGCCTACGATCTTAGAGTGCGCCCAATTGCCAATACCCACGGAATTCCAGGGCCGAAGTCACAAGAACGAACTTCAAAATGGTGGAAGGCACGACTGTGTCGCTATCTCCGAGAGCGTCTCTGATTGTTCCAATCCCATGCGCCGGGAAAACCGCATTGGGGCGCGCGTGTTGTCGATCCGGGAATCGCGATTCAAACTCCTGCTGCATTTCAATTCCAAGGCGGAATACATGTACGATTTAAAGGACGATCCCCGCGAACAACATCCCATCCCGCCCAACGAGCAAAAGGAAGCGCGACGCCATCTGCTGGAAGTCGCGCGCGGGCACCTCCACCTCTCGTACAGTGACCGCAACCTGAAGTTTCGGCTGCAGGCGCGCCTGCGTGACCTTCGGCTAGAATTGCACATCCCCGCAGGAGTCCCGGCGGCAGTTTCCTGATCCGCAGCCCGGGACCTTGTACATCTGGAATGAACGAATACTCTCCACTTCCTCCTATCCTCGGGCAAAGGAAAGGCCAGATTAGACCAGGTAGTGAGACTGGGCTTCATGTCCTGACTCTGACGCCATTCTTCCCAACCCAGGAAGACGAAGCTGCGGGGTGCTTCGTCTCCGAGCCCTTGGATGCCCTCACCCATGTTGGGATCAAGAACACAGTATTCGCAGTTCAATCGATCTACTATCGACGGGTTCGCGCGCGACCTGAGAATGCGCGGGCGCAATGGTTTCGCTATTTCTGTTTACCGGGAGGCATAGGGCTTCCCACGGCGGGAGCGTTCGTATTTTCGAGCATCATTTCGAGTGCACGAGAATTGCACCAGTCGGACCGGATCGACCTGATCCATGCCCATTCAGCTTTGCCGTGCGGGCACGCGGCAATGCTGCTGAGTGCAGAATTAGGGGTGCCTTACGTAGTGTCCGTCCATGGGCTGGACGCGTTCTCGACACGGCAGGTTTCCGGGCGGGCAGGGGAGTGGTGCAGGCGTATCTCGCAAAGAGTGTACCGCTCATCACGGCGCGTGCTTTGCATTAGCGAGCACGTACGCGAACAGGTGCTGGAAGGCGCAGGTCGCAGTTGCCGGACTACCGTTGTGTACAACAGTGTTAATGCGGATATGTTTTCACCTGGTGACAAGCCGGTCTCGAACGAGCCGAGGATTCTCAGTGTGGGCGACCTTATCCCGACCAAGGGCCACGACGTGTTGCTTCACGCAGTCGCCTCGCTGTTTTCAGAGTTTCCCAGCCTGAAGCTGGAGATCATCGGGGAAGGGCCGGAGCTGCCTCGTCTGGTGAGCCTGGCCGACCAACTCCTAATCGCTGAGCGTGTGAATTTTTCGAAGCGCCGTTCACGGCGGGGAATTGCGGCGGCGATGAAGAACTGCACGATCTTTGCGCTGCCGAGCGGTTACGAGGCGCTCGGATGTGTCTATCTGGAAGCAATGTCGGTGGGGAAGCCAACGATCGGCTGCCGTGCCCAGGGCATTGCCGAAATCATCCAGCACGGCACTAACGGTTTCCTGGTCGGCCCCGATAATGCGAAAGAACTGGGACTCGCCATAGCGATGCTTCTTCGCGATGACGCACTGCGTCGCCGAATCAGCGTGGCTGCCAGGGACACGATCCTCGACCGATTCACGCTCGCACAGCAAGCGAGAAATTTGGCGCGAGTCTATCGCGAGGCTGTGGCATGAAACAACGGCTCGTGATCATCACCGAGATTATTTCTCCTTACCGCATTCCTTTGTTTAATGCGTTGGCCCAGCGGGGAGACTTGGATGTTCACGTGCTGTTTCTGGCTGAGACCGACCCCGGTTTGCGGGAATGGAGAGTTTACAAAGACGAGATCAGGTTTTCGCACGAAGTGCTTCCGTCATGGAGAAAACGGGTTGGCAGCCATAACTTTCTCATCAATGCGGGGATGGCGCGCGCGCTCGATCGGGCTAGGCCCGATGTGATTCTATGCGGAGGGTACAACTATCTGGCGTCATGGCTAAGCCTCTTCTGGGCGCTCCGGCAGAAGATCCCGTTCGTACTCTGGTCTGAGAGTGTCGCTCAGGACTTGCGCCCGGGCCTGGCATTGTTTGAACTGCTCAAAAGCGAATTCTTGAGGCAGTGCAACGGCTTCGTTGTGCCAGGCCGGTCTGCTCACGAGTACCTGCAATCTCTGAGGATAAAGGAAGAAAATATCTTTACTGCAGTGAACGCGGTCGATAACGAATTATTTCGCCAGGGCAGTGAGCGTGCGCGCTCAACCGCGGACGGCTCACGAAGGGAATTGAAATTACCTCAACGATACTTTCTGTTCGTTGGCCGTCTAGTTCGGGAAAAGGGAGTATTTGAATTGCTCTCTGCTTATGCCGGGCTTGAAGAGTCTCTTCGTGAAGAAGTCGGATTGGTTTTCGTTGGAGACGGCGATTGTCGGCAAAAGCTCGAGCAGTTGGCCCGTGAAATCGTTCCCGGAAAAGTGAGCTTTGCCGGATTTGTCCAGCGCGATCAACTACCCACTTACTATGCACTCGCTGAAATGTTAATCTTGCCTACCTACACCGATACATGGGGACTGGTTGTGAACGAAGCCATGGCATGCGGCTTGCCGGTCATTGTGAGCCAGGCTGCGGGTTGTGCTGCGGACCTGGTAACTGACGATTGGAATGGCCGGACGGTCGCTGCGAGGGATGAGTCTGCTCTCAGGACCGCAATGCGAAGTTTGGCTGCAGATTCGGCTTTGCGTGCGGAGCTGGGATTGAACAGCCGGAGGCGAATTGCCGAGTATTCGGCGCAGAACTGGTGTGAAGGTATCGCGCGAATGATATCGGCAGTGGGGAGAAATTTTGGCTGAGCGCGTTTCTAAACTCATCGTCCTGGGTGCTGTTGCCGTTTGCGTCCTGGCGTATTGCGCTTATGTCCGCCCCGGATATTTCACCAGCACGGTTTATCTCGAAGGTTTGCTGCTTCTAGAGTGCCTGGCCGGCGCAATTTGGCTGTATCGCCAGATATTCTTTCCCATCCTTTTGATCACCTTCCTGCTGGCTGGGTTCGACCCCCCACTGGGGGGAGTATGGAATATGGGCAGGTGGGTGATTCTCGGTGTGGGCGCGGTGGTTGGAACCGTGATCATGGTTCGAGAGCGCTCCCATCATTTCGGCAGCGCTCATTTCCTGGCGGGCTTCGCCGTACTTGCAGCGATCGTGTCGGCGGCCGTTTCCCGCTACACGGTTCTTTCTTTTTCGAAAGTGCTGAGTCTTTTTCTCCTGTTCCTTTATGCAGTGACCGGGCCGAGACTGGCTCTGACGGGGAGGGAGGACCGCTTCTTTGCAGGATTGTTGGTGTCTTGTGAAGTATTCGTCGCAGGAATTGCAGCCGCACATTTTCTGGGACGAGATGTTTTGGGAAATCCAAACTCTCTAGGTGCAGTAATGGGCGTTGTTGCCATGCCCATACTGCTGTGGGCCCTTCTGTTGAGACAGGAGGCATTTGCGCACCGCAGGCGGGTGCTTTTGTTTGGAGTTGCCACCTACCTCACTTTTTCAAGCCATGCCCGGGCAGCGATGCTGGCGTCGTTTCTTGCCTGCGGCCTTCTTTGTGTGGGCTTGCGAAAATACCGCCTCCTGGCACAGGGAATCGGAATTCTCGTGATCGTAATTGCGATCGGAGCCATCGTTCAACCAGAGGCATTTTCTGACACGGTTTCCGCCATCAATTCCAGCGTACTGTACAAAGGCAAGGATCCTACGGAGGGGTTGATGTCTTCGCGTGAATCGCCCTGGGAGCAGACCGTTGATGCGATCCGAGAACATTTCTGGTTTGGAACAGGTTTTGGCACCTCGGATAATGGCCAAGTCGGTAGCACGGACATAGGCAGGTTCGCGACTACGACTGCCACGTCGAGTGAACATGGCAGCAGTTATCTGGCGATCACAGCCTGGGTGGGGATATTGGGAGTCTTGCCCTTTGTATTTCTGATGGGGGCCCTGGCTCGAAGAGTGGTTCATACGGTAAGTTGGATGGCAAGAACCGGGAACCCCGCTCATGCAGCCATTCCACTTGCCATGATTGTGTTCGCGGGAATGATCCATGCTGCATTTGAAGACTGGCTATTTGCCCCGGGTTACTACCTGTGCGTTTTCTTCTGGAGCGCGGCATTCCTCCTTGTAGATCAAGCGCCCACTCCTGAAGCTGCAGGTTCGCATGCTCCTTTGTTTTGGCGCTTCAAAGCATTGCGGCGGCCGTGGGAGCCAGTCGGTCCTATCCGATGATGCGTATGTTCATAAATTCGCTGTCGGCCAGTGCCGGTGGCGGTCTCACTTATATCCGCAATGTCCTGCCCATACTGTCGATGAGGTCAGACCTGCAAGTGATTGTCGCCGTGAGTCCGGAATTGCGACAGGAATTTCACCATTTGCGCGGTCTCGAATTTGTAGAGCTCCAAATGCCGGTGGCAAGACGGGTGTGGCACGAACAGGTGGAACTCTCTGACATTTTGCGAAATTGTCGCGTAGATGTGTTGCTTTCGACCGGCAACTTCGCCTTGAGAAAATCGCCGGTGCCTCAAGTCCTCCTGTCGCGCAATTCCTTGTACCTCTGCCGCGACTATTATCGCGATCTGCGCAAACGCCATGAGTATCGGTTGTGGTTAGATACGCGACTGAAGGCTATCCTGGCAAAGAAATCGACCAGATGGGCGAATGCCACAGTCGCGCCGAGTAATGCCTTCGCGATTGAATTGCAACGGTGGACAAAGAACCGGGTCCTGGCCGTTCCACATGGATTTGATCGCGAGTCGTTCACGCGCGACTCGCGTCCTTTGTCGTCCCAGATCGAGGCCAAGTTGCAGGCAGCCGAGGGATTTCTGAAGCTCCTGTTCGTGAGCCACTATAACTATTATCGGAATTTCGAAACGCTCATTCGAGCATTGCCTCTGCTGCGAAACGGTGCGGGCGGGCGGCCGGTTAAGTTGTTATTAACTTGCAAACTGGCAGAAGGAGCGAACCCGGGAGCGTATCGCCCCGAAGTGGCTGCAGACCTGATTCGGAGTTTGGGAGTGGCAGACATGGTGATCGAACTGGGCTCAGTTCCGTACCGCCACCTGCACCAGCTTTACCGTCGCGCCGATGTGTATGTGACGCCGGCCTACACGGAGACCTTTGCTCACCCGTTGGTGGAAGCGATGGCTAGCGGTATCCCCATCGCCGCTTCGGACCTTCCGGTCCACCGAGAGATCTGCGGAGATGCAGCAGAATATTTTCCCACGTTCTCGCCTGCAGCACTGGCGGAGACCGTCTTGCGACTGGCGGCCTCACCTGAATCAATGAGTCGAATGGGTGCTCTGGGGTTGAAACGGTCGAATCAGTTTTCCTGGGACATTCATGTGAAACGGATCGTGGAGATCTGCCAATCATTGACGCATGTGTCCGCTGCGATGGCGACACACGCGGCATAGCCTATCATTCAACAGGCTCTGCCCGACGGAGCGTGTTGATCTCAGTTCCCGGCGGTTCATCTGTACTTTGGATCAAAGAACGGTGGCCAGGATCCGCGCTTTGCAGTGACGAACAGTTCGGAACCGAATTGTCCTCCGAGATTGACTCCAAACATTCGATGACGAATGCGGCTCTCCAGCAGGAAAAACTGGCGAATGAGCTCTCCCGAACGTTGTTTCAGGCTCGGACGCGACGTCCGCACAGGATGAAAGCGGACATCATCGAATCCGCAGATATCGAGCAAAGAGGTCAGGTTAGAACCGCTGAACCCGTATTCGTGTGCGAGCGTTACGTAGAAGCTTGAGTTTGCGGTTGGACCTTCCATGTTGGGCGTTCTAAGACATAGCGTGCCGCCAACTTTCAAACTGCGATATAGGTTATCCACTACCCAAAGCAGGGAATACTTTGGGATGTGCTCGATCACGTGCGACATGTGAATGAATGCATACTGCTCAGGGCGGGTGGAAAGGAAGTTGCCAATGTCGTCGGTGATCTCGTGCAGCGTAATGAAATCGCGCTGCCACGATTGCACGTAGGTCTTGTTAGGAATGCCAAAGTCTGCGCCCGAGATGTTTGTGTATCCGAGATTTAAGCAGGCCGCAATGAACCAGCCGCGGCCAAAACCAATGTCAAGAATGGGTGCGGCTTTGTCCTCGGGAAGCAGGGCGGCGTACTCGTATGCCGCCTGTAAAACGCGCCTGTCTTCTCGAATTTCGGCGTAGGTTGGCTCCCGCCGTTCTGCGCGATGGCGCAGGGACATGCGGCGATACACTTCTGCTATAAAAGCATGGGGATCCATACAGATTGCGAGAGTCGGCATCCGCGACCAGGAATCTGTCGCGAAGAACGCGTTCTCTATGTTGAGATAAAGGCCCGATTCTAACACCCGAAGGCGATATCAGCGTTGCGCCGGAATGCACTGCAACACCCGCAATTGCCCATACGTCTGCTGGGTTTCAATTTTCAGGAAAGTGGAAATTCGCGGATTTTGAAAAAGGGGATTCGAGAGACGATCGATCACGAATACATGGTGATAGCCCGAAAAGAAGCCCTGTACTTCAGGATCATGGTTTTCGATTTTGTTTAATAGAGGAATAAGTTCACTCCGCACCTGACGGATGGCTTCCCGGCGATCGGCAACGCTGGCTGTGACCTGTCCCAGGAAAGTCAAGCGGTTTAGTTCAGGCAGGGCGTTGGGATCGCTGAGAATGCGTTCAACCCAGAGAGCGTCGCGATTGGTGAAGTAAAGATAAAGCGCCTGGCGGAAGCGTTGAATCTGGCTGTTCTGCTCAGGGCTGAGCAGTACCTGCGCGCTGCGGCAATAGAGCACGTGGGACAAGGAAAGTATCGGAACCCAGCCGCAGGCGTCATCGACCACCAGAGAGCGCGCGATCACGAGATCGTCAGGCCGTGGAGGATCGCTTTCCAGCATCGCCGTGAGAGCGGCAAGGTCCTCATTTGCAGGCAGGAAAAGTTCATAGGTCGCATGGGCGATGAGCATGCCATTCAGCGCAAAAAACAAAATCGCGCTGGACCAAAAAACGTGCTTCCACTTCGGAATGCTCCTCAAGCCGCTGGATAGGAGAAAAACGACTAAAACAGCCGCCGACAAATGCACAAAATAACCAGCATGGTGGGACACTTGCAAAGCGGTTTCAGAGAATACGGCGTCGCCCATCAGCAGCAGCAAGTTCGTGATACCCAAGCCTAGCAAGGGCCATCGCACTTCAGGTGGAATGTCGCGAACTAAAAAAGCGCCCACCGTGAGCACCAGCAATACCAGCCACATTCCTCCAATGGTGTGCGGCAACGCGCTCAAGTGCAGCTGAACAAGCGAATATTGTCCAGGGGCGCCCGAGCGCGCAGCCTGGTCGCCGTGCAAAAGAAAACCCAAATCAGATATCGCACATGCGATTGCATAGATTGAAATTGTTCTCCACGGCACGGGCCAGCGCTTGCAAATGATCATTCCAAGAAGTGAGATCGCTGTGATTCCTGCCATCATCATCGTGGCGAAGGGGAAGATTGCGAAGGCCAGCGCTTGCGTCACGGCCAAAGCAACCCACAGCGACCAGCGTTTGGTTTGTAGCGCTTTGATCTGGAAACCCAAATACAAGAGGAGGAATGGAGCCGGCAGTTGGGGGAAAAACGCGCGCAGGTACGGAAGCTCAACTTTCTGGAAACTGCCCAAAGAAGGCAAATGCAACCAAGCCGCCGCTTGGTTCTGCAGAATTCCGAAATTGAAAAGGAGCAAAATCGCAACCCCGGCGCTCACTCCTAAAGAGGATTGGTTCACAAGGAACTGCCGAAAGAACCATAAGCTGATTGCGGTAAGTAACGCCCACCAGCTGAGGTTCCAGACAAATATTGTCAGCCATAGGTCGTCGTGCAGCAGGTGCTTCAGCGCTGCGAAGAGAAGGAACGACAGGCGGAACTTGAGATAACCGAAGCGAACTCTTGCAATGGGCACTCCGTAATAGGGATCAACGATCTGGCCTGAGGCGGTGTCGTGGATGTTGCTGATATTCAGGTAGAGCGTCAAGTCGGGCGCGGAAAGAGGAGGCAGGGCGCGCGACCCGGTTGTCAACGTCGTTCGAATGGCAGGGTAGGAATAGATTGCAAGGACGAGTAGGAAGATGCCCGCATAGAGGAACCGGGATTTGAGTTTCTCGAGGTTTTTCAACGGGCCTCGCCTTATTTTGGGCGACACGCGTCGCCAAGAGCTGAAGCCACCCGTTCTTGCTCTTCATTCGTCATTCCGGAAAATAACGGGAGAATCAAGCCGAAGTCTTGCGCACGCTCGCTTTCCCGCAGGGTTGGACAATCTGCTGCAGGGCTGCACTCCGCACGCGCACAGCGCCAAGTGCTGGGGTCGGCATAAGCACCTTCGCGATGTGCGCACATGACTCCTCGTCGTGTCGCGACGCCCTGGTCGAGCATTCGCTGCATCGCCTCTCGCTGGTTGGTATTCTCGGGCAGCCGCACACAATAACTTTGCCAGTTTGTGTGAGCCCATTCAGGTTCGTTGGGCAAGGCTAGTCCCGGAATGTTGGCCAGCACCTCTCGATACCGCGCCGCTAGTCGCCTGCGATGTGAAACGGCCTCCGGTATCCGTTTCAACTGTTCGCGCCCAATCGCAGCCTGGATATCGGTCAGCCGATAATTGAAGCCTAGCTCTGGGTATTGTTCGAAAACGACGTTTGGAGAAGTGTGCCGCACCGTGTCGGGGACGCTCATTCCATGGTGTCGCCAAAGACGAAACTTGCGATCGATCTCAGCGTCGGCAGTCGTCAGCATCCCGCCGTCTCCGGTGGTCAGCAGTTTTCTGGGATGAAAGGAGAAACAGGCGATATCTCCGTGCGGCTTGCCGATCCTCTCCCAATTACCACCCCACAAAATTTCGCTCCCGATGGCGCAGGCAGCATCTTCGACTATCGCCAGCTTGGGACCACGCGCAATGTTGACGATGGCGTCCAAATCACACGGCATGCCCAGTTGGTGAACACAAAGAATAGCGCGCGTCTGTTTTGAGATGGCCCGTTCGATCTGGATGGGATCGATATTGAATGTGCCGGGTTCAATGTCTACAAAGACTGGCCGGGCGCCGCAATAACGGATGCTATTCGCAGTGGCGATGTAGGAATGACTGACGGTGATGACTTCATCGCCGGGGCGGACACCCACGGCCAGCAGGGCAAGATGCAAGGCAGTCGTTCCGCTCGACACGGCACATGCATGCGCGGCGCCTACAAACCCAGCGAACTCGCGCTCGAACGCCGCGACCTCCGGGCCTTGCGTGATCCACCCCGACAGAATGGCCCGCTGCGCCGCCGAAACTTCTTCCTGGCCCAGCAGGGGGCGCGCGACGGGAACGAAATCTTTAGGCAGCATGGGTAGGAAGAGCCTGCATCTCCCAATTGCGCTCAATTTCTTGTTCCAAGAGTTCCTCTGGAGACTTGCTTTGGCTGGCGTACCAGTCGCGCAAGCGTACAAGTCCGTCCCGCAACGTGACTGCGGGCTTGAATCCCAGAAGTTCATTGGCTTTCGAGCTGTCGGAGAGGAGTCTGACGACATCCCCCGGACGGCATGGGGAGTAGTGGATTTCTGCTGAAGGACGGCCGATTACATCTGCAATTAGCTTCGCCAATACGCCGATCTCAATCTCTTTGCCACTTCCCAAATTAATGGTGTGACCAATGCATTCTTCGGAAAGACCTGCAGCTAAAATGCCGGTGGCAGTATCGCCGACGAATGTAAAGTCGCGGGTCTGCTTGCCATCTCCGAAGATCACCATTGGCCTGCCTGCGAGACATCGCAACATGAATTTAGGAATGACCTCTCCACTATCGCCTTCGTGGTGGCAGCGAGGGCCGTACGAATTAAAGGGCCGCAACACAACCGTGGGATAGCCATAGGTATGCCAGAACGCTCGCGTGTAAGCTTCGCCTGCCAGTTTCGAGGCGCCATATACCGTGAACGGGAGTGTCGAATGATTTTCGGCAATGGGTGCAGTGTGCACCATGCCATACACTTCTGAAGTCGAAACGTAAACGAAGCGATTTACGCCGTTACTGCGTGCTGTTTTCAAAAGCTCCAGGGTGGCGGAAGCGTTCACCTCCTGATTCTCAATGGGCGAGTGGAGCGAGTGCCTCACGCCCAGGCAAGCGAGATGAAAAACGATATCGATATCGCGCAGAAGGGAAGACATCTCTTTAGCATCGCGAACGTCCGCCACGATCAGTTCGACGTTGCCAGACAATGGGCCATCCAGATTTTCCCGTTTGCCATTCACCAGGTTGTCGACTACGCGCACGCTGAAGTGGCGGGCAGCGAGTTGGCGTACCAACTCAGAACCGATAAATCCAGCGCCGCCAGTGACCAGAACCCTTTTAATGAGCACGTTCCCTCGCGTTGACGATGGACGATTCTATCAAGGCAATCAGAAGTTAAAGTGACGTGCGGGCGGCGGATGGAGAACCCGGCGCCAATGCGTCCGATTCGACTTTGATCCGACTCTTGAGTTGAGCAAGGCTAAGGCCTTTCACCGCAAGCAGGCAAGTACCAAAAGCGATGTTGCTTACGAAAACCCACGCATGGATTACAACCGTGAGCGCAAGGGCGCTGCTGGCGGCCATTCCCGCCAATTGGAAGACCTCTGTTCCGAAAAGTTCGTAAGTTCCGAGACCACCTGGTGCGGCAGGAATCATCAACCCAAGACCTAAAACTGCTGATGCGACGGCGGCTGACTGGAGAGTTAAGGGGAGTCGAAAGGCGCCGGCTATTGCCCAAATTAGTGCGACTTCACTCATCCAGACTCCCAACGTTAGAAGCAGCAGACTCAGAATCTGTCTGGTCGTGTCTAACGCGCTGAGGCCATCGGCGAAGGAAGAAAGCGTCCGGGCAATCCGGTCCTCAAGGAAGGCGAGCTTCGTGCCGCGAAGGGAAAGGCGGATGGTTTTGATTAACGCTTCAGTTCGAACGCGCATGAAAATCAAAACAACTAGCGCAATCCCGAAAGTCAGCGCCGCCATGCGAACCAGCGCGAGCACCCAGCCGGGAGGGTGGAGAGCCCACACAGAAAAGAGAACCAGCCCGACCAGAGCAAGCCCATCCAACACTTTTTCGAAAGCGATGGTGGCCAATGCCCGGGTGCTTTCGTGAAGTGAGGTGTCATGCGCTACCAGGACACAGCGAGCCAGATCGCCCGCCCGCCCGGGAAGTAGGAAATTCATCATGTTGCCAATCCCCAATGCAATCATGCATGAAAGAAATGTTGGCCGCGACGCCTTGGAGAAAATCAGCTGCCAACGCAGTGATCGCAACGGAAGATTCGCCAGGAACACGGTGGAGGTAAGCAGAAGGAAGGGGCCGTTCAGGCCGCTCAGCATATTGAACGAGTGTTTCAGATCGACCTGGCGAAAGAGAATGGCGAGGCAGATAAGGGTCATCACCCCGCCAAAAATTCCCGAGCGAATGCGAAAGCTACGTGCCAAAACGGCGCTCCACCTTTTGGGTTTGTTCGGTGGTTGACTCAGCCGACGAACTATCTTCGAAGAAGTAGCTCGGACGGCGACGTGCTGCTTCGAGTGTCCGCCAGAGGTACTCGCCAAGCACCCCCAACATCATCATCTGCACGCCGCCCAGCACAAGCACGGCCACCATCAACGACGACCACCCTTGGACCGGAGTTGAACTCCTTAGGCGCAGGATGATAATGAGCACCGCGTAGGCGAAGCCAGAGAGGCTGCAAAGCATGCCCAAATAGGACATGATTCTCAGGGGTGCGTAAGAGAAAAGTACAAATGCATCCGCAAATGCTTTCAGCTTGCGCCCAAGCGTCCACTTGGTGGTACCTGCGACCCGCTGTTCCTTCGTATAGAGGACTTCCGCCTGTGAGAAGCCGAGGCGGGCAATTTCACCGATGATGCTGGGGTGACTGCCGGTTGACTGGAGTAGAGCCGAAACAACCTTCTTGTCCAGCAACGCAAAGTCTGACCCACTTGGCGGCAGGTTGACTTCCCCCATTAAATTCAGCAGACGATAGAAGGTGTTGGACAGGAAGACATCAATTCTGGAAACACCTTCCCGCTCGCTACGAACCGCCCAGACAACCTGATGTCCATCACGCCACAATTTCAACATCCGTGGAATCAGTTCTGGAGGATCTTGCAAATCCGCCGCCAGAAATACCGCGCTCTCTCCCCGGGCTTCCGCGAGTCCTGCAAGAATCGCTATGTGACTCCCGGAGTTCTTGGCCAGTCGGAAATAGCGAAAACGCGAATCCTCACGGACCGCCTCCCGCAACAGGTCTGGGGAGCGATCTGACGAGTGATCGTCCACAAAGAATATTTCGATTTCCAGCGGAGACAGGGCGTCAGCGATACGACGAAGCCGCTCTAATAGAGCCGGAATTACGGCTTCCTCGTTGAACACAGGAACCACGATGGTGAGGTCGGTCGTCGTCATAGTGATTACGGCCTTTAGCGTCTCGTTCTTCCAGTATGCCGTTTTAGGCTCTTGTCTTTTCTCCAGCGCAGGAAGCGGGCTGGAACTCCCGCCACTACCGAAAAAGGGGGCACATCTTCGATTACGACGGCACCAGCACCCACGATGCTGCCTTTCCCGACTGTCACTCCGGGCATAATTACGGCGTTGGTGCCTACGTCTGCCCACGCACCGATACGGACAGGTTTGGCTTCCAGATCGGTTTGAATAATTGGAAGATCGACTGGAAGCGCCGTATGTTCTGCGCCCAACACTTTGGCCCCGGGTCCCCAACCCACGAAATCTTCAATCACCAGGTGGCGTGCGTCAAAATAACTCTGCGGCCCTATCCAGACGCGGTTTCCAATTTTGCACCTTCCGTCGAAGCGACCCTGAAGGTAGGCGCCGGATCCAATGAACACGCCATCACCAAACTCGAAGGTCTCCAGGTGCTTGAAGCCTACCCTGGTGTTCACGGTCAGGCCATGGCCACAGCGCTTTGCGAGGGAGCGGAACAGCGCTCGGCGCAGGAGAAATGAGAACTGGTCTTCTCCGATCGAGAATCGTTGATACAAATCCAGCAGCGCCTCTCGCGGGTGTTCCCCCGCCAAAAAGTTCGACAGACCCAATTCAAACTCGGGATCTTGACGGATCTTCTCAAGCCCGTGGACTGCTTTAGAAACGCGCGCTGGTTTGATCATGCCGCCTTGTTTGAACTCAAGTGTTTCTAAACCGCAGTGCTGGTTTTATGTTTGATCGCCTTCTTCACGCCGCGTATCACCTCTTCAATCGCTTGGGACGAAAGCTCCGGATAAAGCGGTAGTGACAGCACCTCGTCCGCAGCCTTTTCTGCATTCGGGAACGAACCGGGTCCGTATCCCAGATCCGAATACGCGGGCTGAAGATGGACCGGGATCGGATAATGAATCCCGGTCTGAATTCCGTCGTTGGTAAGCGAGGAGTGAAGCACGTCGCGGTCTGGGGTGCGAATCGTGTAGACGTGGTAAACGTGCCCGCCCCATGGCATTTCGACGGGCGTTTGTACATCACAATCGGCCAGCAGTTCGTTATACCGCCGCACGATGGAGCGCCGGGCCTCGGTCCACTGATTGAGATGGCGAAGCTTCACGCGCAAGACTGCTCCCTGAAAACCATCCATGCGGTAGTTGTAGCCGCGCAGTTGATGGTGATACTTCCGGTCTTGGCCCCAGTCGCGCAACGTGCGGATGGTGTTGGCAAACTTCGGATTACTGGTGGTCACGGCTCCGCCTTCTCCGTAGGCGCCAAGGTTCTTGCCCGGATAGAAGCTGAAACAGGCGATGTCCCCGATGCTGCCGGCCGCGAGTCCCTTGTATTTCGCACCGTGGGCTTGAGCGGCATCTTCAATCACGACGAGATTGCGCTGGCGAGCGACCTCCATAATCGGGTCCATGTCGGCCGTTTGACCGTACAGGTGCACCGGCAGAATTGCCTTAGTGCGGGGACTGATCGCGGCTTCGATCGCGGCCGGATCCATGGTGAACGATTGAGGATCGATATCGATCAGCACCGGGCGGGCGCCCGCGTACAGAATCGCGGCAACGCTGGCTACGAAAGTGAACGGGACGGTAATGACTTCATCGCCCGGGCCGATGCCGGCCGCAAGCAACGCGAGATGAAGGGCGCTTGTCCCGGAATTCAGCGCAACACACTGCGCTACGTCGCAGTAAGCCGCAAATTCCTTTTCGAAGGCGGCCACTTCCGGCCCGAGAATGAATTGGCAACTGTCGAGAACGCGGGCGATAGCAGCATCAATTTCAGGCTTGATGCTCTGATACTGCGCCTTCAAGTCCAGGTAAGGAACTCTAGTGTTCGCCATGAACTTCACTCTTCTTCAAATCTGCAAGTTAGGCGCTCGCCTTCAATCGGGAGAGGCGCAACTCCACGGGCCTTCCGCGCTGAGCCATTGATTGTGATGCAGCCTGCAAGATTTCAACTACGCGGAGCCCCGCGATGCCATCGGTGATCGGTGCTTCCTGGCGCTCAATGCAATCGACGAAATGGGAGATCTCGCGGCGAAGCGCCTCAGTGGCATCGATTTGCGGGGCTAACATGTCCCCCGTCCGATAACCCACCATCAGTTGATAAATCTTCTCAGGATTCTGGGGATTGTTGAGGGTGATCCCCTTATCGTAGACCTTGACTTTCTCACCCTGATCGAGATCGTCGTAGACGATCATCTTTCGGCTGGCGCCAATCAGAGTCCGCCGGAGCTTTACCGGTGCGAGCCAATTGGCATGAATATGCGCCATCTGGCTGCCCTCGAAGAACAGGGTCAAGTAGGCAATGTTCTCGGTTCCTCCAGGGACGTGGCTCAGCCCTGTAGCAGAAACGGCACAGGGGCGAAAGGGAAGCACGTAGTCCATGATGGAGAGATCGTGAACGGCGAGATCCCACAACACATTTACGTCATGCTGAAACAGTCCCAGGTTGACCCGTACGGAGTCGTAGTAATAGATCTCGCCGAGTGTCCCACTCTCAACCAGTTCCCTGATCTTACGCACGGCGCCCGTGTAAACGAAGGTGTGATCGACCATCAGAACCCGATTGCTTTTACTGGCATGTTCGATCAAGTGCTGAACTTGCTCGGTATCAGAGGCCAACGGCTTTTCAACCAGTACGTGCTTGCCTTCTTTTAGTGCGCGAAATGCCAAGTCGTAGTGAGTAGAAACCGGGGTGGCGATGGCCACCGCGTCAATGCTGGGATCTTCAATCAGTTCGAGACAATTCTGCGTCGTCTTAACCGTCGGATAACGACTGCTGAGCAGGGCGAGGCGGTCGGCGCGCAGGTCACTTACAGACGTGACTTGTACGCCGGGAGTTTCGAAACAATTTCGTACCAGGTTAGGTCCCCAGTATCCGTAACCGATTACTCCGATGCGGATCACAATACCCCCGGTCAGCTCTTGAATTCAGATGGTTGCCTGTTCGGTACCGCGCGCCCCTGCCGTGCGGGAACGCCTTTCGCGATGCGATGGTCAGCTACATCATGCGTTACCACCGCTCCAGCGCCCACAAGAGCCCCCTCCCCGATGGTCAGACCTGCGAGAATCACGGCGCCACTACCAATTGAGGCGCCACGTTTAACCCGAGTGGGAACGACCTGCCAGTCGCCCTCTGTTTGCAGACGGCCATCCACGGTTGCACGCGGATAAAGATCGTTGATGAACATGACTCCATGGCCGATAAAGACATCGTCCTCGATGGTCACTCCCTCGCAGATGAAAGTATGCGAAGAGATCTTGCACCGTTTTCCGACAAATGCGTTCTTCTGAACTTCGACGAAAGCCCCAACCCTGGTGTCGTCGCCGAGGCTGCATCCGTAGAGATTCACGAGATCGGGCTGGAAGATCTTGACTCCTCGCCCCAACACGACGTCGGCAGAAATCGGCATAGGTGGCCATTGTATCCGGCACTCTCGCGGCAAACTGAGCGATAGCGCTCCGGATTTCCACAGGTCTTAAACAGGAAAGACGCACGATACAACAGAACTGAAGCCGCTTCAACTGCCTCGATATTGTGTGTCGGTAGCACATGATATGTCCGGTTGAGATAGCAGATGATATGTCCGCTTTGCGGGCGGTGAGGATGAGAGACCATGCGGAGCATGGAAGCTTATCCGAGGGCCGCGACGGAGCGGG
>Ga0070730_10001092_pt1 | contig 27016 bp, 17 predicted proteins | sample Coa_R1_3_FD_66447 | JGI IMG/M metagenome (GOLD analysis project Ga0070730, IMG submission 66447) | Surface soil microbial communities from Centralia Pennsylvania, which are recovering from an underground coalmine fire - Coalmine... | ecosystem: Environmental > Terrestrial > Soil > Unclassified ... | reverse complement strand
CAGTGGACTCGAATAGAACAAAATGCCATTGCGTCGAAGCACGCCGCGCGCGTGCCGGCTCATATTATCCAGCGATGGCGACTGCGCTCAGCATGACAGTGGACTCGAATAGAACAAAATACCATTGCGTCGAAACACGCCGCGCGGCATGTGGACTCGGGCCGCATACCGTGTGGGGCAGGTGGTGACACTCCTTACACGTCGAGTTGATGGATCATTGGAGGGGCGCGGGCTCCGGCATGAGCGAGCGAACCACCTGCCGGTCAAGAAATGATGCTCTCAGCGCTGGGTCGCTCAGGCCCTCGGCGATGCGCTGCACGATCTGCCGGGCCTGGCTCAAAAACTCCTCGCCGGATGAGATCTGGCCGTCCTGCGTTTCGAGCCGGGCTCGCGCGGCCAGGATCTGCCATAAGATCCAATCCAGGCCCTGGTCTTGTGCTTCGGCCTGGGCTTCGCTGAGCGCCACGCGGGCCTGGTCGGTCTGGCCCAGCCCCATGTGCGCTTGTCCCAGCGCCAGGTAAGCATCGGGCACGAGCAGCCGGAAGCCGAAACCTCGCAGCACTGGCAAAAAATCGCCCGCTGATTGCAACGCGAGAGCATATTCGCCCTTGGCAATCAACACGCTGTTCCAGACCCAGGTGAGGAACAACTTCAAGATCGGATCCGCGCGCTCGTCTGCCAGTCGGTCTCTGACAGTTTCCTCCGCGCGCTCAGGACTGCCCATAGCCAGGTACACCAGCGCTAAGTAGGCCGGCAGATGCCAGGGGGTCTGTCCTCGGGCCGACGTCTCGTCCAGCGCGCGTTGTACCAAGGGCAAGCCGCGCTCATATTGTCCCAGCAGGCCGTACATCAAGCCCAGCTCTGCGCTGGACCAGCTTTGCGCTGTCCAGAAGCCAGATTTTTCGGCGAGTTGAATGCATCTCCCCGCTACGGCGATGCCCTGGTCGAACTGGCCGAGCGGCCAATAGGCCAGGCCCAGCATCATCTGGCTAAACGACATTCCCCAGCCGTTCTCGATCGACCGGCTGATGGCGAAGGCTTCCTGCGAGTCGGCGATAGCAGCCTCGCGCTGGCCCGTCAGGATGCTCATGAGCACCGTCACGCTTAGATTGTCGGCCAACATGGCGCGGTTGCCCATTTCGCGCCAGTGCTGGCGCGCCTCCAGCGAGCTGGCCAGAGCCTGGGAGGGCTGCCCGGTTCGTAAATACGTGTAATACAAATCGTGCAGCGTGAAGGCCAATTGCTCGCGCAGCCCCAACTGCCGCGCCAGGGCCAGCGACTGCTCGCCGACCTCCAGCGCCGCGCGCGGATCTTTCGTGAAACGGTAGAGCAGCAACAAGTTCCACAAAATCTTTGCCTCAGCGGCCCCATCGCCCAGCTCGCGCGCCAGCGCCAATCCTCTTTGCGCCAACGCTTCGCCCATTTCGGCGTTGAAAACATCACTCGGCGTCGAATAAACCGTTCCCTGGGCCGCGACTGCCGCCAGCTCCAGGTGGCGCTCGCCGCGCTCCAGGGCCGCCGACTCCAGCTCGCGGTAATTTGCCAGGGCAGCGTCAAATTGCCCTTCCAGCTCCAGGGCCCGCCCCCGGCGCAGATACAATTGCTCGATCTGTTCGGGGGTGGCCTGCCCGGCCTGGGCCAGTTTGAGCGCTTCGCTGTAGCCGCGGATCGCTTCCGCATTGGCGAAGAGCCGGTACGCGGCATCCGCAACCATGATCAAGTATTTCAGCGCGCGCGCCGGCTCCTGGGCTTCGCTGAAGTGGAAGCTGAGCCGGGGAGCCTGCTCGGCCAGGTGGTCGGAGAACAAGGCTTCGATGGCTTCGGCCACCAGGCAGTGCAGCTCGCGGCGGCGCTTGAGCAGGATCGTGCGATAGGCAATCTCTTGCGTCAAGGGGTTGCGGAAGCGATATTCCACTTCGGGGATGCGGGCCGACTCCTGGATCATCTCGGCCCGCATCAGCGCCCGCAGACTCAGGTCCAAGTTCGCGGCGGCTCTCGGATCGCCGGAATCCAGGATGGCCAGCACCTTGTAGTAGAAAGAGCGGCCCACCACGGACGCCAGTTGGACCGTATGGCGCGCCGGCTCTTCCAGCCGGTCGATGCGGGCCGCGAGCAAGGATTGCAGGTTGTCGGGGATGTCGAGGTCCGCGCCGCTGCCGGTCGCCCGCCAATACAGCCGCGTTTCTCCGGCTTCTGACCGCTCCTCGCGCACCACGGCGCCGGTTTCAATCAGGCTGCGGATGACTTCCTCGATAAAGAACGGGTTGCCGCCGGTTCGTTCGCGGATCCGCGCGCGCAGCGCCTCCGGCAAGTCGGCGATGGTCAGCAGCCGGTTGACCAGCTCGTCGGTCTGCGCTTCCGACAGCGGTTGCAGCGTGAGCTCGGTATAGCGGTGATGGTAGGTGTCCATGGCCGCTGTTCTGAGGCGCCAGGCCGGCGACTCGCGGTCTGGCCGCATGGCCAGCAGGATCACCAGTGGGATTTCTTCAATGAGCGGCAGCAAGTGCTCCAGCACGGCGACGGATGCGTTGTCGCCCCAGTGCAGATCGTCGCACACCAGCACCGTCGGCGTGTCCTTTAGCCTATGGCGCCAAACGGCCCGCACCACCCGGAACAGCAAGTGCTTGAACGCCTCGCCTTCCAGGGGCGCCACATGCGGCCCACCGTCCAGGCCGAGCAAAATCTCCAACACTTGACGGGCCTCTGGCTCAGCCTCCACCTCGCTGCCGGACAGCAGCTTCGACACCGGGTCGGGGATAGCCCCAGGGAGGCCTTCGGCCACCGCGCCAGCCACGCGTTTCGTGAGATCGCGCAGCAGCGCATAGGCGTGGTCGGTCTCGTAGGACAGGCTGTTGGCCAGGATCCAGCTCCCTTGGGGGCCAAGTGTCTCACGAAACAAACGGTGGGTCTCTTCGATGAGGCGGCTTTTGCCCAGGCCGGCTTCACCGGTGAGGCAGATGATATGCCCCACGCCCTGACCCAGGCTGGCCAGGACGGCGCGCAGCGCGCTTAGCTCCTGGTCGCGGCCGACGAGGTCGGCCTGCAGTCCCTCGATGCCGCGCCGGCGGCTGGGCTCCGCTTTAGGCCGCAGCACGCGGTAGGTGGGGATCGGCTCCGCCTTGCCCTTCAATTCCAGACGGCCCAATTCCTCGAACTCAAACAGCGGCCTGACCAGCTTGTAGGTGTCGTGCGCGATCTGGACCGTGCCGGGCCGGGCGGTCTGCTCCATGCGCGCGGCGATGTTGATGGCGTCGCCCAGGGCCGAATACTCCACGCGCAAGTCCGAGCCGACCGCGCCCACCACCACCAGGCCGGTGTTAATCCCGACGCGCGCGCCGAGGTCGATCCCCCACTTCTGTTTCATTTCCGTTTGGTAGGGCTGGATGCCGGCCACGATGCCTAGCCCGGCCAACACGGCGCGCTGCGGGTCATCTTCGTGCGCCAGGGGCGCGCCAAAAAAGGCCAGGATGGCATCGCCCATCAGGCGCGCCACTGTGCCCTCATATTGATAGACCGGTTGGATCATGCGCGCGAAGGCGCCATTGATGACCTCGGTCCAGTCTTCGGGGTCAAGCTGCTCGGCGGCCGCGGTGGAGCCCTGAACGTCGCAGAAGAGCATCGTCACCACGCGGCGCTCGCCCACCATCTCGCCGCTGGCGCGCGCCGACTTGAGCTTGTTGAGCAGCGCCTGGGGAACATATTGCGCGAGTCGGGCGCTGGCCGCCAGCGGCCCGGGGCTGGCCGGTTCGGACACCACCGCCTGAGCCGGCGCTGCTGGGTGGGGTGGGTCGATGGGCTGCGGGTCCGCGAGCAGTGGCGCCGCGCCACTTCCCAGCCAGGCGAACTGCGCGCGCGGGGTCAGCGCCAGCCCGCAGTTGTCACAGAAATTGGGGGCCTCGGGCAGAGCGGCGCGGCAGCGCGGGCAGTGGGCTAGTAGCAGGTGCCCACAATTTTTGCAAAAGCTGGCGCTGGCGCGGTTCGGGGTTAGGCAGTTGGGGCAGTTCACGGCTTGTCTCGCCTTAAGCAATACTCAGTTGAGCGGTCAGCCGCGCGCGTTGCTCTGAAGCCCGCATCCAGAATGTGCTGACCACCAGGGTTTGGCAGATGGGCGAGGATACGAAGGCAACCACGACGCAACAGGTTGTCGCTGACACCATGGGACACTGTACCGTTCAGATTGCCAATCTTGGCCCGATTATAGACCGATTCCGTCCAGTAACGTAACAGGCAGACAAATCGCCGCTGGAGCGTTGACGGGTGAATCCGGACTATACTCAAGCACAGTCTATTTTCCGCATTAAAAAGTGTATCGCAGGAGAATTTTCGAGTTGAAACGCAGCCAACTTGCGCTGGCCATCATTTTGTTGTTGGCGACAATTTTCCTCGCCACGCAATTCGGCCGCCTGGCAGACTTCGCGCGCATCCTGTCGGCTGCCCAGCCGCTGTGGCTCGGCGCGGCCCTGGTTAGCCTGGCTGCCTGGCAGGTAATCCAGGCGGCGCAGTTTCGCGCTGCGTACCGCGCGGTCGGCGTCGAGCAGAGTTTGCTGTCAATACTGCCGCTGGTAGCCGCCAACAATTTCGTGCTGCTGGCCGACCCGACCGGCAGCGTGAGCACCTTTGCACTCTTCCTCGCCCATGCCCGGCGCCACAGGTTGTCGCCTGAACGCAGCGCTGTGGCGGTGGCCGTCTGTACAGTTTTCCAGTACCTGGCCCTGGCAATCGCCATCGGCCTGGCGCTGGCGGTTCTGGCGGCGCACCGCAGGCTCTATTCCATCGAGTGGCTCCTGGCTATTCCGGTTTTCGCCTTTGTGGCCGGGCAATACATAGTGCTGCTGTTGGCGTTGCATACACCCGCTCGATTGGAGCGCGGCGTGGCCTGGCTGGCTCGGGGCCTCAACCGCGTTGGCCGGCGCCTGGCCCGGCGTGACCTGGTCTCGCTCCAGCGCATGGTCCAAATAGGCGCCAACGCCACCGCGGGTCTGGACCATATGCGCCAGCAAGGGCCGCGCGCGCAATTGGGCTTGCTAGTCTATGGGCTGGCCAGCCAGGCTCTGTTGGGAGTGGTGCTCGGCATGCTCCTGCTCGCGTTTCATCAGCCGGCCTCGCTCGCCATCGTAGTGACCAGCCTGGGGGTAGGGGGAATTTTCGCCGTCGTCTCGCCAACCCCAGCCGGCGTGGGCGGCGTTGAGGCCGCGATGGCGTTGGTGCTAGTTGCGTTTGGCCTTGAGCCGGCGGCGGCGCTGATTGTGAGCCTGGCTTTCCGCGGCCTCACGCTCTGGCTGCCGGTACTTTATGGATTCGCGGCGCTGCAAGCGCTGGGCTTCAGCGCGCTGCGGCCCGTGCCTGCGGCCTTGGCATCACCGGCTCCACCTTCTTAAATTTCTACCCGCAGATATAAACCCAAACCGGATGTGGTTTTCCGGCTGGTAGGGCGCTTCGTTTAGGTTGCGACTTGTTACATCAGGTCTATACTTCGGCGCACCCGACCGCTCGCTGGCTAACACGCCACGGATGGCCGCCAACGAATTCAACCCGGCCACCGGCAACTATAGAGCCAGCTTGACGGCGCTGGGCCCTAGACGCTCAACCTGTCGCTGACGAGCAGTGTTTGGCTATCGCGATCGGCGGCGCATGGCGACAGGCGGAGGTGCTCCATGAACAAAATTGGAAGCTGGTGGCTCGCCCCGATGGAGGCCCAAGCCCACGAACAAGTCCAGTGGTCGGCCCTGGCCAACCATACTCAGGGTCCGCTGCGCTCGATCAGCGGCCGAGTCTATTTGACCAATCAGCGCCTGCTGTTTTGCCCTAACCGCCTCGATCACAGTTTGGGCAGCCGGAACTGGGCGGTGGACCTTCAAGAGATCGCAGGCGTTGACAGGCACCCCCGGGGCGGTGACGTGATGAGCATTTTGGGCGGTGGCGGGCGCGATCGGCTAAGGGTTACCCTACGCAGTGGGCCGTCCGAGTTGTTTATTGTCAATGATCTGGATCAGACAATTCAACGGCTGCGAGCAGCACTTTGAACGGCTGAAATAACGGCCTTCAGGTTATAGACCCACCAAGCCCACAGCCCTAACGGACTGCCCGCACGCATCGACTCTTGACGACCCGGCCCGCGACCTTGTGTTGCCAAGCTCGTCATGGCCCGTGCCGTCGCTAGCCTTGGCCGGAACTTCAGGTTGTGACCAGTTTGTAGCCCACCCCCGTCACCGTCTCGATGCTCACCCGGCTGCCCGCCAAAATTTTGCGCAGGTGGGCCACGTGCACATCCACGGTGCGGGTCTGGCCGAAAATGCCCATGGCCCAAGACGATAGGCCTACCTAAGCGGTTTGCTTGCGGACGGCCAGGTCAGCCCCTCCAAATCGGTCGAACGGCAAGCTGCCTCATCCTTCATCTCGACCTTGGTCTCACGTTACGTCTAGTAGACCAAACACGCCCCATCCGGTCTGAGCCTGGCACTCACGGCAGCCCCCAGCAACGCTGGTTCGTGCTGGACCTGTGAGGTAGTACCACAGTCCTACCCAGACGCCGGCCAAAATTGGACTAACATATGGCTGATACAATTACCGACATCCTGCTTCCCCTTGTTGTCGTCTCAATGCGGGTATCCTGGCCGCGCGGCGGTGCGATGGTTGCTAACGGCAACGTAGAGAGGAGACTGAGCATGCGACGGAACGCCGGTTTGAGCCTGTTGCTTTGTATCGTCTGGTTGCTGGTGTCCCTGGGCAGTGCCGGCGCTAGCCCAACAAACTCTACAGTCCACGGCCCCTCACCTGCCCCGCCAGCCTCGCCGACCCGCCTCCCGGTCGGCCGGGGACCGGCTGCTCCGACGACGGTGGACTGCGCGCCGCTGTGCGTCCAACTGGTCAGCGACGGCAGTGTCACGTCCTTTACCATCGCCGACCCCAAGGTGTTTTGGTATTCGGTGCCGCCCTGCAACCCCGCCACGGCCCAGGCACCCACGGGCTCGTCGGACGAAACCATCCAGCGCATCGCCACCTATGGCAGCGTCACGCGCCTGCTGTTCTCGCGCTCGATCATCCTCACCTGTACCTCGTATGACCCCGACGTGCTCTCCAACATCGTCTCTGATGGCAGCTACCTGTATTGGATGAGCAGCTTGAAGAACGGCCTGGTCAAGCTCTCGGTTGACGCCAACGCCGGCGACCCGACGAGCCTCGTCACGACAGCGATCTCCGGCTCAGCCGAACTTGTGCTGGCGCAGGGTTTCGTGTTCGCCCTGCTGCCCGGCCAGAGCAACGACAGTCTTTGGCGTGTGAAACCGTCCGACGGCAGCAGCACCATGCTCGACAACACGCTCGCGAGTGGGTCGTTCAATTTCCAGACCGACAACGCCTTTCTCTACTGGCTCAGCGGCCAGTCGTTGGAGGAATGGGACCTCCACTTCGGCGGCTTCGGCCAGATCGACGGGAGCGTGACGGGCTATCTTCCGCTTGGGCAGGTGGTGTACGTTGGGCAAGACAATTCGATTACCGAAATCAGCAACCTCGGCGACTCGCCCATCTCTATCTACACCAGCTCGTACCCGACGACGACGGTCTATAGTCTGGCGGCCGATGGCAGCAACCTGTTCTGGTTCGAAGATCGCACGGGCACCTGCTTACCCATGCCGTGTTTCCCGCCGCACGACTTTGTGTTGATGCGCTCCGGGCTCGACGGCAGCAACGTGGCCAGCCTGCACGTCGATAGCGGCGGCCTTGGCGGGCGGGCAGGGCCGCTGATCGGCGACGGCGACTTCCTATTCTGGCAGGAGAACAGCAACATCTGGCGGATGCCCAAGAACGCTGCCGCGCTGCCGGTGATCAACATGGTGGCCGACAGCGTGGAGGTCACCCAGGGCATCCAGGACGACTTACAGGATGTTGAGCTCATCCGCGACCGCGACACCTATGTGCGCTTCTTCGTGCACTCGGCCGGGGCGGCGGTGCCCGGCGTGGGTGCCCAACTCTACGGCAGCACAGACGGCGTCAACTTCACCCTGGGCCCGCTCACCCCGGTCAACCCGGCCGGGTCGACGCTTACGGTACAGTCCTCGCCCGACCGCAACAACCTCAACGACAGCTTCCTGTTCGAGCTGCCGTATGGCTGGACCGAGACCGGCTCCAGCCCGCTGTATCTGCGCGCCGTCTTGAACCCCTACGACGACCCGCTGGAGCCGAACTACGGCGACAATAGCGCCGATAGCCCGGGCTTCTTTTTCCAGGCCTCGCCGCGCATTGTGGTCTACTTTATCAACTGGGGCTACACGCTGAACAACACCACGTACTTCGCGCGCTTCATCAAAGACGTCATCCAGACCTTCTCTTGGGTGCGGCGCGTGTACCCCGTGGCGAGCAGCGCCGGCATGTTGACCGACCCCACGCCCGGCTTCCGGCCCAACCTGTGGACGATTTGGGACGACGGCCTGGGCTCGCGGGTGAACCAGACCGCGGCGGGGTGCACCGACAACCTGTGCGCCAGCGCCTACACCAACAACTTGATGCAGGCCATGCGCGTGGAGAATGGGATCCCCAACAGCATCTTCATGTACGGCATGATCTCCGACGCAGCGGGCATCTTCCCGCGCGGCCAGGCCTGCTGTGGCACCGCTGTCTCCAGCGGCCCGGCCGGCAGCGGCAACTGGGGTTGGGACTACGACGGCTCGTACGCCGACTGGTACGCCGGCCACGAGATCGGCCACACGCTGGGGCGCGCCCACCCGGCCTCCAGTGCCGCGGCATGCGGCAACAGCGCCGACGACCACGCCTACCCGTACCCCAACGGCAACATCGGCCCCAGCCCCAACACGCACAACATGGAGGGCTTTGACGTGGGCGACGCCAGTCTGAGCCTGCCGCTGGCCATCTACCCCGGCACGACCTGGAACGACCTGATGACTTACTGCTCCAACATCTGGATCAGCAACTACAACTACCTGGCGATGTACAACTACGCCATCGCGCACCCCCCGCCGGCCGCGCCGGTTTGGGGGCCGCAGGCCGCTACCCCGCTGCAGCCGTCCATCAACGGCAACTGGCTGGCGGTGTATGGCAACATCGTCACCGGCGCCACGGCCAACGCGATCGCGCACGTGCCGGGCTTCGCGCCCTCGGCCAACAGCGCCGTGCTGACGCGTGTGCGGCACCTGACCACCGTGGCCAGCCTGCCGCCGCTGGTGGCCGGCCCATACAGCATCGAGCTGTTTGACGCGGGCAATCACATGCTGGCCAGCTACCCGTTCACACCGGGCGCGGCTACCCCGGACGCGCCCAATTGGCTGCCCTTCGCCCAGGTGGTGAACTATGTCGCCAACACGAGCCAGCTCCGTATCGTGCAGCTCGCCGGCAACGTCACCCTGGCCACACGAGCCATCCCGGCGAACGACGTCACCGTCGGCAACGTGGCGCTGGTCGGCGCGCCAAATCCGGTGAGCGGCGTGGTTACCTTGAGCTGGACCTCCGGCGACGCAGACGGCGACCCGCTGACGTTCGACATCTTCTACAGTCGCGACAACGGCGTCACGGTGCAGCCGGTCAAGAACGGTGTCACCGGCAACAGCACCACCATCGATACCTCTCAACTCGGGGGCAGCAGTACCGCGAAGTTCCGCGTGGTGGCCACCGACGGCGTTAACACCGCCCACGCCGGCAGCCCGACGTTCACCATGGCCAGCAAGCCGCCCCAACCCATGATCCTGTCGCCAGCCAATGGCACGCACCGCCACTACGGACAACTCATCAACTTCAGCGGCCAGGCGCTGGACGCTCAGGACGGCAGCGTGGGCGGCAGCGGGCTGGCCTGGAGCGACGAAAGCGGCCCGCTGGGCACAGGCGCGCTCCTGTCCATCTCCAGTCTGCCGGTAGGCACGCACACCATCGCGCTCAAGGCCACCGACAGCGTTAACCGCTCGGCCAGCACGAGCATTACCGTGGTGGTGGACGACGACCTGAGCCTGCCGGGTCCGACGATTTCGGCCGGGCCGGGCCAGTTCTCATGGTCGTTCGCCTCGAACGTCTCGCCAGCGCAGGTCGCCACGCTCAAGATCCACAACGCCGGCGGCGGTACGCTGAACTGGACTCTCAGCACCGACGCCACATGGCTGCACCCGAGCGCCACCAGCGGCACGGCCCCGACCGACAACATCACGCTGACGGCCAATCCGAGTGGCCTGGGTAACGACACAGCCCATGGCGGTCACCTCTTTATCAATATCCAGGGCGGCAGCCCGGCCCAGCAGGTGACCATCCCGGTCGACATTGCCATTGGTGGCTCGGCCAGTGCGCCGCCACTCTGGGCGGACCTTCTGCGCTTGCCGCTCGTGCGTCGCTAAAGCACCTCTCGAGCGGGCGGGGCGGTCGTCGCGAATACGGCTGCCCCGCCCAGCGTTACCCCCTCCAGCGCGGCCCAGATCTGAAACGAGTCGGGAGTCCTAAACCAAGCTTCACGGACCTTGGTCCCTTGTGAACCTCAATCGAAAGCATCGCTTGGAGCAAACCAGCTCGGCTGTGTCATGGTGGACCAGCCCATCTGGGTTGCCCGCTTATCTCGTTGCAGCCGAGTGATCGCCATGGCAACCCCAAAGGAATCCGTCAGGACGACATACTGGCTGACTGCCCGGCTACCGAGGTCTAGGTTGGCCGGGTGTGGCGGCTTGGCTACCCAGGGCAATCGCGTCTTCCCCACATGCAGCGTGAATCCCGTAGCGGGCGCGGCTTGTCCCGCCCGGTCGGCCGGTCAGATGAGAGGGTCACGGCCACAAGTGCCGCGGCTACGGCCGGTTTTTGGGCGCCGTGCAATAAGACGCGATTGCCCTGTTGGCTACCCCATCTTCGTTGACTCTGGTGCTGCTGGTGCTAAGCTTGAAACGCGACGCCCCCGGAGAATCCCATGACAACCCATCACCTCATCATCGAACTGCGCTGGAGCCGGAACCTGGCGCTGGGACTGGCCATCGCCCTGGCCTTACCAGTCCTGGCTGTCGCCGGCCTGCTGACTGCACTGGCGGCCCATCCTGGCGCCACCCCCGCCAGCGTCGCGCTGAGCGCCCCGACCACGCTCGCTTACCAGGGGCAGGTGAAGGTCAACGGCCAGCTTTTCACCGGCCTGGGCCAGTTCAAGTTCGCCATCGTCAACGCCGGCGGCCTGGCGGTTTGGACCAACGACGGCAGCGCCCTGAGCACCACTGCCCAGCCGGCCAGCGCTGTGAGCTTGAACGTCAATGCCGGCCTCTTCGACGTGCTCCTGGGCGACCTGGCGCTGCCCCACATGACCCAGCCCATCACCAGCGGCGTCTTCCTGCAGCCCCGACGCGCCCTGCGCGTGTGGTTCAACGACGGCGTGAACGGCTTTCAACAGCTGGCGCCGGACGTGGCCCTGGCGGCCGTGCCCTATGCGCTGAACGCTCAGACGCTGGATGGCGTGGATAGCAGCGCCTTCCTGACCCCGCCGCAGGCCGACGCGCGCTACGCCCGGCTGAGCCCCACCACACAGCAGATCGCGCTGCTTAAGTGGTACACAGCCGTCAGCGGCACCGTGAGCACTTTCCCCGTCGCCCTCGAACCGTTCGGCATTGCCTTCGACGGCGCCAACATGTGGGTGACGAACTTTAGCGACGGCTCCATCAGCGTGCTGCGCGCCCATGACGGCTTTCATGTCATGACCCCCACGGTCTTCGGTGACCCTTCGGGCATCGCCTTCGACGGCGCCAACATGTGGGTGACCAACGACGGCGACATTGTCAGTGTTCTGCGCGCCCACGATGGATCTACTGTGATGACTCCCACGGTCGGCGCCGGCCCGACGCGCATCGCCTTTGACGGTACGAACATGTGGGTGACGAACCTTAGTGATGGCACTGTCAGCGTGCTGCGCGCCAGCAACGGCCACCACGTTATGACCCCCACCGTCGGCCTTAGCCCCCGGGGCATCGCCTTTGACGGCGCGAATATGTGGGTGGCCAACTCTGGAGCAAGCACCGTCAGCGTGCTAGGCGTCAGCGACGGAGCGCATGTCATGACCCTCACGGTCGGTTCCATCCCGGATGCTGTCGCCTTCGACGGCGCGAATGTGTGGGTGACGAACTTTGGCTCTGGCACCGTCAGCGTGCTGCGCGCCAGCGATGGATCACACGTCATGACCCCGACTGTGGGCTCTCAACCCGAAGGCATCGCCTTTGACGGTACGAACATGTGGGTGACGAACAGTGGCGACAAAACTGTCAGTGTGCTGCGCGCCAGCGACGGATCGCATGTGATGACCCCCACGGTCGGCAATGGCCCATTTGGCATCGCGTTCGACGGAGCGTTCATGTGGGTCGTGAACAGTTTGGATAATACGGTGAGCAAGCGCTGAGAGCCGGCCGACCATGAGACGCCTGTCGCTGCTCCTCATCGTCCTGCTGCTGGCCTTGAGTCTGGCCGCCGTGGCGCGGGCCGGCTCGTCGGCCAATTATGCCACGCTGCGCGAGCCCAACGCAGTGGCTGCCGGCGGACAGACGGCCTCGTCCGCGTCCGCGAATTACACCATCGTCTCCACGGCCGGCCAGCCGGCCACCGGGGCAAGCGCCAGTGTCAGCTACACGGTGTGCAGCGGCTTTTGGTGCCAGGTCCAGGCGGCGCTGGCCCAACTGTTCCTGCCGCTCGTGCGACGCTAGGCAGGCGGTGAATGCGCCCAGAATGTCAGATGGGCCAAAAGATCGCGACATCGCGGACCAACTACGACTGCGCTCGTCGCCGACCCGCTTGTGCCAAAAGAAAACCCTGGGTTCTCCGCTGTACTGGCCACATTCTTGCGCTCACTGCGGCGTTCCGTTGTCGAAAGGAGAATGCGATGTACAAGATGGGCCTCAAGTGGTACGTTCCACGCCGCTGTCAACCTGCCCGACGGCTCAGTGGTCACCTTGGTCATCATGGGGTGCTACAATCAAAGCAGCCTGATTAACATCGTTGCCGATTTCGAAGAAATAACGTACAGGTCGTTCGCCGTCGCAGTCAACGTGCTCTCAGGTACGGAGGCGGGCTTTCACACCGCGACCCAGGCCACGAACGACACCATCGACAACTCGGCCCACATGTACCAGTTTACCTGGTCCCCCGATAGCTCGGGCAAGCAAGAGCCGTGGTACATTAGGGTGGACTATGTCCCGCCGGCGATTTTCGGCGTGGCCCTGCCACTGGTGCGACATTAGCCTGGCCAGGCGCCGTCGGCGCCAGTGACAGGCCAGAACGTTCTGAACCGTGGCGATAGCCCGCACGCGTACTACGCGGCGCGTGCCAGCCGACCGGCGCCAGCCCCATAGCCTCGTGTGGAGGTGGTTGAAGTCATTCAGAGGTAGCTTATACTTCCCGGCGGAAAAGTCCACTTCTGCGCTTATTCTGTCAGGACCACATTTAGCCGCCGCGACTGGATAAAGTCCGGCCCGGATTAGGGAGAAATGGCGATGACCAATTGGACCAAGGGCAATATTCCTGATCTCAACGGGAGAGTTTGCATCATCACGGGAGCGAACAGTGGCATAGGTTATGAAAGCTCTCTGGCACTGGCCGAAAAAGGGGCGACCGTCAACATGGCGTGTCGCAACGTTGAACGAGGCCAGCACGCGTTGGAGGCCATTCAGCACGCAGTCCCCTCGGCCCACTTGCAATTGATGACGCTGGATCTCGCCAGTTTGAAATCCATCCACGATTTTGCCGAAACCTTCAAGCGTCAGTATCAAAGGCTGGATGTATTGATCAACAACGGCGGGACGGTGGTCGCCGCTCATCACCAGACCAAGGACGGATTTGAGTCTCAGTTTGGCATCAATCACCTTGGGCACTTCGCACTGACGGGCCTGTTGCTGGATGTCTTGCTGAAAACTCCGGCCAGCCGCATTGTGACCGTAAGCAGTCGGATGCACACCACTGGAAAAATCGCCTGGGATGATCTCATGAGCGAGCAGACTTATAATCCGATGACCGCCTATCGACAGAGTAAGTTGGCCAATCTGTTGTTCGCCTTCGAGCTCAATCGCCGATTGGAAGCCAAGGGAACATCCACAAAATCGATCGCGGTCCACCCCGGTCTGGCGCGCAGCAGTTGGGCCGATAACAATCTCGAGGGCGTCATGAAATTGCTCGGGAACATCATGAGTCTGACATACCAAAACGCATCCATGGCCAGCTTGCCGCTCTTGTATGCGGCCGTTGATTCAACCGCCAAGTCAGGCGGGTATTATGGCCCAGACCATGACACGAAGGGATATCCGGTAGAGGCTCAAGCGGGCGAGGTTGCTTATAATGAAGCCGATGCCAAGAGGCTATGGGAGCTGAGCGAAAAGCTGACCGGCGTCAAGTATGAAGCTTTGAATACTGCAAAGGGTGCATGACCAGAGCAGTTCACATTGGGTCGCCGGCGACTCCGCGGGCGGCTGAACCCCACGGTTAGCCGAGTGTTGGCTGCAGCTTGGCGGCTCGGACTACTGTCCTGGCCTTTCAAACATCCAGTGGGCGATATTGAGCGCAAGGCAGCGCAGCAGGCTGTGGGCCAAGCAGATATCAACCCAAACCAGATGCCGTTTTTCGGCTTTCAGGCTACTTTTCATATCCAAGCCGCGCCCATGACCCTCTGCGCGGGCGATTACTTGGTGAGCAATGGCAAGAAGCCCAATTGTTGCAGCTCATACGCGCCGATGTCGCAGCGGAAGCTGTGTCCCCCAAAGGCCGGGCGCGGAAAACCCCTTTGATCCTTAGTAAGCAGCGCCCCAAGGGGGTTGGTGCAACCGCCCGGATTGCCGGCATCGATGGCCGGGCTGCCAGGCAACAGCGCCTGCGTCCACGTCGGCCCGCCGTTGTCTGCCAGCGAGCCCAGATGCGGTGCGGCATTGAGCCGGTCGTGCGGGCTGGCCAGAAACGTGCAGCCAGCCGTCAGGTGCGACACCAGGTTGTAATCCAGTGACGTCAACGACCCGGCGCAGTCATCCGGCACGAAGTAATAGCCCACAAACGAGTTGAATGCGCTGGCGAGGTTGTCGCTCAGTAGGCTGTTCTGAAGCTGGACGGTCTCGCCAGACGACGGGTCATTGAACATGCCCCCCCGGTGCCCGTGCCGTTGAGATCGGCGTCGGCCTGGTTGTTGGCCACGGTGACATTGTAGAGTTTCGATACGCCCGGACCAACGGACAGCAAGCCATTCCAGACGCCCCCGCCATTTCGGTTAGCCCGGTTGCCGCTCACGGTGCTATTGATCAGCATTGCCGTCACGCCAGCAAGACCACCGCCGTCCTGTTGGGCCAGGTTGCCGCTCAGCGTGCTGCCGACGAGCGTGAGGGCGCCCGTTTCGAAATTGCCAATGCCGCCGCCGAAGTCCGCCGTGTTGCTGCTGACGGTTGTGGCGACCAGCGTTATGGTGAAATAACTCGCGTTGGCAAGCCCACCGCCGATACTTTGCGAAAAGACCTGGTTGCTGCTGATCGTGCTCGTGAAAGCCGCCAGTGTGCCCCGGTTGTCGATACCGCCGCCAAAGCCGAAAGCCTGGTTTCGTGCGATGTCGGTGTCGTACAGCGTCAGGTTGCCGTCATTGAGAATTCCTCCCCCACCGTCAAGGGTTGGATGACCACCTTGCACGGTCGTCCCGCTGAGCGCGAGTGCGGCGCCGAGCTGGACATAGAAGGCACGGTCATGGGTCACGCTGGCATTGGCATCGATGATCGTAAGGCCTGCCCTGTCGCCAATCACACTCACGACGCCGGTCTGGTGCGTGATATGGAGGTCCCCCGTAGTTTCATCATCCACTCCCGCAGCAGGGATCGTCAGCACATAGCTGGCGGCCGAGGGCAGCCCCGCTAGGTGGATTATCATTCCGCCGCCCGGCCAGTGATTGGCTTTCATGACGGCCGCGCGCGAGGTGCAGACGGTATTGTTGGACGCAGTCTGGCAGATGCCGTTCGTCAGGTCCCCGCCGGCAGGCAGATCGGCGGGGCTGTTGACCGTGAAAACGGGCGGAGATTGGGGTGCGGCGCGGGCCGGCGAGGTGGCGCCAGCCACCGCGCTCACAAGGACATAGGCAAGGACACAAAAGGGGCCACGGCGGATGAGGGCATGGGGACGAGCCATAGGGCACTCTCCTGGCCGGATTGTCCTACGTTGCTTACATTATAGTCCGACAACATCCGTGGAACGGTGCGGCCGAGACGGAGGTGATACGGTTGTCTCCGCAGATCTAAACCCAAACCGGATGTGGATTTCCGTCTGACAGGGTACTTTCTGTAGCAAGAAAAGACTGACGTCGGATATGGCTGGGCGACCAGCACTACTACCTGCGGATGCAATTGGTGGCCAGCAAAGGAGCCTAATAAGACGCCGTATCTAACCACAGTCTATCCATTTGGATGGGTAATTGGACCTATAATCCCGCTTAAGTCCAACTTGGAGCGGCTGCATACATGGTTGGGAATTGTGTTCCGCGCCCACCCCCCCGTCCATCGCCCCACGGTCGATCTCAATCGCTCAGACCGTCGCAGCCACCACCATCGTTGCTGCTACCCCTCCGTCCCTGTCTCGTCGCACAAGGGCTGCCAGTTCACCAGCGAGGTCGAGCAGCAGCGCAAACTGCCCACAGCCCCCGAAGCCGCGACAAGCTGGAACACGTTTGTGACTGACGTCAGCTACTCGTTCGAGCACGACGGAACAGGACAGCAACCATGAAACACCACTTTTGGCTTACCTTTTGTGTCTGCGCCGGCTTGCTACTGATACCGCTGGGCAATGTTGGGGCATCGTCCGTTACCCTGGCCTGGCCCGGGGTCAGCCCGGCCGGCCAGGCGCCCGCGGCGCCCCAGGCCCCGGCCGACGTGCCCTTTACCCTGGTCGCGAGCGGCGCCACGTCTTTCACCATCAAAGATCCGAAAGTGTTTTGGTACTCCCTGCCCCCGTGCACGTCTCCACCCCCTCATGCGCCGAGCACCATCCTGTATGAAACGATCCAGCGCATTGCCACCTACGGCAGCCCAACGCGCACGCTATACTCGCATCAGGTCAACGCGATTTGCCCGTCGAACAATGATGTCGTCTCGAACATTGTCTCCGATGGGACCTATGTGTACTGGATCAGCAGCCTGGACGGCGGGCTGGTGAAGCTGTCGGTCAGTGCCAATGTGGGCGACAAGCCCACCGTCGTCAATACCACCTCCGGTGTGCCATCCGAAATCAGGTTGCATCAGGGCAGCCTGTTCGTTCTGACTCAGCCCGGCGGCAGTTTGGGGTGCATTCTGTATTCGATCAATCTGACCACCGGCGCGACGACCCTCCTGGCGGACGCGGGGGCCGGGGCAACGGACTTCCAGAGTGACAGCACCTACCTATATTGGAACAAGGGCGGCACGCTGCACCAATGGGACATTGCCGCCGGCAAGGAAAAGAACACCATCGCCACCGGGGTGACCGGCTACCACTCGACGGGCGCCAAGGTCTACTACGGCCAAGGCAAAGTCATCTATCGCTTTGACAACGCCACCCGCACCGCCGACAAGATCCACACCAGCAGCGATGCCTCGGCCCGGGTTTACCTCCTGGCTTTCGACAACAGCGAGCTATTCTGGTTTGAAGACCACACCCTGACGTGCGTGTTGCCGTGCCTGAGCCCTTCGCATGATGACGCGCTGTTTCGTTCCGGGGCGGGCGGCGGCAGCCCTACCGAAATCTATCTCTTCCACGCTGGCACCAACCCGCAGGCCAGCAACCTGCGGACCGACGCCAATATTCTATTCTGGATCGAGAATGGGCCTCTGCAGCGCCTGCCTGAGGACGCCTCGGCCCTGCCCCAAATCAACCTGGTGGCCGACAGCCTGGAGGTGACCCAGGGCATTCAAAACACCAGCAATACCGTGCCGCTCATCCGGGGTCGCGCCACCTACGTGCGCTTCTATGTCCACTCCGCCGGGGCAGCCGTGCCCGGCGTCGTCGCCTGGCTGTATCGCACCAACAGCGTCGGCACTGTCATCGACGGGCCGCTGCCGGCCGCCAACCCGGGCGGGGGGTTCAACCCTCCGTTGGACTCGCTCACCGTGCTCCCCTCGCCGCGCCGCAACGTCCTGAACGACAGCTTCCTGTTCCAATTGCCCTGGAACTGGGTCAACGGCAGCAGCCTGTATCTCAAGGCCGTGATGAACCCGGACCAGTACCCGCTGGAGCCGAACTACTCGGACAACACCGCCACCTTCGGCGGCAGCCTCCTGCCATCGCCGGTGTTGGGGATGTATCTCATCATGTGGCAATACTACCTGAACGGCAATCTCTATACGCCCACCCTCAGCAATCTGAACATTTACATGTCCTGGATCCGGCGCGCGTACCCCCTGGCCAGCACCGACTTCAACCCCGTGCTTTATTACATCGAAGACGACAACCTGGGATCGCATGTTAACCAGACGGCGCCCACATGCACCAACAGCCTTTGCGCCAGCGCCTACGCGGACAGTCAGATGCAGATCATGCGCGAGGTGTGGCCCGTCCCTGACAATATCCATATGCACGGCGAGATCAGCGATCTGGCCGGCATCTTCCCGCGCGGCATCACCTGCTGCGGCACCCATACCTCCACCAGTCCAGCCGGCACGAACGGCTCTGCCTGGGACAACTTCGACTATTCCGGTTGGTACGGCGGGCACGAGACCGGCCACTCGCTCGGCCGGAAACACCCCTCCTCCAGCGCCGCGAAATGCGGCAACAGCGCCTCCGACCCCCTCTATCCTTATCCACTCGGCCACATTGGGCCGAACAACGGCTCCATGGAAGGCTTCGACGTCGGCGACAGCCTGGGGCAGTCGCTGGCCATCTATCCTGGCACCACCTGGAACGACGTGATGACCTACTGCGTGCCCAACCAGTGGATCAGCGACTACACCTATCTCGGTATGTACAACTACATGATCGCGAATCCACCCTCGATGCCGAGCGCAGCAGGCCCCGTTGCACCGTCCCTCACCGGCAATTGGCTGGCGGTCAATGGCGAAATCGTCACTAGCGCCACCAGCTCCATCCTGGCGCACGTGCCCGCCTTCCGCGCCCTTGCCACCAGCGCCATTCTCTCGAGTGTGCGGCACCTCAGCACCATCGCGAGCATCCCGCCGCTGGTGCCCGGTCCGGACTACAGCATCGAGCTCTTTAGCGCCGGCAACAACCTGCTGGCCAGCTACCCATTCACCCCGCAGCCGGCCACCAGCGATGCGCCCAACTGGCTGCCCTTCACCGAGGTGGTGACCGACGTCGCCAACACCGCCCAACTGCGCATCGTGCGGCTGGCCGACAACGCCACCCTGGCCTCGCAGAATATCCCGGCGCACGCCCCCACCGTCGGCAACGTCCAGTTGGTAGGCGCGCCAAACCCGGTGACCGGCGTCGTCACCTTAAGTTGGACCTCCGGCGACGTGGACGGCAACCCCCTGACGTTCGACATTTGGTACAGCCGCGACGGCGGGGCCACGGTGCAGCAGGTGAAGGTGGGGGTGAGCGGCAACAGCACGGCCATCGACACCTCGCACCTGGGCGGCGGCGGTACCGCCATCCTTCGGGTGATAGCCAGCGACGGCGTGAACACCGCCCAGGCCGACAGCGCGCCGTTCACCATGGCCAGCAAGCCGCCGCAGCCCATGATCCTCGCACCGGCCGACGGCACCCAGCGTCACTATGGGCAGCTGGTCAACTTCAGCGGCGCCGCGCTGGATGCGCAGGATGGCAACGTCGATCCCGCCAGGCTGGCCTGGAGCGACCAGAAGGGCGCCCTGGGCACCGGCGCATTGCTCTCCGTTTCCGACTTACCGGTGGGCATGGATGTGATCACCCTGACCGCCACCGACAGCGCCAACCAGAAAGCCACCGCCAGCATCACCGTGGTGGTGGACGACAACCTGGATCTGCCTGGGCCGACCCTGTCGGTTGGCCCGCAGCAATTCGGCTGGTCGTTTGCCACCAGCGCCGACCCAACCCAAACCGACACGCTCACGCTGGACAACGTCGGCGGCGGCAGCTTGAGCTGGACGGCGACGACGGACGCCTCCTGGCTGAAGCTCGACATTACCTCTGGCACGGCGCCGTCCCAAATCACCTTGACCGCCAATCCAGCCGGCATTCCGAATAACACCGTTCACGATAGGCACGTGTTCATCAACGTCCCGGCCGGGGGCGGCAGCCCGGCCGAGCAGATCAGCGTCCCGGTGGAAATCGCCGTGGGGGTCTCGCCCGGTGAACTGCCCGGGGGGGACTCCTTCTTGTACTTGCCGTTCATCAGTCGGTAAGCCACTTGGGAGCAGGCGGGGGCGGCCAGTATCGTACTGGCCGCCCCGCCCAGCCACCGCGCCTTGTACACTCCGTCCATTCAATAAAAGACGATCCTGTCTGCCATTTGGAAAAAGCAACAAGTCCCAATTCGATTTTGTCGCGATAAGACCGCAGATCGCTGTGATGTGCTTACTGACAGGCTATGACACGGGACCGGAATCAGTGAGGCGCGGAGTGCGACGTTGACCCGGTGGGGCGCTGGGCTCAATTGGAAGCCTCAGGCGCGCCAGCCCTGGCGAGTCTGTCATCCGCCTTGTCGGTCATGTGTTGGTGTCACCCCATGTCTCGACCGCTGGCCCACCGATTGTGAAGTGACCTGAGCGGACTACAATATGTTCGGCGTCGCGGTGGCCGAACTCTGACTTGGCAGCCTGGATGCGAGCGAAGCTTGGGCACAAGGTGCAGTGCGTCGCGCGAAGCAACCGCCGACACGCGCCCGCGCCGCGATTGCTTTATTCACTCACAGGCGGACGAAGCCTGAGCTGACGTTCCGCTGAACTGTCAATCGACGACGCAGAGCGTATGAGTACGCATCCTACTGGCACGGTGACCTTCCTCTTTACGGACATCGAGGGCAGCACCAGCCTGGCTCAACAATATCCCGAGGCGCTGCCCGCCCTTTTGGCGCGCCATCACGCGATTGTGAGCCAAGCGATTGAAGCCCACAACGGCTTCGTCACTCAAATCATCGGCGATGCCTTTTGCGCGGCATTCCACACGGCACCCGATGGGCTCCGCGCCGCACTCCATGCGCAGCGCGCGCTGCAGCGCGAAGACTGGTCGCCCGCGCCCGTCCGCGTGCGCATGGGTATCCATACGGGCATGGCGCAAGCGGAGGCGGTGGGCGCAGTCGCCGAGGGTTACATCGGTTATATCACCTTGGCCCGCGCCCAACGTGTTATGTCCACCGCCCAGGGCCAGCAAATTCTCCTGTCCAATACCAGCGCCGAACTTGTGCGCGGCGAACTCCCCGCAGGCGTGAGCCTGCTTGACCTGGGCGAGCACCGATTGAAAGGCTTACTCAACCCCGAACATATCTGGCAAGTCGTCGCGCCGGATTTGCGCCAGGACTTTCCCCCGCTCCCGACGCTCAACGCGATTCCCAACAACCTGCCGATTCAGTTGACGAGCTTCATTGGACGCGACAAAGAGATGGCTGAAGTAAGGCGCGGGTTCGCAACAACGCGCCTGTTGACTCTCACCGGCGTCGGCGGGACGGGCAAGACGCGGCTGGCCCTTCAACTGGGTGCGGCAGTTTTGCCCGAGTTTAGAGATGGCGTGTGGTTCGTCGAGCTCGCGTCGCTGTCGGACCCAGCCCTGGTGCCGCAAGCGGTGGCCACCGCCCTGGGCGTGCGCCAAGAGGCGAACCGGGCCGTGCAGGCGGCGCTGCACGACTACTTGCGCGAAAAGACGTTGCTGCTGGTGCTCGATAACTGTGAGCATCTCATCCAGGCCTGCGCGCAATTCGCGGATCTGGTCTTGCGGGCCGCGCTCAAGGTCAAAATCCTGGCCACCAGCCGTGAAGCGCTGGACATCAGCGGCGAATCCATTTATCACGTTCCATCACTCCCCTCGCCGGCCGCGACCCATTTCTCGCCAGAAACGCTCGGGCAGTTCGACGCGGTCAAGCTGTATGTTGATCGCGCTGCCGCTGTTCAGAATGAATTCGTGTTGACGCCGGAAAACGCGCCCGCGGTTGCTCAAATCTGCCGGCGGCTGGATGGAATCCCGCTCGCGATTGAGTTGGCCGCCGCGCGGACCAAGGTCTTCGCGCCGGAACAAATCGCGGCGCGCCTAGACGATCGCTTTCGTCTGCTGTCGGTCGGCAGCCGCAACGCCCGGCCGCGCCATCAAACCCTGTCGGCGCTGATTCAGTGGAGCTATGATCTGCTTTCAGAGGCCGAACGCGTTCTACTGCGGCGGCTGTCCGTGTTTTCAGGCGGGTGGGCGTTGGAAGCGGCGGAAGCCGTGTGCGGGGACGAGGCGGCGGGAGGGGCCCTGCCCCCATTGGCGGTGTTGGAGCTGCACACGAGCTTGGTCAACAAGTCGCTCGTCGTCGTCGAGCGCGTGGCCGGTCAAGGAGCCCGTTATCGGATGCTGGAGACGATCCGCGAATATGCGTTGGAGCGGCTCGTGGCTCACGGAGAATCCGAAAGCATGCGCCGCAAGCACATGGTTTACTTTCGGAGAGTCGCCCAGGAGGCAGATCCCCAGTTTTCAAGTCCAGCCCGGGCGGTTTGGGTGGAGACGCTGAAAGCAGACCAGGATAACTTTCGGGCGGCGCTTCAGTGGGCTAGAGAAAGCGGAGACGCGCTCGCCGGGCTCCAACTGGCTGGAGCCTTGTGGTTGTTCTGGTACGCCCTGGGCAGCTTGAGCGAGGGGCGGGGCTGGATGGAGAGCGCGCTGGCCCAGGCCGTGACCCTAGACGCGCCAGCCGCGCGGGCCAAGGTTCTGTTGGCGGGCGGAAACCTGGCCTGGTTCCAGAGTGATTACGGCGTGGCGCGCGCTCTGCTCGAGGAGGGGCTGGCAATATGTCGTGGCTTGGGCGCTCAAGGTCGCCGCGACCTGGCCTACTGCTTGTTGTGGATGGGCGCGCTTGAACGAGATCAAGGCGACCCGATGATCGCGCGTTCCCTGCTTCAAGAAAGTGTGGCAACCTGCCGAGAGATCGGAGACCGGTACACACTGGCTTTGGGTCTCGTTACTTTCGGGCGCACCTTGGCCGAACCGGATGCGATCCCGATAATAACGTCGCGAATCGCCACCCGCCACCTGGCACAACGGAGGAGACTGTGAACCACAAACTCATCTCTCTTCTGCTCATATTTACGCTTACGCCCGCATTGCTGCTGATTCTGGACGTCGCGCCTGCATCGGCCGGCGGGACGGTGACCAATTGCAGCGATGACACCGATTTCAGCAGCCAACTCAGCGGCGGCGGGACCATCAACTTTAGTTGCGGTCCCGCGACGATTGTCCTCAGCAGCACCAAAACCATCAGCACGAATACCACCATTGATGGCGGTGGCACGATCACTTTGAGCGGCGGCGGGACGCGCTTGTTCATTGTCAACTCCGACGTGGTGCTCACGCTGACGAACATCACTATCCGCGACGGCTATTGGGGTGCGGACGGCGGTGCGATTTACAACGCCGGCGCCGTCAACATCAGCAACAGCAAGTTCTTCAGCAACACAGTTGCTACGGGTTATAGCGGCGGCGCAATCGAATCGTTTGGTGTATTGAACATCAGCAATAGCGAGTTTGCGTATAACAGCGCCGGCAATGGCGGCGCACTTTTTCCACGTGAGTCAACCTCCTTCACCACCATCACCGGCAGCAGCTTTCATGACAACTCGACGACCAACACGACCAATGGCTGGGGCGGCGCCATGTTGGTGTGGAATGGCGCCCAGGTGAGCATCGATGCCACAAGCTTCATGAGCAACACGGCCCAGCAAGGCGGCATGGCCTATGTGACCTCGGTCTCGGTGCTGACCATGACCAATAGCAGCCTGTCGTCTAATGGAGCCACGGTTGTCATTGGCGGCGCGCTGGTCAACCACGGCACGGCAACGATCAATAACTCGACGCTTGACCACAACAGCGCCGCCAGCGGCGGCGGCATTTGGAACGATGCCACGCTGACCTTGAATAGTACGAGCCTCAACGATAATTCTGCGCTGCAATTCGGCGGCGGCCTTTCGAACAGCGGTACGGCCACCTTGAACAATTCGATTATGAGTGGCAACACCGTCACTCAGACGGGTGGCGCGATTTATGGCACGGGTGCGACGACGCTGAACAACTCGACGCTCAGCGGCAACTCGGCTTCAATTGGTGGCGGGCTCGCCGACAATATTGGCACGACGACATTAAATAACTCGACACTCACTGGCAATTCCGCCAGCAATGCCGGCGGTGGGATTTATAGTTTTGGCACTGTCCACTTGAATAGCTCCACGTTGAGTGGCAATTCGGCCGCCAACGGTGGCGGCGGATTCTACAATGACCATAGCGTCGCGATCGTAACGAACTCCACGCTGAGCGGCAATTCAACGCCGACGCTCGGCGGCGGGTTCTACAATTCGGGCAGCGCAACTTTTTACAATGCGACCCTTGCTGATAACAGTGCGGCACACGGCGGCGAATTGTATATTCAAGGCAGCGCGCCGACCGTGTTGACCAACACCATCCTCGCCTACAGCCCCTCGGGCGGCAATTGCGCCGGCACGATCACGTCGTCGAAGTTCACGCTCTCCAGCGACAACACGTGCGGGCTGCCGCTGGCGAACACGATAAAAGGCCAGGACCCGAATGGGCTTGATCCGCTGCTCAGCGCGCTGGCCAGCTATGGAGGCTTCACGCAAGTTCACATGCCGCAAGCGAATAGCCCCGCCGTGGATGGCATTGTGGGCAACGATGCGCTTTCGACGGATCAACGCGGCCAGCCGCGCCCGGCAGGCCTGGGCTACGATATCGGCTCGGTCGAGCGGCAACCGTCCGATTTTGACCTCCCGCTGCACTTGTGGCTGCCGCTTATCAGGCGATGACAGACTCGTCGCTTGCCACAAAAGCGGCCCATCGTCCGAGCAAGGCTACGAGGCGCAGGTGCAAGATCGGCTGGGCCGCTAGCTCGCGGCACAAGAGCAGGCGCTGGACATTGACCAAACCCAGACGCTGCCGGAAGTGAGCCAGGCCGAGATCGTCGGGATCAAGCATTGGCTAGGGCCGAGATGTAGTCGCGAAAACGTTTGGGACTATACTTCACCGCGGGCAGAGACGTGGGCATCCCCTCACCCAGGAATCGGTCTTGGCGCACCGCGACATGAGCCCCTGTTTCGGTCTCTGCCATGTTCAACGGCCGCAGCCGGCGTTGGACTCGGGGATGCCAGCCCGCATGGGCGGGGATCAGGTATGCCGGCTGATGCCGCTGCAATGGGCGAGGGGCCTGCGCAACCTGCACACAGCCATAGCGACGGGTGACTGACATGACAACTGCATCGCTGTTTCGGCTCGGAGGGAGCGCTGCGCTTCTCGCCGCGGTCCTATTCGGCGCGGGAAACATCACCTACTTTCTGTCCAGGCAACAGCCAACCACGCTAGGCTACTGGGTTGGGATTATCGGAAACGCCTTCTTCGTGTTGGCATTGTGCGCTGTGTTCGCACGGCAGGCGCAGCGCGGCGGTGTTTTGGGATTGATCGGCTTCGTTCTCCTCGTCTGGTCGCTGCTGGGTGACATCGGCGTCCAGGCTGTCAGCCTGGGAGTCGCCGCCGGGGTGTTTACCAATGCGCAACTGGCGCAAGTGCCTGGCTATGCTTTGGTGGATACGGTGCATTTCTGGATGTTCGTCGTCGGGCAAATTGCCCTGGGGATATCCATTTACCGCGCTCGTGTGCTGCCCCAATACGCTGGAGCATTGCTCGTGGTCTTGGGCCTCATCCAACCGCTCACGGGTCCGCTGGCCTTTACCCGCCCAATCTATGCGATTGGCTTCTTCGTGGCCTGGTCCTGGCTGGGTTGGAGCCTGCTCATGGCCAAGAACGCCGTTTCTGCGCAACCCGTATCTGCTACCTGACCCCGCCTGCGGTGGCCGTTCTCGAGGAAAGCGACGCGCTACCTGGCGACCGCCCCCACTCACCCTAGTCATCGGTTCCTCACTACTCCGCGTAGGGCTGATCCTTTCCCACCGCGCTGTAGCCGATGCTCCAGACGTAGCCATCCGGGTCGGCGAAAGTTCCGCCGTACCCGCCCCATTGCAGCTTGCCCGCGGGCTTGAGGATCGTGGCGCCGGCCTTCCGGGCCTCGTCCAAGACTTCGTCCACGCGGCCCTCGCTTCGAACGACGTAGTTGAAGACGATGCCGCTGAAGCCGCTGCCCTCCGGGCTCAGGCCCGCGTCGTTGGCCAGGCCCTCGCGGCCGTAGAAGCCGATGAGCGAACCGCCGTGTGGAACGAAGAACACCGAGATGCCGTAGTCGTTCTGGATCTTCCAGCCAGGGCCCTCCGTGTAGAAGCGCTTAGACCGCTCCATGTCGTTGACGCCCAGCAGGATCGCGCTGATGTGTGAGTTCATTTCGTCTCCTTTCGTCTCCTTCTGGCCGTTCCCTATCTACAATTGTAGTATCACGGCTCATTTTTCCGTTCTGATCTATCGTCGCACGCGAGCAGGTCAAAATGACAAAAGTTGGATTATCTCATCAGACCTCTTATCCCCACGAACAGATTGGCCACCACGTGGGCCAGCAATACGTGCCCACGGCGCTGCTGGGCACGTACTTCTACTCTCCGTCAGAGCAGGGCTACGAGGCTCAAGTGAAGGACCGCCTGGCTCGCTGGCGCGCTGCGCAAGAAAACGTGTCAGCCCTGGCTGCCGCTTGTCGGGCGCTGATCTGATGCCTGAGCCGGCTGAGCTTCAGGTTCACTTGATCGTCATATGGCCAGAGATAGCGATGATGTGCCTCTGACGGGCACACCCGCTTCCTGACTGCGATCAGTTCCCGCCAAGACCACAGCCCTAACGGACTGCCGGCACGCATGGACTTTTGATGACCCAGCCCGTGAGCTTGAGTTGCCAGGCTCGTTATGGCCCGTGCCCTCGCCAGAATTGGGCGGAACTTCAGGTTGTGACCAGTTTGTAGCCCACCCCCGTCACCGTCTCGATGCTCACCCGGCTGCCCGCCAAAATTTTGCGCAGGTGGGCC
>Ga0070730_10001091_pt1 | contig 27018 bp, 32 predicted proteins | sample Coa_R1_3_FD_66447 | JGI IMG/M metagenome (GOLD analysis project Ga0070730, IMG submission 66447) | Surface soil microbial communities from Centralia Pennsylvania, which are recovering from an underground coalmine fire - Coalmine... | ecosystem: Environmental > Terrestrial > Soil > Unclassified ... | reverse complement strand
CGACCACGGGTTGCGGTCGCCTTCGTCGGTGTGCCGCCACGGACGAGCTCAGTCATGCGTCTCCTCACCCGAGCCCGACGGCTCGTAGAAGCGCGTGCTCCCGAGCTCCTCCGGGAGGTAACTCAGCTCGAAGCCCTCGGGATCGTCGTGCGGATAGACGTAGCCCTCGCCGTGTCCGAGGCGCCGGCCGTACCACGAGCCGTCGCGCAGCGCCTTCGGCGGCCGCATCGCGCCGCGCTCCCGCACGTCCGCCGACGCCCGGTTGATCGCGAGGTAGCTCGCGTTCGACTTCGGCGCCCGCGCGAGGTAGATCGCCGCCTGGGAGAGGTTGAGCCTGGCCTCGGGTAGTCCGACGTGCTCCACGGCCTGCGCCGCCGCGACCGCGAGGAGCAGTGCCCGCGGGTCGGCGTTGCCGATGTCTTCCGAAGCGAGCACGATCATCCGCCGTGCGATGAAGCGCGCGTCCTCGCCGCCTTCGAGCATCGCGGCGAGGTAGTAGACGGCGGCGTCCGGGTCGCTCCCGCGCATCGACTTGATGAAGGCCGAGCTGTAGTCGTAGTGCCGGTCGCCGGCCTTGTCGTAGACGAGCGGCGGCTTGCGCGCCGCGTCCTCGACGTTCTCCGCGGTCACTGCGCCGTCGGCGGTGGCGCTCGCGATCTCGACGATGTTGAGCGCAGTGCGCGCGTCCCCGCCGGAGCGGTGCGCGATCAGCTCCACGACGCTCTCGGACGCCTCGCGGCCGATCTCGTCCAGCCCGCGACGGACGACGACGGCCATCTCCTCCGGCGTCAGCGTCTCGAGCTCGTAGACCTGGGTGCGCGAAATGAGCGCGGAGTTGACCTCGTAGTACGGGTTCTCGGTCGTCGCGCCGATCAGCGTGAGGAGGCCCGACTCGACACCGGGCAGCAGGGCATCTTGCTGCGCCTTGTTGAAGCGGTGGATCTCGTCGAGGAAGAGGATGGTGCGCTTCCCGGTCGTGCCGAGCCGCTCTCGAGCACGGGCGAGCACCTCGCGGACGTCCTTCACAGTCGCCGAGACGGCCGACAGCTCCTCGAACGCCGCGCCGGTCGACGCTGCAACGATGCGCGCGAGCGTCGTCTTCCCGCTGCCGGGCGGTCCGTAGAAGATCGACGAGTGGACGCGATCCTCTTCGATTGCGCGCCGCAGGGCCGAGCCTTCGCCGAGCACGTGTTGCTGGCCGACGAACTCGGCGAGACTCGCCGGCCGCAGCCGTTGGGCGAGCGGCGCGACGGTGCCTGCGCGCGCGTCGGCCGCGTCGGAGAAGAGGTCGCTCATGACGCCAGTATGCTCCCGCGCGTGAGCGGGTCTGGCGCGGACGCTTGGAGTGGCGCGAGCTACGAGCGCCTTGCGGAGACCTACGCGGCGATCCACGACCGCATCGTCGCGGCGCTCGCACTGAAGCCTGGGACGCGGATGCTCGACGTCGCCTGTGGAACCGGCGGAGTGGCGCTGCGCGCGGCACGTGCCGGCGCGGACGTCGTCGGCATCGACATCTCGGCCGACCAGCTTGCGAAGGCTCGGCGCGCGGCGGAGGAGGAAGGGCTCGAGATCCAGTTCGACGAGGGCGATTGCGAGGCGCTTCCGTACTGGGACGGCGCGTTCCAGGCGGTTGCGTCGTCCTTCGGCGCGATCTTTGCCGCCGATCACCGGCAGACGGCGTTCGAGCTCGCGCGCGCGTGCCGTCGCGCGGGACGGCTCGCGCTCACCGCGTGGCCGAAGGACGAATGGTCGGAGGTGGGCGAGCGCGCCGGCCGCGTCTATCCGGAAGGCGCCGACGCGCGCGAGTGGGCGAACGAGGCACACGTTCGGGCGCTACTCGGCGCTGCGTTCGACCTCGAATTCCAGACCGGGGAGTGGCGGATCGAGGCGGACTCGGACGAAGCGCTCTGGGAGCTGGTCTCGACTTCCATGCCACCGCTTCGTGCGTGGCTCTCGGAGCAGAGCGAGGGCGCGCGGGCGCATGCGGAGCAGGTCTACCGCGAGTATCTCGCCTCGGGAGCTCTCGAGCGGAGCTACGTCCTCGTGCTCGGGACGCGCCGATGAGCGGGGCGCCGTTCCGCGACGAGGTCACCGATCTCCTGCAACGGCTGATCCGCGTCGACACGACGAACCCGCCCGGGAACGAGACCGCTGCCGCCGAGCTCCTGCGCGACTACCTCGAGGCGAACGCCGTCGCCTGCGAGCTGATCGCCAGGGTGCCGGAGCGGGCGAACCTCGTGGCGCGGATCCCCGGCGGCGACGGGCCGAGCCTTCTCCTCCTCTCGCACACCGACGTCGTGCTCGCCGACCCGGCCGAGTGGTCGGTGCCGCCGTTCTCCGGCGAGCTGATCGACGGCGAGGTCTGGGGCCGCGGAGCGCTCGACATGAAGGGGGAGGTGGCCGCGAGCGCGGTGGCGATTGCCTCGCTCGCGCGTGACGGATTCCGCCCGAGCGGCGACCTGATCTTCGCGGCGACGGCCGACGAGGAGGTCGGCGACGACTTCGGGCTCTCTTGGCTGTGCCGCGAGCATCCCGACTCGGTCCGCTGCGACTTCGCGATCAACGAGGGCGGCGGCGAGCGACTCGTGCTTGCGGACGGCTCCGCGATCTACGAGGCGACGGCGGCCGAGAAGAAGACCGCGCCGTTCCGGATCCACGTGCGCGGACGCTCCGGCCACGCCTCGATGCCCGGCATCGCCGACAACGCCCTCGTGAAGGCGGCCACGCTGATCGAACGGCTGGCGTCGTTCCGGCCCGAGCCGCAGCTCGATCCCGAGCTCGAGGGATTCCTGCGGGCGGTGCTCGGTGAGGTGCCTCCGCTGCACGAGGCGGTCGACCGGACGCGCGCGCTCACGGGTGCCGGGGCCGACATGGTCGAGGCGCTGCTCGGGGCGACCTTCTCGCCCACGATCATCTCCGCTTCCCAGAAGCGCAACGTGATCCCGGCGCTCTGCATCGTCGAAGTCGACTGCCGGCTCCTCCCGGGACAGCACCCGGAGCACGTCGATCCGATGATCCGCGCCGTGCTCGGCACCGATGTCGACTACGAGCTCGAGTGGCTCGAGGCGGAGGGCGGCACGCGCTCGTCGCTCGACACTCCGCTGTGGCGTGCGCTCGAGGAATGGGTCGCGGCGACGGAGCCGGGAGCGAGAGCGGCACCGCTGTGCGGCGCCGGATTCACCGACAGCCACTGGCTGCGTGAGGCGTTCGGCACGGTCGCGTACGGCTTCTTCCCGATGACGGGCGCCCTGACCCCGGAGGAAGCGGCGCTCCTGATCCACTCGGCCGACGAGCGGATCCCCGTCTCCGATCTCGAGCTCGGCGTCGCCTGGATGCGTCACGCCGCGCGCTCCGTCCTCGGCTAGGCCGACTACCCTTCGCCGCGATGGCGAAGGAGAAGATCAGGCTCGGCGGCATGGCGATGCCGAACGGCGTGCTCGTCCACGGCCCGACCTCGTGGGCCTGCGCGATCCGGCACGAGGACGGACGGATCGAGGTCGCGTCGGCGCGGAAGCGCTTCCGCGCGTCGCGCATCGAGAACCCGCTCCTGCGCGGCCCGGCCCGGCTCGCCGAGGCGATCGCGCTCCTGCCGCAGGTGAAGGCGAAGCTTCCCGCCGCCCGGCTGCCGATGGAGAACCCCCAGGCGCTGGCGGCGATGCTCGGCGCGGCCGTCTTCATTCGCGGTCTTCGCGAGTCGTCGCTGCGTCCGGTCGCGCGCGAGCTGCTCTCGGCGGTCGCGTCGGTCTTGCCGGCGGTGCTCACGCTCCGGTCCGGAGAGCTCGCCGCCTACCACGGCGCCGAGCACATCTCGATCGGCAGCTACGAGCACGGGAAGCGCGCGACGCGTGAGCACGAGCGCTGCGGCGGTCACCTCGTCGGGCCGCTCGTCGCGACGTCCGCCGTCGGCAACGCACTCGCCACGCTGGCGCCGGAGCGGCTCCGCCGCCACGCGCAGGCTGCGGCGCAGATCGGCGCCGTCGCGGCTGCGACCGAGCTCTTCGGCTGGATGACGCGGCATCCGTCGCATCCGCTCGCGCAGGCGCTGTCGAAGCCGGGCCACGAGCTCCAGCACCGCTTCTCGACGGCGGAGCCGACCGCCGACCAGCTCGAGGTGGCCGAGGCGGCGCTGGCGGCGTGCCTCGAGCTCGAGCATGACGCTGCAGCTGCGTAGAGAGCGCCTCGCGCCGGAGGTCTTCGACCTTCCCGTCGAGAAGATGCGCGCCGGCTGGTACACGGATGCGTACTTCAACCACGTCCGCGCGACGCTCCTCGCCGACGGCCGGCATCCGAACGTCGTCGTCCAGGTCTTCCAGAAGAAGCACGCCTGGCTCGGCGGGATGGACGAGGCGCTCGCGATTCTTCGCCTTTGCTCTCACGATCCGGACGCTCTGACGATCCGTGCGCTCTACGACGGCGATGCGGTGGAGCCGTGGGAGACGGTGCTCACGATCGAGGGCGACTACACGACGTTCGCGCACCTCGAGACCGTGTACCTCGGCACCCTCGCGCGGCGGACCCTGATCACGACGAACATCGTGGAGGTGCTCGAGGCCGCGAACGGCAAGGCGATCATCTTCATGCCGGCCCGCTTCGACCACCACCGCGTGCAGGCGGGGGACGGCTACGCCGCGTACGTCGCCGGTCAGATCACCGGCTTCGAGATCGGCGTCACGAGCGACGAGCAGGCGTCGTGGTGGGGCGGACGCGGCATCGGGACGGTGCCGCACTCGCTCATCGCGGCCTATGGCGGAGACACCGTCCTGGCGGCGCGGAAGTTTGCGGAGTGGGCGTCGCCGGAGATGTCCGTGACCGTTCTCGTCGATTTTGAGAACGACTCGGTGAAGACGTCGCTCGAGGTGGCCGAGGCGCTTGGCGACCGGCTCTGGGGCGTCCGGCTCGACACGGCCGAGACGCTCGTCGATCGCTCGCTGTGGGAGGGGATGAGCGACTTCAAGCCGACCGGCGTGAACGAGCGGCTCGTCTGGAAGGTGCGAGACGCGCTCGACGTGCGCGGCTTCGAGCACGTGCGGATCGTCGTCTCCGGCGGTTTCGACGTCGAGAAGATCCGTGCGTTCGAAGACGGCGGCGTCCCCGTGGACGCCTACGGCGTCGGCTCCTCGCTCATCCGAGGCGCGAACGACTTCACCGCCGACGTCGTCATGACCGACGGGAATCCGTCGGGCAAGTTCGGCCGGAGCCTGCGCGAGAACCCGCGGCTCGAGCTCGTGAAACACCTCTGAACTTCGCGCTCGCGCCGGAGTGCCGGACGTACGCTTGGCGCGATGCCTCAAGCCTCGCTCGTCACCGCGCGCGCCTGAGCGTACGACCACGCCGAGCGTGTCTCGGTCGCGCTGCAACAGCAAGAGATCCGCAACCGCCTGCGGGAGGCCGAGGAGTCGGGCGGCGCCGGCGCTCCACGCCCGAGATGGCGCTTCCGGCCGTTCGGTCTAGATCTCGCGAAGGTTCGAGCCCGGATCCCAAAGGCGGAACCCGCCTAGGAAGGCGTTCTCGTTGTCGCCGCGCCTGCACCCGGGCGGCAGCTCCTCGAGCTCGTCGACGCCTCCGCCGCCGAGCACGACCTCGTCCGGCTCCATGGCGGCCGTGAGGCGCTCGACCGTCTCGAACACGGCCTCCTTCCACTTCTTCTTGCCGAGCTTCTCGAGACCACGCTCGCCGACGTAGTCCTCGAATGTCTTCTTGCGGAAGGGAAGGTGGCCGAGCTCGAGCGGCTCGATCACGCCGTCGGCGATGAGCGTCGAGCCGAGGCCGGTTCCGAGGCCGAGGAAGAGCATGCGCCCGCCCTGATAGCTGCCGACCGCCTGCATCGCCGCGTCGTTGACGACCTTGGTGGGCTTGCCGAACGCGGCCGCGTAGTCGAAGTCGGTCCAGCCCTGGCCGAGATTCACCGGGTCGGAGATGACCTTGCCGTTGCGCACGGGCGACGGGATGCCGACGCTGACGACGTCCCAGGGCCAGCCTACGACGACCTCGAGCACGCCCTCGACCATCTGGCGGGCGGTCAGAGACGGGCCCGACTCGAAGCGCCGTCGCGCGCTCTCGTTCGAGGTGAGCGCCTTCACGTGCGAGCCGCCGACGTCGACCGCGAGAACGATCTGGTTGGCCACGACCGGTCAGCCTACCCCTGCGCAGGCTCGACGCCGAACAGCCACGAGCCGGCTCCCACTCTCGAGGTCGGGATCGTCGGTCAACGCGACTGAGAACGGCATGAACTCCGGTGGATGGATTCCTCTGAGAGCGAGGCGCCGCAGCGCCTCGAGCTCGTCCTGCCCTGGGAGCCGCAGCTCGAGCCGCGGCGTTCGCAGCGTCAGGTCGAAGAGGGGCGAGATGTCGATCAGCCGAGTCTCTCCGGATGCCCGAGCTGGCCGAGCTCGACGATGTCGCGGCGAAAGAAGAGCGACACGGTCCAGTCGACCACGACCCGGACCTTTCGCTGTGCGAGCGGGAGCTGGTACAGGTGGTACGAACGGGTCACCCACCAGCCGAGGAAGCCGCGCAGCCGAAGGCCGGGCACCTCGGCGATGCCCTTGTGGCGGCCGAGTGTCGCGACCTGGCCGAGCATCCGGTAGCCGTACGGCCTGGGCGCGCCCGTCAGGTTCTTGGCGAGGCGCCGCGCCTGGCGCAGCGCGTGCTGGCAGGTCGGCGGATCGGGCCTGTCGCTTCGGGTGTTCGGGACGCGCGCGCAGTCGCCGAGCGCCCACACATGCTCGTGCCCGCGCACCCTGAGCAGCTCGTCCACCTCGACTCGACCCTTCTCGTCGAGAGGAAGCGACCAGTCGTGCAGCAGAGGGTTCGGCGCGACGCCGGCCGTCCAGACGAGCGTGCGCGTGGGGATTCGCGTCCCGTCCCCGAGCACCGCCTCGTCGGGCGAAGCCGATTCGAGTGTCGTGTCGACGTGAATCTCGATCCCCCGTCTCCTCAGCTCGGCGGCCGCGTAGTCGCCGAGCGGCGGTGGGATCTCGGGCAGGATCCGCGGCGCCGCGTCGACCAGCACCCAGCGGCGCTTCGTCTCGCGGAGGCGGGGGTAGTAGCGCAGCGCGTCCTCCACGAGATCCGACAGCTCGGCGAGCGCCTCGACTCCCGCGTAGCCGGCGCCGACGAACACGAATGTCAGCAGCCGAGACCGCTCGCTCTCGTTCAAGGCGCCGTCGGCCGCTTCGAGCTGCCGGAGCACGTGGTTGCGCAGGTAGATCGCGTCGGCGAGGGACTTGAAGGCGATCCCGTGGTTCGCCAGGCCGGGGATCGGGAGCGTCCGTGGCACCGCGCCGAGCGCCACGACGAGATCCGCCCACCGCAGCGTCCGGCCGGCGACGGTCGTGGTGCGGGCCTCGAGATCGAGGGTCTCCGCCCTGCCGAGCACGAGCTCGGCCTGCGGGCACATGGCGCGCAGCGGCACGACGGTGTGCCGCGGCTCGAGCGTGCCCGAGGCCGCCTCGGGGAGCAGCGGCGTGTAGAGCATGAAGTTCTCGAGGCTGACGATCGTGGGCCGGCGGCCGCGAAGCAGTCGCGCGACGTACGCGCCGGCGAACCCGCCACCGAGGATGAGCACGTCGCGCTCTTCTACGCTCTGCTGCATGGTGCAAGTCTCCGTGATCGGCAGTGGTCAAGAGCACGAGGAAGCCGCCGAGGAGGTCGGGCGGCTGCTCGCCGAGGACGGGGTCACGGTCGTCACGGGCGGGCTCGGTGAGGTGATGGCCGCCGCGTCCCGCGGCGCCAAGGGCGCCGGAGGCACGACGATCGGGATCCTCCCCGGTGGCTCCCGCGCCGACGGAAACGAGTGGCTCGATCACGTCGTCGCGACGGGCATCGGCCACGCGCGCAACCTCGCCGTGGTCGCCTCCGGTGATGCGGTGATCGCCGTGGGAGGGCGGTACGGAACGCTCGCCGAGATCGGCTTCGCGCTCACGCTCGGACGGCCGGTCGTGATTCTCGAGCCGGGGTGGGAGGTGGAGGGAGCGATGCGCGCGCAGACTCCCGCTGAGGCCGTCGAGTTTGCGCTCGCGGCAGTACGGGATACGCGAGTGACATGACGCACGTGCTGCTCCTCAACCTCGTCTTCTTCATCCCGGCGACGTGCGGTGCGACTGCGTTCGCGGTCATCGTCTACCGGCTCCTGAGGGTCGCTCCTCCACCGGCATCTCCGCCGGACGGAGGAACCAAGACTCCGAGCCCGCTCGCCGGGCCCGATGACCTTGCGCGCTCGGCCTGACTAACGCGCGCCGGCTGCGTGGCGCTTGCGGAAGCTGCGCGCCTTCTCTCGGTTGCCGCAGACCTCCATCGAGCACCAGGCCCGGCTGCGATTGCGCGACTTGTCGTAGAAGGCGACCCGGCAGTCGTCGTCCCGGCAGCCCTTGAGACGTTTCCACTCGTCGGTCGGCGCGAGCTCCGCGACGGCTGCGACGACGCGCCCGATCGCGGCGCGCGCCCCGTCTCCCTCGGGAGCGAGAAGCGGGCGGCCGTTCTCGAACCGCACGCCGAGATTCGACGCGCGACCCGCGGCCGCGAGCGTCTGCGACGCGGCCGCGACATCGGCTGCGACCCCGTTGTTCGCGAGGAGCAGCTCTCGGATCGCCTCCCGCACCGCCAGGGCGTCCGCGTGCTCGGCGCTCGTCGGCTCGACGAGATCGTCCACCAGGCCCTGCTCGGAGAACCACATCGCCAGCTCGTCCGCGGAGGAAATCCGGTCGATGCCGGTCTCGAAGTCGAGCGTGTTCACGTAGTCGCGAACGAGGTCGAGCTGCGAATGTAAATCCGTAACCATTGTCCTTGCTTAAGAGGTTACGTAACTGGTAATCTCCGAACAGTGGTTAGAGTAGCACGGAGAGGAGGAGCAGTGATGCATCCCGAGCTCATTCGTCAGGTCGCACTGGCCCGAGTGGCCGACCTCCAGCGCGATGCCAGGCGGTATCGCAGGGCGCGTCAGGCCTCGTTCCATGCGCCGCAGCCGGTGCGGAAGTCGATCGAGCTGCGGCTGAGCAAATGCCGCGAGGAGCTCGAGCGCCTCGCGGCGCTGAGCGAGCGTCCGCTGCACGACGGCGACTGGATCGTCGCCGACGTCGACGGAGTGCCGGTGGCGGCGGTCGCGGTCGAGGACGGCGCGACGGTCTACGACCCGTTCAAGCCGATCTCGCAGGTCGTCTCCCTGCTCGAGCTCAGGCGCAAGCAGGTGCTCGCGACGGCGTACTAGTACGCGGTGGCGAGCCGCGCCCGGAGGAACGTGCGCTCGGTCTCGCTCGGTGCGAGCTCGAGCGCACGCGCGTAGGCTTCGGCCGCCTCCTCGTGCCGTCCGAGACGGTGGAGAAGCTCGGCGCGGGTCGAATGCCAGAGGTGGTACCGGTCGAGCCCGCTCAGCGCGTCGACGAGATCGAGACCGTGCTGCGGCTCGTCGGACATCGCGACGGCGACCGCGCGGTTGAGCTCGACCACAGGTGAGGGGGTGAGCTCCGCGAGGCGGCCGTAGAGCAGCGCGATCTGCGCCCAGTCCGTCGTCTCCGCGAAGTGCAGGGAAGCGATCGCCGCTTGCAGCTGGTAAGGGCCGGGCGACCGCAACGGAAGCGCCCGATCGAGAGCGCGCCGGCCCTGCTCGATCTCGCCTTCGTCCCAGAGGCCCCGATCCTGGTCGTCGAGGAGCACGAGCTCGCCGGCGGGCGAGACGCGCGCATCGCGCCGGGCATCCTGGAGGAGCAGCAGCGCGTGCAGGCCGTGCGCTTCCGCCTCGTCCGGCATCAGAGTCGCGAGAACCGCAGCCAGCCGGATCGCCTCGACGCAGAGCTCGCTTCGCACCGGCGGGCCGTAGCCGGCGTTGAAGACGAGGTAGATCGTCGCGAAGGCGGTGCGCAACCGCTCGGGCAGAAGATGCTCGGGAGGCACTCGAAGCGGGATCCCGGCGTCGCGGATCTTCCGTTTCGCGCGGACGAGCCGTTGCGCGAGCGTCGGCTCCGGGAGGAGAAACGCGCGAGCGATCTCCGGAGTCGTCAGGCCGCCGACGAGGCTGAGCGTCAGCGCGACCTGTGCCTCCGCCGAGAGTGCCGGGTGGCAGCAGGCAAAGATCAGCTCGAGCCGTTCGTCGGGAATGACGGCCTCCTCGTCTGCCGGGAGCTCCTCGGCGCGGGCGAGCAGCTCCGTCTTCCGAGCCAGCGTCTGCTCGCGGCGGATCCGGTCGATCGCCCGGTTGCGCGCCGTGGCCACGATCCACGCGCCCGGGTTGGCCGGCACGCCGGCGCGCGGCCAGCGCTCGGCCGCCTTGACGAACGCGTCCTGCACCGCGTCCTCGGCGAGATCGAGGTCACCGAGGACGCGGCCGAGGATCGCGATCGAGCGGGCGCGCTCCTCGCGGTAGGCGCGGGTGAGCTCTTCTACGAGGCCACCTCGGCCTCGCGCATGACGATCGGCCGCACCTCGATGTGGCCGTAGCGGGCGGACGGGATCTTCGCGGCCCACTCGATGGCATCGTCGAGCGTGTCGACGTCGATCAGGTAGTAGCCGCCGAGAACTTCCTTCGTCTCTGCGAACGGCCCGTCCGTCGTCAGCGTGTCGCCGTTGTGGACCTGGACGACGGTCGCCGTCGACGAGGGCTGGAGCTGGTTCGCGCCGACGAGGATGCCGCGGCTCTGCAACTCCTCCGTGTACCGCGTGTACTCGCCATAGATCGCGTTGCGCTCGTCCTCGGGCATGTCGCCCCAGTGCGCCTCGTCGTCGTTGATCAGAAGCAGGTACTGCATGCTCTCCTCCTTCGTGGTTGGTCGACGCCTCTACGACGAAGAGGCGGCGCCGAAATCGACAGGCAGCGTCAAGCAGGTGGGACCGCCGTCGCCCTTGCGCGAGATCTCGTCGCCGGCGTACTCGACGACCTCGACGCCCGCGTCCTCGAGCCGCTGTCTGGTCACGCGGTTTCCCGCAAGCGCGAGGGCGCGCCCGCCCGGGAGCCCTAGCACGTTCGGCCCCATCGTCTCGAACTCCTCGTCCGGCACCTCGACGAGGCGGATGGCGCGCGCTTCGAGCAGCTCGACCAGCGGGACGGGCAGCAGCGGCGGGTACGCGACCACCAGCTTCGGCGTGATCGGGTTCAGCAGCGAGCGGAGATGGAGAACCTCGCCGCGGCCGTGATAGTGCGGCAGAGGGAACGCGAGCACTTCGACGTCCGGAAGCAGCCGTCGCAGCCCTTCGATCCCGGCTGCGTTCGTCCGGTACGTGCGGCCGGCGAGCAGCGTCCGCTCGTCGAGCCAGACCGTGTCTCCGCCTTCCGCGAGCTCGTCGCCCTCGAGCCGGCCGAGCAGCGGGAGCGGGAGATCCGGCGCCAGCGCCTCGGGCTCGCCGCGGCGGCCGGCCTTTCCCGGCTGGAGCAGGATCGCTCCCTGCGGCGTCACGAGCACCGGGTCGTAGACGTAGATCGAGTCGAGGTTCCCGGGCTCTCCGTGGGCTTCGATCACCTCGGCACCCGCGGCTGCGAGGGCGGCCCGGAACCGCGCGTGCTCGTCGGCGAGGCCGATCGGATCCGGCTCGGCGCGCCAGCCGAGCGTCCGCCACGACGAGACGTCCTCGAGCGCGGGCGGCCGGACGAGGATCCTGGTCACGTCCCGAGCATACGGCGCAGCAGCGTGAGCGCCCCGGCCTTGTCCAGGAACTCGTTGAGGTTGCCGCACTTGGGGCTCTGGACGCACGAAGGACAGCCGCGCTCGCACGGGCAGCCGTCGAGAAGCTCCGCCGTGTCCGCGACCCAGCCTTCGAACTGGTCGAAGCCGCGCGCCGCGATCCCGACGCCGCCGGCGTGGCCGTCGTAGACGAAGACGGTCGGGGCGCCGGTGTCGAGGTGGAGGTTCGTCGAGAGGCCGCCGATGTCCCAGCGGTCGCACATCGCCCACAGCGGCAGGAGCGCGATGAGCGAGTGCTCCGCGGCATGGAGCGACGAGAGGAGGAGCGGCATCGTCTCGAGCCCCTCGAGCTGATGCGGCCGCGGCACGAACCAGACCGCCTCGGTGTCGAACGTCGTCGGCGGCAGCTCGAGCGGGATCGTCGCGAGCGCCGAGCCGTCGGCTGCCGACCTCTTCTGGTACGCGACGACCTGCTCGGTGACCGAGACGCGCCCGAAGGAGAGCTCGAGGCCGAGGCGGCGCTCGACGCGCAGCCGCTCCTCGATCGACGTCTCCGTCTCCTTCTTCGCCTGCGTGTACCAGTCGCCGCCGAACGGCTCGACGAGCGCGCGCCGCGACACGAGGTCGAGCTCGCGCACGAGGTACTGCCTGCCGAGATGGAGGTAGACCGCGCCCTCGTGCACCGTGGAGTAGGCGCGCTCCTGCTCGGCGAGGCCGAGGACGTCTCCGGTCGACGCGTCGACGACGAGGAAGGTGTCCGCCGAGGTCGAGCGGAGCGGGATTCGCGCGGCCGGGGCGTCCTTGCCGGCCCACACCCAACCTCGCTTCGTCTCCCGCAGCTCGACCACGTGCGGCGCACGCTCGAGCGCCTCCGGGCCGAGGGTCGCCGCGTCCTCGGCGTCGATCGGCGCCTCGAATGCCGCCGCGGCGACGTGACCGTCGAGGATGCGCGGGTTGGCATGGTCGAGAATCGCCGCCTCGACGCCGCGCTCGAGCAGGGCGGGCGGGTCTCGCATGAAGTACTGGTCGAGGGCGTCCTCCGAGGCGATGAGGACCGCGAGCCCGTGCCCGCGGCGGCCCGCACGACCCCACTGCTGGCGGAGGCTTGCGACCGTGCCCGGGAAGCCGACCGAGATTGCGCAGTCGAGCTCCCCGATGTCGATGCCGAGCTCGAGCGCGTCGGTCGACGTCACGCCGAGCAGGTCGCCGTCGACCAGCCGCCGCTCGATCTCCCGTCGCTGCTGCGGCGTGTAGCCGGCGCGATAGGGCGCGAGCCTTTGAGCGGTGTTCGCGTCGAGCCGATCAGCAGCGAAGCGGTGGATGAGCTCGGCCGACTTGCGGCTCTTGGCGAAGCAGATCGTCCGCAGGCCGCGGCCCACGAGCCCGGCCAACAGCAGCGACGCCTCGCCGAGCGCGCTCGCCCGCAGTCCGAGCTCCGGGTCGAGGAGCGGCGGGTTCCAGAGCGCGATCGTCCGCTCGGCGCGCGGCGCCGCGTCGTCGGAGACGACCGTCGCCTCCTCGCCCGTGAGCGCGACGGCGAGCTCGCCGGCGTTCGCGATCGTCGCCGAGGCGAGCAGGAACTGCGGCTCTGCTCCGTAGATCCTGGCGAGCCGGCGCAGCCGGCGCAGGACGTTCGCGACGTGCGAGCCGAAGACGCCGCGGTAGACATGCGCCTCGTCCACGACGACGAAGCGCAGGTTGTGAAGGAAGTCGCCCCACAGATCGTGCCGCGGCAGAACTCCGACGTGGAGCATGTCCGGGTTCGTGAGCACGAGGTTGGCCCACCCGCGGATCCGGCGCCGGCGCTCGGTCGGCGTGTCGCCGTCGTAGATCGCGGCGCGGATCGCCGGGACGCCGAGCTCGCCGAGCGAACGCGCCTGGTCCTGCGCGAGCGCTTTCGTCGGATAGAGGTAGAGGGCGCGTGCGTGCCGGTCGGCGGCGAGCGCGTCGAGCACCGGAAGGTTGAAGGCGAGCGTCTTCCCCGAGGCGGTTCCCGTCGTGACGATGACGTTGCCGCCGCCGCGCGCCGCGGCGTACGCGTCGGCCTGGTGCGCGTAGAGCTCGTGAATGCAGCGGCCCGCGAGCGCTTCGCGAACCGCCGGGTGGAGGGAGTCGGGCAGCGGCGCGGTTCGCGCCTCGCGGGCCGGCTCGGTCGTGAGATGGGCGAGCTCTTCACCGGCGAGGAGCTCGTGCCAGAGCCCGGTCGCGGTCACCTAGCCTCCGTCGAAGAGCGTCAGCTGCATCCCGTCGGGCGTGCGCAGCCGCGCGTTGCGGCCGCCCCACGGCGGGATGACGGGATCTGCCTCGGCCGTGGCGCCGGCTGCGAGCAGCCGGGCCGACGTGCCGTCGAGGTCGTCCACCTCGAGCCCGAGCCGCACCGTCCCCGAGACGCGCCGGCCGGCTTCGATCCGGTCGACGCTCTCCGCCTGCTGCTCGTCGAACAGCTCGAGTGTCGCCTGCCCGGCGGCGAGCAGGATCACGCGGCCGTCGTCGCCGCTCCAGTCCGCGAGCTGCTCGAGCCCGAGCGAGTCGCGGTAGAAGGCGACAGCCTCGTCGAAGTCCTCCACCGTGAGGATGACTCGCAGGTTCACGGGCGCCGCCAGCGCAGGCCGAGGATGAACGGGTACTCGCGCTCCTCGGGCTCCTCGATTCGCTCGAGCGTCAGGCCGACGTCGACGAACGCCTGAAGGAAGAGACCGAGCGGCAGATGGCTGGCTCCGACCCTCACACGCAGCCCCGACGAACGCCAGATCCCCGGCGCTTCGTCGTAGCGGCCGGCTCGTCGGTACCAACCGGCATGCAGTTCGGGGCGCCCGCGCTCGGGGTCGTACACGGAATGCGGACCGACGAAGCAGGGATGGACGGCGAGGTAGACGAGCGGCGCGCCAGGGCGAAGCACGCGCACGATCTCCCGCACAACGGCCGCGAGGTCGTCGAGGTCGGTGTTCGTCAGGACCGAGACCGCGGCAGCGAAGGACGCGTCCTCGAATGGCAGCTGCGTCGCGTCCGCCTGAACCGCGTGCACCCCCCGCTCGCGCGCTCGCCGCAGCATGTCGACGGAGATGTCGACGCCGGTCGCGTCCCAGCCGCGCTCGGCGAGCGCGGCCGTGTAGCTCCCCGTGCCGCATCCGACGTCGAGCAGGCGGCCGGTCCCCTCGCCGAGCAAGCTGGCGAGGACGTCCCAGGCCTCGCTCTCGAGCGGCGCCGGCTGGAACTCGCCGTCGTACCAGTCCGCGAGGCCGTCGTAGCGCGCGCCGGTCGTCATCCCGCCATTGAAGCGTCACCGTGCTCGTCCAGGAGGACGATCTTCGCGGCGTCGACGCCGGACAGGTCGGCGCCTGCGGGAGCGACCACTGCATCGAAGCGACCCTGAGCGCGCGCGGCCGGCTCGGCTCCGCGCTGCCGCGCCCGTTCGGCCTGCGCCGGATCCGGCTCCACGACGACGACCTCCCAGCCGGCGAGCTCGAGCGGCATCGCGTGGATCCCCGCGAACCCGAGCTCGAGGACGCGACCCGGCCCGTCACCGAGCAGCTCGAGGATCTGCGGAGTCGCCGAGGCGGCGAGAGCGGGTGGGAGCCGGTGCATGGGTACCCTCGATACATGAAGCGCAAGCGGACCGGCAAGTTCCTCGGCATGCCGTACGACTGGCGGCGGCCGACGGCGGCGCGTCTCGAGTCTCGGTGGTGGAACCGGAACGATCACCGGGTCTTCACCCCGAAGACATTCGGCTGGGGCTTCGACGTGAACCTGGCCGAGCTCGCACGCCGTCTGCGCATCCGGCGTTAGGGTTCCTGCACCGGGGTGCCTCGCTGAGGCTGAGATCACACCCGTCGAACCTGATCCGGGTCATACCGGCGAAGGGAGTCAGTTGGTTCCACGTTGCATCACGATCGCAGGCTCCGACTCCGGCGGCGGAGCGGGGGTCCAGGCCGATCTCAAGGCGTTCGCAGCCGCAGGTGTCCACGGGATGTCCGCGATCGTCGCGCTCACCGCGCAGAACACGCGGGAGGTGACGGCCGTCTACGAGGTGCCGCCGGCGTTCGTCCGCGCGCAGCTCGACGCGGTCGCAGGCGACATCGGGATCGACGCCGCGAAGACCGGGATGCTCCACTCCTGCGCGACCATCGAGACCGTCGCGGACTGGCTCGCGGAGCATCCGGTGCCGCTCGTCGTCGACCCGGTCATGGTTGCGAGCTCCGGTGTGCGGCTCCTCGAGGCCGACGCGGTCGACGTACTCGTCGGTCGGCTCTTCCCGCTCGCAACCGTCGTGACGCCGAACGTCCTCGAAGCTCGTGCGCTCACCGGCTCCGAGGATGCGCCGGCGGCACTCGCCGAGGCGCTCGTCGAGCTCGGCGCGCCTGCGGCGCTCGTCACCGGCGGCCACGCCGACGAGCCGGTCGACCACCTTTTCGACGGGACGGAGCACCACGAGATCCCGTTCGACCGCAGCGACGTCGCCGCGAGCCACGGCGCCGGCTGCACCCACTCGGCGACACTGGCCGCGCTGCTTGCGCGCGGCCTCTCGTTGCTCGACGCGGCGCGCGGTGCCGCGGCGGCCGCCTCTCGCGCCGTGGCGCAGGGGCTCGTCGAGCTCGGCGGCGGCGAAGGGCCGGTCGACGTGCTGGGAGTGGCGACGCGATGAGCCTTTCTCCGGGAGCAACGTTGCGCGAGCTCCGCGAGCGGAAGCCGCTCGTGCACCAGGTCACGAACTACGTCGTCATGAACGAGACCGCGAACGCCACTCTCGCGCTGGGCGCGCTGCCCGTGATGGCACACGCCGTGGAGGAGGTGGAGGAGATGGTTGCGATCGCCTCCGCGCTCGTGCTCAACATCGGCACGCTCTCGGAGCGGTGGATCGAGGCGATGCTCCTGGCGGGCGGTGGCGCGAGCGCGCGCGGGATTCCCGTGGTGCTCGATCCCGTCGGCGCGGGTGCGACGACCTATCGCACCGACACCGCGCGCCGCATTCTCGAGGACGTCCACGTGACCGTGTTGCGCGGCAACGCTGGCGAGGTGGCGACGCTCGTCGGCACGGAGGCGGAAGTGCGCGGCGTCGAGTCGATGTCGATCGGGCTCGAGCCTCCCGTGCTCGCACGCGAGGCTGCGCGCGGGCTCGGCGTGATCGCCTCCGTCACCGGGCCGATCGACAACGTCTCGGACGGGGAACGGACGCTCGCGGTCGCGAATGGCCATCCGCTGCTCGCCGCCGTGACGGGTACCGGCTGCATTTCCTCGGCGCTCACCGGATGCTTCCTCGCTGCGAAGCCGGCCGACCCGCTCGAGGCGGCTGCCGAGGCGTTGGCTGCGTTGGGCGTTGCCGCGGAGGATGCCGCCGCGGGAGCCGACGGGCCGGGCACCTTCCACGCCCGTCTCTACGACGCGCTCGCAGGGCTCGACCCGGACACGCTCGACGAGCGCGCGCGCATCTCCGAGCTGTGACGAGGCTCCACGAGCTCGGCGAGTTCGGTCTTCTCGCGGAGCTCGAACGACGCGAACTCGTGGAAGGGATCGAGCACGACGCGGCCGTCGTGGGCGGCCTCGTCGTGACGCAGGACGCGCTCGTCGAGGGAGTCCACTTCCGCTTCGACCTGCTCGGCTGGCGCGAGCTCGGTGCGCGCGCTGCCGCGGTGAACATCGGCGACCTCGCGGCGTCCGGCGGTGATCCTCTGGCGCTCCTCGTCTCGCTCGCGGTGTCGGGCGAGACGGAGCTCGACGACGTGCTCGAGCTGTACGCCGGGTTGAACGAGCGCGGCGTGCCGGTTCGCGGCGGCGACACGAGTCGCGCCGATCGGGTGATGCTGTCCGTGACGGCGCTCGGTCGCGCGGATCGAGTTCCAGGTCGCGCCGGAGCGAAGCCGGGAGACCTCGTCGTCGTGACGGGACCGCTCGGCGCCGCGGGCGCCGCCTTCCGCAACGGCAGGCTCCCACCCGTGCCGGACCGCGTCGCGGAGGGAAAGCGGCTCGCGCAGGTCGCCAGCGCGATGCTCGACATCTCGGACGGCCTCGCGCGAGACGCCGGCCACATCGCCGAGCGCTCGGGTGTCCGTCTCGCGATCGACCTCGACCTCGTTCTCGTCGCTCCGGGCGCGGAGCTGGACGACGTCGGCTTCGGCGAGGACTACGAGCTGCTTGCCACCACGCCCGACGCGCGCGAGTTCCAGGTCATCGGCCGGGTCGAGGAGGGAGAAGGCGTCGAGCTGACGTTACGCGGAGCGCCGTACGAGCTCGCTAGCTGGGATCACTTTCGCTGAGCGCGAGCCACGATCCGAATGCCTTCACGAAGTGGCTCCGCGGGCGCGCGCCCACGAGCGTCTCCTGCGGCTCACCGCCCGAGAAGAGGATCACCGTCGGGATCGAGAGCACCTCGTACCGCGCCGCGACGTCCGGATAGTCGTCGATGTCGACGCCGGCGAACTCGACGCGGCCAGCCGTCTCCCGCTCGAGCTCTTCGAGGATCGGCCGGATCGCCTTGCACGGCCGGCACCAGGGAGCCCAGAAATCGACGATGACCGGCCGCTCGGCTGTCAGCACGGCGTCGTCCCAGCTCGCAGTGTCGAGCTCGCGCATTCCGGTTCCAGCGTATCTCGCTACCGTGCCCTCCGATGGTGAGGGCCTTCGCGGTGCCGCGCCTCGTCGCGGCCGGGTGCGTCGTGCTGTTGTCCACCGCCGCCGTGGGCTACGGCGCTCCGGGCAGGGACGCGGCGCGCGCCCAGCTTGCATATCGCGCGATGGAGCGGATCTATTTCGACCGGAGCAGCGGCGACTACCGCCAGACTCCACTCGGGAGGGTGGGCTCGCACGCGTGGCCTTACTCGCAAGCTCTTGCTGCGACCATCGAAGTCGCACGGGTTCGCGGTGCGCGCTCCACGGCCAGTCTCGCGGTGCCGGCGCGGCTCGCCGAGCTCGACAGGCGGTTCCGGGTCCGTGGCGTGTATCACGCCAGGCCCAAGGGCGACGTCTACTACGACGACAACGAGTGGATCGCCCAGGACCTGCTCGACTGGGACGCAGTTCGCGGCAGCGCCTCGGCGCGCCGGAAAGCAGCGCGGATCTTTTCCGCTGTGACTCGCGCGTGGGACACCAGCTCGACGAAGACCTGTCCGGGCGGCGTCCAGTGGACGAGTGCGCGCGGGAACGACGACCGGAACACCGTGTCCACGGCGAATGGAGCGATCGTCGGTCTCCGCCTCTACCTCCTCACTCGACGCGCGGGATACCTCCGCTGGGCTCAGCGCATGGTCGGCTGGGTCGAGCAGTGCCTGCGCAATCCCGATGGTCTCTACGGCGACCACATCTCCGGGAGCGGCTCCTTCGATCGCACCGAGTGGAGCTACAACCAGGGGAGCATGATCGAGGCGTATCGACTGCTCTACAGAGCAACCCGCGATCCCGTGGATCTGGCTCGGGCGGAATCGATCGCCGACTCGACACTCGCCGCGTTCCGTGGCCGCTGGGCGCACGAGCCGGCTGCCTTCGCGGCGATCTTCTTCCGGCGTCTCCTGGCGCTCGGCGGCGACGACGGGCGCAAAGGCTACGTCGCCGCCGCGCAGCGCTACGCCGACCGTCTCTGGGAGAGCCCCAAGCCGCAGTTGTTCGCGCAGGCGGCTGTCGTGCAGGTCTACGCCGCGCTCGCCGCGACCACTACAGTCGGCGCGTGAGGGCGGCCAGCCGGAGCAGCGGAACCCGCGCGACGGCCTCGAGGAAGATCGTCCGGCTCATCTTCGACGTGCCGTGCGTGCGGTCGACGAAGACGATCGGCACCTCGACAACCCGGAAGCCCGCGCGGAGCGCGCGATATGTCAGTTCGATCTGGAAGGCGTACCCCTTCGACGTCACGGCGTCGAGGTCGATCCGCTCCAGAACCTCTCGCCGGAAGCACTTGAACCCTCCGGTGAGATCGCGCACGTCGAGCCCGAGGAGCGTTCGCGCGTAGAGCGATCCCCCCGCCGAGACGATGCGGCGTCCACGGCCCCACTTCTCGGTCCCGCCACCCTCGACGTAGCGCGAGCCGAGCGCGACGTCGGCGCCGCTCGCGCACGCCTCGATCAACCGAGGCACGGCGGCCGGATCGTGGGAGAGGTCGGCGTCCATCTCGAGCACGAGCTCGGCGTCGCCGCCCAGCACCTCCCGAAAGCCCGCGAGGTACGCCGGCCCGAGGCCCTCCTTCTTCTCCCGGTGGAGGACGGAGACCCATTCGCGTTCAGCTGCGAGCCGGTCGGCGAGATCGCCCGTTCCGTCCGGCGAGTTGTCGTCGATGACGAGCACGCTCACGCCGAACGGCTCGAGCGCGTCGATCACACGCGGGAGGTTCTCGCGCTCGTTGTAGGTCGGCAGGCAGACGACGGTACGCGGCATCGGCATCTTCTATGGGAACACGTACACGAGGGACAGGGTGCCGAGGACGAGGAGGACGAGCGAGATCGCACGTGCGAGCCGGTCCGTCCGAGCATCCTTCGTGAGAGCGGCGAGGCCCCAGAAGAGCGGCGGGGCGAGCAAGCCGAAGCGGCCGATCGAGTCGAACGCCCCGGTGAACACCGGCAGGATCACGATCGCAGCGCCCGCCGCGAGCCAGCTCCTCGGGACACCCATGCGCCGGGCTGCGTACAGCAGCCCGAGATAGCCGAAGAAGCAGACGACGTCCCGGACGAGCCACGGGCTGTGGCTCACCGCGGACGGGAGATGCTCGAACGCCCGGAAAGCTCCGCTGATCCGGAACTGGCGCCCCCAGGCGTGCTCGGCCCGACTCCAGGCGAACGGATCGTGAAGTGCGCTGTCGAGATAGACCGAGTACGAGACGAGGGCAGCCGCAGGAGCGAGGACGGCCGCCAACGCCGCGCCGCGGCGCACGGGAGTGAGCGTCTGCCGCTGCTGCCACGCAATCGCCGCGAGCGGGAACACGAGGAACAACCCCTCGGGCCGCGCGAGTGCCGCGGCTCCCGCGCACGCAGCGGCAAGCCACCATCGTCGCCGCAACGCAGCGAGCGGCGCCGCACAGAGGAGAACGAGCACGACGCTCTCGGGATACGACATCGAGAAGACGTAGCTCAGGGGGAAGATCGCCAGATAGGTCGTGGCGCGCCGCGCGAGAGGCTCGCTGAAGAGCTCTCGAGAGAGCGCGTAGAACAGGCCGAGACCGAGGAGCAGAGCGAGATTCGAGAGCAGCGGGCCGGCGAGGCCCCAGCCGACCCCGAGTGCATGCACCGCTCGCAGCAGGATCGGATAGAGCGGAAAGAACGCAGGGTCGCTTTGCCGGCCGGGTACGAGCAGGTAGCCGCCGCGCGCGACCATCCCGTACCAATGGCCGTCCCAGCGGTCGAGCGTCCAGACGGTCGGCTTGATCGCGAGCGCCGTCCCGACCGCAACGACTCGTCCCAACGTCCACCAGCCGATGAGCCAGCGCGGCGGTGGAGCGAGGGTGAGTCCGCGCCGTGCCGCTTCCGTCGTGACAGAGGCGCTCATCGGCGCGGCCCCCTGCCGCTCCTCGGAGGGAACCGGAATCGGAGAAGGGTGCGTGGCCTGACTCGGTTGAGGTAGAGACGAGCGGTTGCCGCATGGCCGTCCCGCTCGACGATCGCGACGATGGGCCGGTGGGTTCGCGGAGAGACGTAGAGCGTGAGGCGTTCATCGTGGGCGCGAGTCGCCGTCAGCGCGATTGCCGGCTGGTTGGCGGCGTAGCTTCGCTCGACCCCGAGATCCCCGCCGCTCTGTGCCGCCGCCGCGAGGACGCGGGAGAGCTTGCCGCTGCACCCGACAAGGGCCAGGAGCCCGACGGGTAGTCGTCGCTTCCGATCGCCAGTCTTGAGCGAGGCATTCCAGCGGCTCGACACGCGAACGATGGGCCCGGCACCGAGCGAGAGCAGCGACGCCTGAGTCTTCCGGCCGCCGCGGCCCGGGAACCAGCCGCGTAGACAGGCTCCCTTGAAACGGTGGTGGTGTACGTGGAAGACATCGATGACCAGCCGGTAGTCGTGGAGCCAGGCGCTCGCGTCGGCTGCGACTCGGTCCGCGCGTGCGGGCGGAGGAAGGGCGGCCGCCTGGAGCGACCAGCCGCCTGCGGTCACCGCGGCGGCGCCCGCAAGAGCCACTGCAACGCTCGTCAGCGTCCGGCGCACGTCCGAGGACGGTAGGAGGCGATCATGAGCTGAATCTGAGCGAAGCCTATGATCGGTGGCGTGGCCGAGCTGCCGCGCAATTCGGAGGTTGCGGATCAGATCGACCTGCTGGGCGATCTCCTCGAGCTCGAGGGCAAGGACACGTTTCGCGTCGTCGCGTATCGCCGCGCGGCCGCCCGTGTGCGCGAGACGTCGGGCTCGGTGGCGCAGCTCGCGCTCGACGGACGCGCGAAAGAGCTGCAGGGCATCGGCAAGACGATCGAGGAGAAGATCGTCGAGATCGTCGAGCTCGGCGAGATCCAGGCCCTGACGAAGAAGAAGGCCGGGGTTCCGCCCGAGGTCGTCCTCTTCATGAAGCTGCCGGGTCTGGGGCCGAAGACCGCGGCGCGCATCTGGCGCGAGCTCGGCATCGAGACGCTCGACCAGCTCGAGGCGGCGGCCGAGGGGGAGCAGCTGCGGACGCTCGCCGGGCTCGGGGCGAAGAGCGAGGAGAAGATCCTCGCCGCGCTCGCGTTCCAGGCCGAGAGTCCGGAGACGGGCCGCTACCTGCTCGGCTCGGGGTTGCCCGCGGTGCAGGCGGCCGTCGCGGCGTTGCGTGAGCTGCCCGCGGCCCTCGACGTCTCGGAGGCGGGGTCGGTGCGCCGCCGCAAGGAGACGTACCGCGACCTCGACATCATCGCGAGCGCGACGAACCCCGCCGACCTGACTGAGCGCTTCGCGAGCCTGAGCTGGGTCGTCGACGTCGTGGCGCAGGGCGACACGAAGGCGACCGTCGTCTCGCGCGACGGGCACCGCTTCGACCTGCGCGTCGTTCCGCCCGAGTCGTTCGGCAATCTCCTCCAGCACTTCACCGGGTCGAAGGACCACAACGTCGCGATGCGCGAGGACGCCGTGCGGCGTGGGCTCTCGATCTCGGAGTACGGCGTCACGAACGTCGAGACCGGGGATGTCCTTCGCAGCTCCGACGAGGACGCGGTCTACGAGTTCCTCGGCTACGAGCCGATCCCGCCGGAGCTGCGTGAGAACGCGGGCGAGCTCGAGGCGGCGCGGAAGGGTGAGCTGCCGAAGCTCGTCGAGCTGCGCGACGTCCGCGGCGACCTCCACACGCACTCGCACTGGTCGGCCGACGGCAAGAGCACGCTCGAGGAGATGCTCGAAGGCGCGGTTGCGCGCGGCTACGAGTACTACGCCGTCACCGACCACTCGCACTACCTGCGCGAGGGCCGGCTCCAGGCGCAGCTCGAGGAGATCGAGTCGTTGCGCGGGCGGTTCCCGAAGCTCACGATCCTCGCCGGTGTCGAGGCGAACATCCGCTCGAACGGCGAGGTCGACGTCGCGGAGGAGGATCTCGCGCTGCTCGACTGGGTCGTCGCGTCGGTGCACAACGCACCCGACTCGCGGCCGACCGAGCGGGTGCTCGAGGCAATGCAGAACCCGTATGTCGACTGCATCGGCCACCTCACCGGCCGCCGGATCACGAAGCGCCCGCCGCGCGCCGTCGACGTCGGGAGGGTGATCGAGGGCGCGCTCGCGACGGGCACCTTCCTCGAGATCAACGGCCAGCCGGACCGGCTCGACCTGCGCGACGTCCACTCGCGGGCCGCGAAGGAGGCAGGACTGAAGCTCGTCGTCTCCTCGGACGGGCACGAGGTCCGCTCGCAGGCGTATCTCGAGCTCGCGGTTGCGCAGGCGCGGCGCGGCTGGCTGACGAAGGCCGACGTCGTGAACACGCGCACCGCAAAGCAGCTCCGGAAGATGCAGAAGACGCGTTGAGCGGCGTCGACTTCCGCGAGGACGGGGCCGCCGCGCTCGAGTGGGCGGCGCGCTACCTCGAGCAGCTGCCGGAGCTGCCGGTGCTCGCGCAGGTCCGGCCCGGCGAGCTCGCCGCGAAGCTGCCGGCCGCCGCGCCCGAGCAGGCGGAGACGTTCGCCGACGTGCTGCGCGACCTCGACGAGCTGCTGCTCCCCGCATTCACGAACTGGCAGAGCCCGCGCTTCTTCTCGTACTTCGCGGTCACCTCCTCGGAGCCGGCGATCCTCGCCGAGATGCTCGTCGCGGCGCTGAACCAGGTCGCGATCGTGTGGCGCGCATCGCCCGCGTCGACCGAGCTCGAGCTGCGCGTCGCCGACTGGGTGCGGCAGCTGCTCGGCCTCCCGGACGGCTGGCACGGCCACATCGAGGACACGGCCTCCACGTCGACGCTCGCCGCAATGGTCGCGGCACGGCACGTGACGGAGCGCAACGTCGTCGTCTGCTCCGAGCACGCGCACTCGTCGGTCGAGAAGGACGCGCGGATGCTCGGGATGGAGCTGCGCAAGGTGCCGGTGGACGCCGAGCTGCGGATGCGTGTCGAGGGCTACGACCTCGGCGACGTCGCGTGCGTCGTGGCGACGGTCGGCACGACCTCCTTCGCCTCCGTCGATCCGGTGCGCGCACTCGCCGAGCGCGCGCACGCAGCGGGCGCGTGGCTCCACGTCGACGCGGCGTACGCGGGCTCGTCGTGGATCCTCGAGGAAGAGCGCTGGTCGGCCGACGGGGTCGAGCTCGCGGACAGCCTGGTCGTCAACCCGCACAAGTGGTTGCTCGTCCCGACCGACTGCTCGCTCGTCTGGACGGCGCGGCCCGACGAGTGGCGCGAGGCGTTCACGCTGACGCCGGAATACCTGCGCACCGACGACGAGGCGTTCTCGCTCGCGGACTACGGCCCGCCGCTCGGCCGCCGCTTCCGCTCGCTGAAGCTCTGGGCGGTGCTGCGCTGCTACGGCGCGGAGGGCCTGCGGGCGATCATCCGCGAGCACATCCGGCTCGCGCAGCTCTTCGCCGACTGGGTGGAGGAGAGCGACGACTGGGAGCTGGTCGCGCCGCAGCGCTTCTCCCTCGTCGTCTTCCGCCGCAACGGGACGGATTCCGAGAACGAGGAGCTGGAGCGGCGCGTGAACGCGTCGGGTGAGATCTTCATCACGCACACGAAGCTCGACGGACGCTTCGTCCTCCGGCTCGCGGTCGGCAACGCGAGGACGACGGAGGACGACGTGCGGCGAGCCTGGGACGTCCTCAACAGGGAGGCGACACGATGATCGTCACGACGATGAACGACATTCCGGGATACGACGTCGACGAGGTCTACGGCGAGGTGATGGGCCTGACGGTGCGCTCGCGCAACATCGGCTCGCAGATCGGAGCCGGCCTGAAGTCGATCCTCGGCGGCGAGCTGAAGGGGATGACGAAGGCGCTGATCGACAGCCGCCGGCAGGTGATGGCGCGGATGATGGAGGAGGCCGAGGGCAAGGGCGCCAACGCGATCATCGCGATGCGCTTCGACACCTCCGAGATGGGCGGTCAGTGGACGGAGATCTGCGCCTACGGCACGGCGGTGCGCGTCCACAAGGCGTGACCCGAGCGGTCGTCTTCGACCTCTTCGAGACGCTCGTCGACTACGACGAGCAGAAGTCCGTGGACTTCTCGGCCGCGGCGGCCGACCTGCTCGGCCGCGAGCGGGAGGAGTTCCACGCGTTGTGGCGTGCGGGACGGCCGGCTCGTGACTCCGGATCGCTGCGCAACTACCTCGCCTCGATCGGGATCACCGGCGAAGAGGGCCGCCGCCTCGTGGAGCTGCGTCGCGCCTCCTCGCTCGGGCTCCTCGCCGAGCCTCGTCCCGGCGTCTTGGACACGATCGCCGAACTGCACCGCCGCGAACTGGGCGTCGGGCTGATCACCGTCTGCAGCGAGGACGTGGTCGATGTCTGGGACGAGACCCCGTTCGCGGACGTCTTCGACTCGGTCGTCTTCTCCTGCTCGTGCGGCTACCGGAAGCCCGACCCGAGGATCTACGAGCTCGCCCTCGGAGAGCTCGGAGTCGAGGCGCCCGAGTCGATCTTCGTCGGAGACGGAGCGAACGACGAGCTGGCCGGCGCGGAGGCGGTTGGAATGCGAGCGGTGCAGGTCGGGGCCACCCGGCCGTGGTCGGGTGAGCGCATCTCGAAGATCCGCGAGGTGCTCGAGCTTCTCTAGAGTCGGCGCAACAGGGCGAGAAACTCGCCGGTCGACTCGACGACGAGGTCGGCCGCGTCGAGCAGCACCTGCGGCGCCTCGGCCGAGGCGACGGCGACGCGCACCGCTGTCTCCAGCCCGTTCAGCGCCGCGAACGAGTCGATGTCGGTCGTGTCGTCGCCGGCCGCGAGCGCCCGGTGGAGATCGCGTTCCTCGAGCAGCCGCCGCACCGCGGTTCCCTTGTGCGAGCCCACCGGTGGGAGAACCTCGAGGATCTTGCGGCCGTAGCGCGCGACGAGGCCCTCCTCCCGCGCCGACTCCGCGATCCCGTCGAGCGCGCGGATTGCGACCTCCTCGTCTGCTTGGTCGCGGAAATGGAAGGCGACCGCGAGCCCCTTGGGCTCGATCTGATCCCGCGGCCATGGCGCGTCGGCCGCGAACGCGGCGAGCGTCCTGCGCCAGCGGTCGGCCTGCGGCTCGAGCTCGAGCCCGTGCGAGCCGACGCACACGATGCCGTCCACGCCGAGCCGCTCCCTGACGTCATCCCCTGCTCGTCCGCTCACGACGGCGACGACCGCGTAGCGCTCGACGAGCCGCGCGAGCTCCGCGCGTGTCTCCGGCGCCGCCGCCGCATCCTCCGGACGCGAGACGATCGGCGCGAGAACGCCGTCGAAGTCGAGGAAGAGGCCGGCCTCCCGGGGCTCGGCGCTCAGGCGCTCGAGCAGGAGATCGGCGGTCGCAGCCATGCCGGCAAGCATAGGGCTCTTCGAAAATGGCCATACTTCCGTCGTGCCCGATCTCGACGAGCTCTGGATCCCCCTGGTCGACGAGCCGATCGGCGGGATCGTCGATCGCGTCCTGCGCGAGGACCCGGCGCTCGCGGCGCGCGTCGAGACGCCGCACCGCGTCCTCGCCTTCAAGACCTTCGCCTACATCCGCACCGGCATCCTGCTCGGCCAGCTCCTCTTCGACCACGACGTCCCCGACTGGGACGGCTCGGAGAGCTGGGTCGAAGCGCTGCTTCGAGATCCGGCCCACCGAGCCGCGATCGAGCGCGAGGTGCGCGCGGTCGCCGAGGAGATCGCCTCCGATCCGGAGTACGCCGACGAGGAGCCGATCGCGCCGGACGACGCCGTGCGCGACCGCTTCCGCGTGTTCGCGCGGGAGCACCTCGGCGGCGGCTGAGCGCTAGCTCTTGCTGCCGTTCCCCTGGTAGACGAACCCGTTCCCGCTGCCGAACAGCTTGCGGGCGAGCAGCCGCCGCACCGCTGGTCCGGTGATCGGGTTGAGGAGCAGACCGAGCGCGA
>Ga0070730_10001090_pt1 | contig 27022 bp, 25 predicted proteins | sample Coa_R1_3_FD_66447 | JGI IMG/M metagenome (GOLD analysis project Ga0070730, IMG submission 66447) | Surface soil microbial communities from Centralia Pennsylvania, which are recovering from an underground coalmine fire - Coalmine... | ecosystem: Environmental > Terrestrial > Soil > Unclassified ... | reverse complement strand
CCCGACGCCGAAGGTCTGCGATTGGCGCTCGGTCGGTGGGCGAGCCTCAGCTTCAGCGCGGTCCCGCTGGTCGGGTTCGGACTCCTGGCTGCCGTCGCTGGCTGGCCAAAGGGTTGGCGTGGCTGGCTGATCGCCGCCTGGGTGCTGATTCCCATCGTCGGGTTGGCGCGGCACACGCTCGGGATCCTCTTTCACTACCTGTACGCGGGCCTGCCAGGCATGGCCCTCGTGGTGGGCGCACTCGTCGAGTTCGCATGCTTGCGAATGCGCCGACTGGCACGTCTGGCGGTCGCCAGCGCGCTGGCCGCGTACGTGGCGGTGTCCGCGGCGATACTCTGGGTGGTGCTGGATCACGTCGATCGCACCGGGCTGTATCCGGGCCTCGGCAAGCCACTCGGGCTCAACATGGCGGCCGCGGACGCCGCCCGCGCGGTACTCCAACCGGGCGGCGAGGTGCTGGTCGGCGGCCGCGTCTTCGAAGTCGAAATTCTTCGCTTCAGCCTCGGGTATGCCATCCCGTCGCGGGTGTTCGACGATTGTGGCGCCATTCCGCTCGAGCCGTCGGCGGTGTACCTGTTGAACAGCGAGCACACGCCGGCCGCCGAAGTGCTCGCCGCCGCCGGAGCGCCGTTACTGGGCCGCGTGCCGCGCGCGGACGACGCGTTCCTGGTCTACGGCCCACCCAGGGTGCCAACGGTCGAGCCGCCCAAGGACGAGTCCCTGGCCTGCCGCGAGCGCTCCGCCTAGATAGCGCTAGCCGGCGACGGTCGAGCGCAGCTGGCGGGCGACGTTGCGCGTTGAGCGCGCGAACTGGATCGCGCCGCGGGTGACCTGGAGCGTCACGCTGCGCAGCGTCGCGCCACCGTCGGCCGCAGGTCCCCACAGCCCAGGTCCTAGCGCCAGGCCGATCCCGAGGGCGAACATTGCCGCGACTGCCAGCGGCGCCAGCGGACGCAGGTACGCGTGCCAGCGCGTCATGCGTACTCGCGTCCAGACGAAAATGGCGATGGCGGCGCAGGCCGTGTCCCAGGCCCAATCGTCGATCCCCGAATGGCGACCGAACGTGAACGACTGGTGCCATTCGTCGGTGGCGCCGAACAGCGACGTCAGCAGCACGGCCCACAACGCGGCCCGCGGCACACCCGCGAAGGCCCGCCAGGCGAGCAAACCGACCAGCCCGAACGCGGCCAGATGGGCAAGCCGGTGCTGGAACCCGTGGAACAGATCGGCGATGGCGGGCTGGTCGATGGGCAGGTGGGCCTGTCCGGACCAGAAGGTGATCAGCGCCATCCACGCGGCAAGCAGCAACAACCTGGCAGCGCGTTCGTGCGATCGCATGAGCTGCCAGAGCATCGCAGCCCGAGCGTGCCGCCCGCAATGACTGGAGGATATCGAGATGTTCGATAGACAATCTCGTGGTTTGAACTGGCGTGGCGCGCCCGCCATGAACGCATCGTCTTGACCGTACCGATCCGTTGGTGGCTGGACCGCCTGGCGCACAGGTTCGTACGGTTGGCATCGCCGCCGCAATAGCCGACACAGCCGTCGGGCTGCCAGCGTCTTTCCCAGGCGACTCGGCGGACCGTCTCATTCATGCCACCGCGATCGAATCCGGCTGGCGCCTGATCACCAAAGACGCTCGACTCCGCGCACATCAGCATCCCCGACCGCTCGCACTCTGCTGATTGACCGGGCGGCATCCACCGCTTAACTCTCCTCGGCCGTCGCTCCCTCGGCGGCGGCGCGGCGCTGGCGCTCCTGGGCCAACTGGATTGGTGGCGGCAGTGCGCGGCCCTCAAACGTTTCCAGCTTCTTGCCCTCGGGGGTCGGTTTATCGCGCAACCCGACCTGGTAAAAGACGAACTCCACGCCGGTGGCCAGCCGCAGGACGTCATGGTGAGCCAGCCGGAATGGCCTCGAGGTCGCGTCCTGGGGACGACCCAGGTGGAACACCTGACTCTGCGGCTTCGGCACGACGGCCTCGCCGGGCCCCGGCCACCCGAGCTGGACGTAGCAGTCGTTGGTCTTCGGCTCCCGCCAGAGGCAGCCCACGTGGCGGCTGAGGTCGGCGACCGTGTCCTCGTCACCGCGAATATCCTGAAACGGCAACCTGGAGAACTCGCGACTCCCGACGTGGTTGTCCATATACGGCGGGTGATAGCCGATGCGCAGCTTGCCCCGGGTGGGGAAGTGGAGTACTTCGGGCGCGACGTACCGTCCGCCGAGCTGGTTGAGCCGCAGCGCGGGCGGGAACTCCGTCATGCCACCGAGCCACGGACGCGCACGCATTCGGACCAGCAGGACGACCACCACCGTGTTGGCCAGCAGCAGCGCCGCGATCAGGCCCCAGGCGCGGACAGCGCCGCGCGCGGTGCGCACGAAGTCGGCCGGAACGTAGAGCGTGCTGGTCAGTGACGGACCGGCTCGGCCCTGCGAGATGATCCGCGCGGTCAGTTCGTGCCGCCCGTCCCCCAACTGCTCGGGGTCGAGCCACACTGCCCACGGTTCGCTCGCGACCTGCGTGACACGGCCGTCGACGTTCCACTCGACATTGTCGATAGGCCCGGCACTCGCCGGCCGGACCTGGACCCAGAGCGGTTCCTTGAGCTCGCTGAAAGCCTTGACGCTGCGGCCCCCGATAACCAGCGAATCCACCTGGATCGGGCGGCCGGTCACGGCGAATCTCTGGGTGACCTGAAACGCGCCACCCGGCGCGCCGACGCTCAGCACGTGGGTGCCCTCGTCGGCCGGCGCCGGCACCTCGAAGTGTCGGGCGCCGAGCGCGGGCGCGAGCAGCAGACCGATGCGATGGCTGATATCGGCCAGGTTGGTGGCATTCAAAACGTATTCGACCCCGCCGCCCGGGGTGGCTTCGACGAGACTTTCGGCAACGCCCTGCCCACCCGCGCCCGAGAGCGCCACGACAGCGATCTGGACCCCATTTTCCACCGCGAAGGCGCGGAGGGATCCCAGTGTCGCGGCGGCCGTGGCGGCGCTGGCCAGCGGACGGTTCGTCAACAGGAGCAACACCCGGCCAGCGCGCGGTTGACCACTCAGCGACTTCAACGCGCCAGACACTTGCTCGAGCGAGACCATGCTGTCGCTCGGATCAGCCTGGATGATCTCGCTCAGCGCGGCAGTCAGCTCGTCGGCCGACGTCGAGAAGCTCGCCGCATCCCATGGCGTGCGGTTGGCGGTGCTGACGATGGCGACGGCGTCGCGCTGGAGATCGAGGGCCTGGACGGCTATCGCGAGGGCCTTGGCCAGGGCGTCGCGCACTTGAGGCGACGCGGAGGAATCCAGCAGAAACGCTGCCGCGAGCGCAATCGGCGGCCGAGCAGTCGCCAGCGACAGGTCGACGGGACGCCCGTCCAGCGTGGTCTGAAGGTCCTCGGGGGTGATGTCCGCGATTGCCTGACCGCTCGCATCGAGCGCCACCAGGACGCCCGACACGGTCGGCGCGGTCGGATCGCTGGTGATGCGGACGGCAACCCGCGCCACGCGTCCCGCGGCCCGGGTCGTTGGCCCGGCCGGCTGGCCGAGCGCGGTGGGCGCCGACGCCAGCAACGCCAGCAACAGCCCCAGCCCCGCCGCGACGCCAGCGCCGCGGCGGGTTCGCGCGCGCAGGGCCTCCATCAGGAAACAGGGTACGCGGTCCACTACCGACGGCTCACGATGCTAGTATCCGCCGTGGTGCGGCGGGGTAAGTCGTGACGGAGGTCCTCGTGTACGCCACGGCCTCACGCGCACAGACGGCGCGAGCGCTGCTCGGGGCGGCGTGTCGGGCCACGGACATCGGCGTTCGGCTCGAGTTATACGGCTCCGGAAGCCTGTACCAGCGCCTCGGGCCCCGGCACGCGCCGCCATTGCCCGACGTGGTGCTGTGGCTCGGACCATTCGCCGCCCAATCGGCTGGCCTCGACGGTCTGCTTCAGCCGTACCAGCCGGCCAGCGTCGCGGCCGCGGCACTGCACGATCCAAAGTGGTACTGGACCACCCTGGACTATCGTCCGATTGGCGTGGTTGGTCCGACGGGGGTGCAGAACCTGCAGGACCTCGCGGGCGTGCCGGGTGTCGCGATGGCGGACCCCGAGCGCTCTGAGGTCGGGTTGAGCATCCTCCTGGCGACGCTCGACCGCGCGCGGCAGCGCGATGGCGACGTGGAACGGGCGTGGACGTGGTGGGTGCAGCGCGCGGCGCGTGGCCTGGTGCTGGCCGAGGAGGATCCGGATGCACTGGCGATCGTCAGCGACGGGGGCGCGTCGCACGCGCTGACCGTTGCGGAAACGGCGGCGCCGGTGCCTGGCCTGGCGCCAATTCCGCACGCGGTCGGGCTGGCGGCCAACTCACCGCATCCGGCCGCGGCGAAGCGGCTGCTGGATTGGCTGACCAGCGACGCGGCGGGGGACACGCTCAAGTACTCGCCCTGGCGGGCAGCGACAAATGGCCTCGAGGCGCTGCTCTCGGCGGCGCCACCCTTGGATGTTGAGTGGTGTCGGCAGAACTACACCGCCACCCGTCGCCGCTGGGCCGCCAGCGGCTTTGGCCCGCAGCTCACGGGCTGAGACGATGACCGAACCGGCGCACTGGACGCGTGTCCGACGTCCCCTCTCGCCGCGAGCGCTCCCTTGCAGGGAGAGAAAAGCAGGCGTCCTCGGGAGGGCAACGAGCGCTGTCGCGCCAGATGAGGCGAACCTCCTCCTGGGAGCGGTTGGCGGTGAAGCGTCGGATACCGCGCAGCTCCCGGCGGCAAGCCCTGAAGCGTCGGATAAGGCGACCCACGGTGCAAGCGTGTTGGCAACGGCGTGCCACTCGCCGGCGTGACGGCGGCGGTAGCAGACTCCGCGCCGGCGGGTAACCCGGCCGGGAACTGGCGGCTGCCCGCTGCCCTCGGGGCGGCGTTGGCGGTGCCGCTGCTGGGGTATGCATTTGTCGGCAGTTTCGCGCGCTATGCGGCTGATGACTACTGCTGGGCGGGGGTGCTGCGCACCGAGGGGTTTCTCAGGGCGCAGATGTTGTGGTACACGGGCTATTCGCCGCGGTACGCGTTCACGTTCCTGGTCAACCTGGTCGAGCTAGCCGGGCCAGCGATTGTGCCGGCACTGCCGGCGGCGGCGCTGGTCGCGTGGTTGGCGACGCTCACGTGGACGTTTGTTCAGTTCAAAGTCCGGCTCGGGCGCCTGAAGACGACAACGTCCGCGTTCCTGTTGGCCGAAGCAACCGCCCTCGGCTGCTTGCAGTCCGCTCCAGACCTGGCCCAGTCGCTGTACTGGCAGACCGCCATGCTGACGTACCTCCTGCCACTCGTCCTGGCGACCTTTCTCATCGGCTGGCTGCGCCGCGCGCTCGACCAGCCGCGGCTCGGCGCGCGGGCGGTCGGCGTCAGCGGCCTGGTCACGTTCGTCGCTGGCGGACTGTCTGAGACGTACCTGATTCCGCAGAACGTCGCGCTCACGCTGGCGCTGTTGGTCTGCGTTCTCGTCGCGCCGCGCGGTGCGCCGCGGCGGGTAGCCGCGGCCCATCTGGCGGTGGCGCTCGGAGGTGGCGTGCTGGCGCTGCTGACGATCGTCGTTGCCCCGTCGACGGCGTCACGGGTTGGCGGCTCGCCGGCGGATCTCTGGCTGGCGAGCTCGGCGGCGATCGCCACGGCCGCCTACCAGGTGCTGCGGCTGGTGCGCTTCTTCGGGCCAGCGGTGCTGCTCTGTCTGGGACTGCCGGCGCTGCTGGCCACCGGCCCGGGCCGCGTCAACCCGCGGTGGTTCGCGCTGGTCACCGCGGGTGTCGCGATCACCCTGCCGTTTTGCTATTTCCCGTCGTTCTACGCGCAGAACGGCAACCCACCGGCGCGGTCGCTCATTGTCCCGGGCACCATGCTGATCGGGTATCTGATTTTTGCCGGATACTCGCTGGCCGGCCTCCCAAGTTCGCGCGTCGCAAGTTCGCACCTCACCCCCCTGGCCCCCCTCTCCTCCCGAGGAGAGGGGGGAAGGATTTCGGCCGCGGAGCAAAGGACGTTAGCGCTCGCTAGGAGGAAGGTTCCGGAGTTTGGCCGGTTCGCGGTAGTGATCATGCTGGCGCTCGTGCAAGTCGGCCAGGCCGTCGCGGGGATCTCGGAGCAAGCCATTGCGGCGCAACACGCCGCGGCGCTCTGGGACACGACCGACCAGCACATCCGCGCCAGTCGCGACGCGGGGCAAACCGACGTCACGGTGCTGCCGGTGCCGGCGTATCTCGGTGAAAACTTCGTCGGCCCCGACCGCACCGACTACTTCAACGTCTGTGTGGCGCGCTTCTACGGGGTGCGGTCGATCGCCGCCGAGGCACCCTGACCAATCGTCTGTGGCGCGCCTCCCTCACGGAGCGAGCTTTCCGCGGCCTGGATCACCCTGACCACCTCCACTCCACTGCGCGGGCTGGTATCGGGCTCGCGGCCGGTCTGGATGCACTCCAGGAAGTGCGCGCACTCCAGGTACAGTGGCTCGGTGGTGTCCAACCGTGGGCTCAGAATGTCGCCGGACCGATAGGTGAGCTGGTACTCGCCAAATGAGGCCGGCTGGCGATCGACGCCGCGATCGTAGACTTTGACCTTCTCGACCGGTTCCAGGTCGTCGTAGACGACCATCCGCTCGCGGCCCACCACGCTGGTGCGGCGGAGTTTGGACGGCGCCAGCCAACTGATCTGGACCTGTGCCAGGATGCCGCTTGGGAACTCCAGCGTCACGAAGGCGACGTCCTCCAGCGCCTCGCCCAGAAAGGAACGACCGCGCGCGCTGACCCGGATCGGGACTTCACCAAGCCAGTAATTGAGAATCGAGAGGTCGTGCGGTCCGAGATCCCACAGGACGCTGACGTCCTTTTGAAACAGCCCCAGGTTTACGCGGGTTGTCTCGACGTAGTAAATCGGACCGATCACGCCCGAGTCGATCAACTCTTTAACTTTGCGAACCGGTGGACTGAACACAAATGTGTGGCCGACCATCAGCGTCAGACTCCTCGCGGTCGCCAGCGCGGCCAGTTCCTCCGCTTGCTCGACGGTCGTCGCCAGGGGTTTTTCGACCAGCACGTGCTTACCGGAGGCCAGCGCCCGCTTCACCAACGCATAGTGGGTACTCACCGGTGTGGACAGGTACACCGCGTCGATCGACGCGTCGTCGAAGAGGTTGTTGACGTCGGTGGTGGGCCGCGCGGCCGGATAGCGGGCGGCGACCGGTCGCAATCGCTCCGGATCGGAGTCGCAGATACAACACAGTTGAAAGCCGACTATGGAGTCCAGGTTCCGAATGGTGTTCGGCCCCCAGTAGCCGCAGCCGACCGCGGCCACGCGTACCGGTGTCACTGCCATCCTGGCGCCACCACCTCCGCGCAGACTGCCTCCAGTCCGTCCACCACGCGCTCCCAATCGTACCGCTCGACCGCCAGCTCGCGAGCGCGCCGACCGAGCGTTTTCAGGCGATCGCGATCGCAGAGCCAGGCCGGCAAGGCGTCGGCGAGGGTGTGCGCGTGGTCGTCCTGGAGCACCAGCTCGGGGTCGATGGGCGTCAGCAACTCCGGCGTGCCCCCGCCGGGGGTCCCGAGCACCGGCGTGCCGCATGCCATGCCTTCGAGAATTGCCAGGCTCAGGTTTTCGAACAGGCTGGTGCAGACCTGCAGGTCGGCCGCCTGCATGAGCGCCCGCAAGCGGGGTGGATCGCAGTACCCCGCTAGCTGGACACGCTCCGACATGCCGTACGTCGCGATGAGTCCTTCCAACCGCCCACGTTCCGGGCCACCACCGGCGATCACGAGCCGCCCCTTCAAACCGCGTGCCGACGCGACCGCGAAAGCGGTGATCAGCCGGTCGAACTGCTTGACGCCGGCCAGGCGGCCGACCCCCAGGACCAGCGGCTCGTCGTTGCTCAGGCCGAGGTCCGCGCGCGCCGCCGCCTGACTCACTGGCGGTGCGAAGTACCGTGTGTCGACACCGGTTGGAACGACGCGCACGCGGTCACTCGCCCTTGCCGCGCGGGATTGAATCTGAAGGGCGGAAAACTCACTCACGGCGACGATTCGCGCGGCCAGACCAAAGACGCGCCGTTCGACGGCCGCCATGTACCGATGCAGCAGTCGGCGCGCCAGCCCGCGTGACTGCACCCACTCTGAATAAAACTCCGAGTGGAACAGAAAGACCAGCGGCGTGCGCCGGACGGCACCCGCCAGGCCGAGCGCCAGCGCCGAATCGTACGACCCGGCGATGGCCACGGCGTGCCGCGGCACGCGCCGCAGCGCCAGCGTGGCGCCGAGCAAGTTCGTGAAGTGGCTGATGGCCGGGTGGGGGCGCAGCACCGGGTAGAGCTCATAGCGCACGCCCGGCAGCGCGGGGAAACGGCCGTGCAACCGCGGCGTGGCGACGGTCACCGGATGGCCGCGCTCCGCCAGACGACGCATCGTCTCGTACGGGTAGCGGTTGCCGCCCAGGTCGTCGGGCAGAAACAGGTTTCTGGCAAACAGAATCGAGTCAGGCCCGCGCGGCATGCCGCCTCCTGGCGAGCAAGCCCAACACATCCGGGCCGATACAGGCGCGCACGAAGGCGCCACAAAAACGCGAGTCAAATAGCTGGGGCGGCCAGGTCGCCAGCGCCCGCCCCAGCCATGGCCAGCTCTGGGCGCGACGGCCGTTGGCGTAGGCGTTCAGCGCGATCGTGACGTACATGCAGGCGCGAATGAACTGCTCGCGGCCGCTCGCGCGCTGGGCGATGACCGGATCGGATAGCGCGTACCGCACTCCAGACAACATTGCCCGCGCCATGTAGCCCGGATCTGCCGACATGTTGCGCTCATGGACGCGAATGCACGTGGCGGTCTGCGGCACGAAACCAACCGGCCAGCGTGCGGCAAGACGCAGCCAGAGCTCCCAGTCCGCGGTGCCCGAGAGGTCGCGGTCCTCGACGAAGCCGCCGCAGGCCCGAAAGGCGTCGGCGCGCACGGCGACGGTGCTCATAGGAATGAACGCCTCGCGGGCGAGGTGCCAGAACACGTCCCCCTGCGGATTGGACAGCCGGCGCTCGCCAATGCGCCGGTCCGCCGGGTCGACGTTGCGGCCGCGCGAATAGACCAGCGCCGGGTGGTCGGCCTGTTCGAAGCGGGCCAGGTCGCCGGCCAACTTGCCCGGCAGCCAGTAGTCGTCGGAATCGAGGAAGGCGAAGTAGACGCCGGTCGCCTGCGCCGCCCCCGTGTTGCGCGCGGCCCCCTCGCGGCGATTGGCCTGGCGTACGTAACGAATTCGCGCGCCAAACTCGGCGGCGACGTCGGGCGTGGCGTCGGTGGATTCGTCGTCGACGACGATGACTTCAATATCACCTGGCACGGCCTGCGCGAGCGCGCTGTCCACCGCGCGGCGCAAGAACGCGGCCTGGTTGTAGGCCGGGATAATCGCGCTGAAGAGGACCGTCACCCGCGTACAAGCCCCTGGAAGCGGCTCGGCTGAAGAGCAGCGCCCAGTCGGCGGGCGGTGACCGCCGCGGCCGGCGCGCGTCTGCTCAGCATGCCACCGCCACAAGCGCGTGGGCGCCCTCGGTCCGATCGAGGTCGAAGCGGTAGTCGTCTTCGCCCGGGTAGAACGGCCGACCACTGAAGGCCAGGGCGAGTCGGTTCTTCAGCCCGAACGGCAGTCTCACGAGCAGTTTCCAGGCAAGCGCGGCCGGCTCAAAGTGGGGTGCGAGCATCAGGAACGGTACGTACCGGTACGCCGCGGACGGTCGCTGGCCGTAGAGCTGTACCTGGTCGAACGCGGCGCGCAGCACGACGCGCAACTCGTCGGCCGTGAACTCGCGGATGTGAAACGGGTTGTTGACGTGGCGTGCGGGCGGACCAAACGCACGATTCGGCGTCGACAGGACGAGGCGACCACCGGGTTTGAGCACGCGGCGGAGCTCGAGGACCAGGCCCGTTGCGTCCGGGACGTGCTCGATGGTTTCGAACGAGACGACCATGTCAACCGAGGCGTCCTGCAGCGGCAAGCATGCCGCATCCGCCCGGAGCAGGCGGGCGGTGCGTTGGTGTCGACGCACGTCAAACACGGCGCCCGCATCGTAGTCGACCCCTACGGCGGCAGCACCCGCGTGGCACAGCATCGACAGCCCGAAGCCAGCGCCGCAAGCCACGTCCAGCACCGTCAGGCCCGCCAGCGCATCGCGACCATCGACGACGAGCCCGCCGGAACTGCCGGTGCGTGGCCCCGAAGCGCCGGCCGCGAAGCGGTAGCGGCTGCGGTGCTCGCCCCAGAGCGCCGAGGACGGATCGTTGGCGAGGCGTTCCTCGGCGGCGCTCACGGCCGCGCTCGAAGGCCGAGCACACCGAACAACTCACGAAAACGGTGCTGCCAGGTGTGCTCTTGCCGCGCGCGGCAGAGGCCGGCGCGACGAATGCGCTCGGCTGCTTCCTGGTGGGCCAGGTAGTACCTGGCCTTGTCCAGCAAGTCCTGACGATCGACGTACGTCAGGACTTCCGTGCCCGGTTCGAAGTACTCGGCCAGCTCCGGCTGATCTTCTGTCAAATACAGCGCGCCCGACATCGGCGCCTCGAATTCTCGCAGCCGCAGGTGCGTCAGCCGCTGCCCGATCAGATGCGAGGCGCCGGCTGTCGCGAACCCGAGGCTAATGCGGCTTTGCGAGAAGGTCTTGATCAGATCCGTCTGCAGCAGCCGCGGGCCGCCGTACGACGACGTGTCGACCGTGTCTAACCGCGCGCTCGTGTATCCCGGATCCTCGCGAGCACCCGGCGGCCCGTATCGCTGCGCTCGCTCCGCAGCGACCCCCAGGGAGGGTGGGATCGTGCTCCGTGGGCTCGAGGCCTGCCCAAGCCGCGGGTCCGTGGGACCGCGGACAGCGTCGCTTCGGATGACTTCTGCCTCGGCTGAAGGAGCCAACCCTGTGCCTTCGGCAGGGGTCGATGACTCGACGCGGGCTTCCGGGCGATGCGTCGCGGACCGGTCATGCCGGAACCCGGGAGCCCGCTCTGGCACGGGAGCGAGCGAAGCGATGCGGGCGGCTGCGGCTCGTGTCGGGGTGAGGCGGCGACGAACAAGTCTCCGGATGCCGTCGAGGCGCTCGTCTTCGAACAGCGCCAGGGCGGCTCGGGCGTGCGCGAGGTCCAAGCGCTTGTGTGTCTGCCAGCCCGCGCCCCAGGCGCGGACGTCGACGCCCGCGCCTTTCAAGAAATCGAGGAAGTCGGCGCGGTCGGCGTACCGCTGGCCGACAAACGTCACGTCGTACAGCCGCGGCTCGGGGTACGGACGGTACACGCGCGGATTCGCCGCCAGCTGAATGCGCACGGGGACCGCGCCAGCGGCCTTGAAGTCGGCGAGGGCCGCGAGCTCGGGAACCACGCAGACGTCGAAGCGAGGCGCGATGTCGCGGACCAGGCCGAACTGGTGCACGTTGTTGCACGAGAAATTGACCGTCGGCACGCCGGACCGGTGGATCAGGTCGATCGTCTCGGGGAAGACGACCGAGCTGTAGAAATAGCCGAAAAAGAGATCAAGGGGTCCCTGCCGCAGGGCCGCCCGGAACGTCGACAGCAGGCGCTCGTTGGTGCGCGGTTTGCCGAAGCGCTGCCAGTCTGCATCAGCCTCGTCTGGCCAGCCAGGAAAATCGAAGCGCACCAGCTCGTGGCCCATGTCCTCGAGCGATCGGCGCAGATTGAGATCGACCCACGCCGAGCGCGGGACAGCATAGAAAATCCTCACTGCGTCGTGGTCAGCGCGGCGTAGAGCGCGTCCGGCTCCCACTCCGGGTATGCGGGCGCGAATTGATCCACCAGCGACTCAGGCGTTGCGCCGTTCAAGGGTGGGGCCTTCGGGGGTTCCAGCAAGACGCCGCCATAGACCGCGGCCAGATACTGCGGCAAGGGCGTCAGCGCCTGCACGGTGTCGACGTAGCCAAGCGCATAGTTGCTGAGCGCCGTGTCTCCGGGCCACGTCTCGACGGCGCCAGCGAGCGCGTGCGACGGATCTCGCGTGACGGTCGCCGTGCCAGGTGCGCCCAGCAAGTCCCCCGATCGCTGAGCACTGACCACCGCGGCGAGCGCCTGGCGCGCCTGGTCGCAAAAATGGACCTCACCGGTGCCGCGGGCGCGGCGCAGGCGCCAATCCGCCAGCGCGATCTGCGCCACACTCGCCAGGCGGGCCGGATCGTCGCCGGCCTGAATACGCACGGTGTCGCGCGGCTTGTCGCCGATCGACGGCGCCAGCGATTGACTGTCCCCCGGTCCTGGGCAATCCGACAGGCCGGCTGTGATGCGCGCCCGTTCGGCGGCCAGGACGTCATCCGCCAGGGCAAGCTCGAGTGCGCGCACGCGGTCGACGCGCTGCGCGTCGCTCAGCCGGTACAGGATCGTCTCCTGCTCGATGTCGCGCTGCGCCCAGAGCGCGCCCGTCGAGTGCGGCCCGGTACAGCCCACCAGCAGCAGGCAGCCAAGCGCAACTGAGAGCCGCATCCCGGTCGCAGGATAATGGAACGAGTACCATGCAGCGACAACGTGTCGCTGTCAGTCAGCCAGGAAGATCCAAAGCTGGAGCGCCCGCCGGACTACGCCGACTTCAAGCCGGCACGCACGACCGCCGAAGGCGGGGCGACCATGCTGCTCAGCGGTGTGTTTCTAGCGGGAGCGATCGTCGTGCTTGGTCTGGCCGTCTACACGAAACTGGCCGATGTGCGCACCTTTGGCCAGATCCAGAACCTGCTGGTCTTTGCCGTCGCGCTGGTCCTGATCGCGCTGTACTTGCTGGTCTGGGAGATCGCGCTCCGACTGATCGCCCGCTCAGACGAATAGCAGGATGCCATACTTATTTCTCGCCGAACAGGAGCGTGCGCTTGACGTCTTCGATGGCGCGCGTGATCTCGATGTCCCGTGGGCACGCGTCGGTGCAGTTGAAGACCGTGCGGCAGCGCCAGACACCGTTGCGGGTGTTCAGGACGGCCAGGCGCTCGGCGGCGCCCTGGTCGCGGCTGTCGAAGATGAAGCGGTGGGCGTTGACGATCGCGGCCGGCCCCACAAATTCCTTGTTGGCCCAGAACGGCGGACAGGACGTCGTACACGCCGCGCACAGGATGCACTTGGTGCCATCGTCGTACCGCGCGCGGTCGGCAGGGCTCTGCAGGCGCTCGCTATCGGCGGGCGGGCTGTCGTCGTTGATCAGGTAGGGCGCAATCGAGCGGTACTTCTCAAAGAACGGCTCGAGATCGACCACCAGGTCTTTGATGATCGTGAAGCCCAGCATCGGCTCGATGGTGATGTGGTTGGGCAGATCTTTGATCAGCAGCTTGCACGCGAGCCGATTGCGGCCGTTGATGCGCATCGCGTCCGAGCCGCACACGCCGTGCGCACAGCTGCGCCGATACGTCAGCGTCCCATCCTGGCGCCACTTGATCTCGTTCAGACCGTCGAGCACACGATCGGTGCCGTCCAGGTCGACCTGGTACTCCTGATAGCGCGGCCGCTTGTCTGTGTCGGGGAGGAAGCGCTGAATCTTGAAGGTATACGTAGCCACTTTTAGTAGACGCGCTCCTTGGGTTGAAACCGCGTGATTGTCACGGGCTTGGACGACATCCGCACACCCTCGGGCTCGAGATATGCCAGGGTGTGCTTGAGCCAGTTGACGTCGTCACGATCGGGAAAGTCCTCGCGGTAGTGGCCGCCGCGGCTCTCTTCGCGGGCCAGCGCGCCGGCGATCACCAGCTCGGCGCAATCGAGCATGAAGCCGAGCTCGATGGTCTCCATGAGATCGGTATTGAACGTGCGCCCGTGGTCCTGGATCCCAACCCGGGCGTATCGCTCTTTTAACGCGCGGATTCCTTCGGAGGCTTTTTTCAGGCCCGGACCGTTGCGGACGACAAATGCGTCGTCGAACATCAGCGTCTGCATTTCCGACCGGATGGCGGCCGGGCTCTCGGTACCTGAACCTCTGAGGAGACGATCGACCATGTCGCGTGCGAAGGCGTCCGGGTTCGGCGGCAACGCCGGCAGGTCGTTCTGCTGCATGTACTCGGCCATCTTCTTGCCACCCCGCCGCCCGAACGTGACGATGTCGACCAGGCTGTTGGTGCCGAGTCGGTTGGCGCCATGGATGCTGACGCAAGCGCACTCGCCGGCGGCAAAGAGGCCGGGCATACGGGTGTTGCGGTCGTCGAGGATGACCTCGGCGTCGTAATTCGTCGGGATCCCGCCCATGGCGTAGTGGGCGGTCGGATGGGTGGGGATCAGGTCGAACTCCGGCTCGAGGCCCTGGTACACCCGCATGAAGTCGGTGATGTCGGGGATCTTCTCGTCCAGGACCTTGCGGCCAAGGTGGCGCAGGTCGAGGTGGACGAAGTCCTTGCCGTCGATGCCGCGGCCCTCTTTGATCTCTTGAAAGATGCAGCGCGACACGATGTCGCGTGGTGCGAGGTCTTTCATCGTCGGCGCATACCGCTCCATGAAGCGCTCGCCCGCCCCGTTGAGCAGGATGCCGCCTTCGCCGCGCGCGGCCTCGGAGATCAGGATGCCCAGGCGGTAGATGCCGGTGGGGTGGAACTGGAAGAACTCCATGTCCTCCATCGGGATGCCGCGTCGCGCGGGCACGATGACGCCGTCACCGGTCAGGGCCAGCGCATTCGACGTGATCTTGAAGATGCGGCCGAAGCCCCCGGTGGCGAAGAACACCGCTCGTGCATGGAAGATGTGGATCTCGGAGTCCATCAAATCGAAGGCCACCACGCCGCAGCACTGACCGTCGGAGTTCACCAGCAGGTCGATGACCATGTACTCGTTGTAGAACTGGACCTCGTTCTTGATGCCCTGCTGGTAGAGCGTCTGCAGGATCATGTGGCCGGTGCGGTCGGCGGCGTAACAGGCGCGCATGACGGGCGCCGCGCCGTAGTTCTTGGAGTGGCCGCCGAATCTGCGCTGGGCGATCTTGCCTTCGGGGGTCCGCGAAAAGGGCAGGCCCATGTGCTCGAGCTCGATGATCGTCTCGACCGCTTCGCGGCACATGACCTCGGCAGCGTCCTGGTCGACGAGATAGTCGCCGCCCTTGACGGTGTCATACATGTGCCACTCCCAGTGGTCCTCCTCCATATTGCCCAGCGCGGCGCAGATCCCGCCCTGCGCGGCGCCCGTATGCGAGCGCGCCGGGTACAGCTTGCTCAGCACCGCCACGTTGCCTAAACGCGAGCTCTGCAGAGCAGCCATGAGCCCTGCCCCGCCCGCGCCAACGATCACGGCGTCATGCCGATGGATCACCGCGATGTATCCAGCGTTGCACGTATACGGGTCGGGGGAGCCTGCGCAATTGCGTGTTGCGAACTTGTGCGGGTCGGGGGAGCCCTGCGGGCCCCCCGCCGCCAGTCGCTGCTCCGCTCGCAAGCTCGCTGCGCGCTCCTTCCCGCGGCGACCCCCCGCTTAAGAACATCGAAGCGGGTACTCCGCCGCGGGGGTCCCGCGTCTGAGACTTTCAGTGGTGGCATTTGCCTGTCCAGCGGTACGCCGAGGCTGGGAGCCTGCCGTTCCGCCCGCCCGCAGAAGCTGGGAGCCTGTGCATCCGGCCGGACGCGGAGGCTGGATGCCGTTGCCACCGGCCTTCGCACACCGCCCGAGGCAACGGCATCCAGCGGCACGCGTGTTGTTCCTTGCGATCGGCGCTTCCGCTTGCAGAGGCGTACCTGTGCGCATCGGCGTACCCGCCACGATGTTCTTAAGCGGGGGGTCGCCGCGGGAAGGAGCGCGCAGCGAGCTTGCGAGCGGAGCAGCGACTGGCGGCGGGGGGGCGCAGCCTCCCCCGACCCGGACGAGTTCGCAACACACAACCTCATGGGCTCCCCGACCCGGACGAGTTCGCAACACACAACCTCATGGGCTCCCCCGACCCGGACGAGTTCGCCACACGCAACCTCATGGGCTCCCCAGACCCGGACGAGTTCGCAACACGCAACCTCATGGGGTCCCCCGACCCGCACGACATCAAGGCAAGAGACCTATTCCTCTCCGACGGTGTCATGCGTGCCGTAGTCGACGTAGCGCAGGACGGTGTGGTTGACGATGCCGTCGAACCAGCGGCGACGAAAGCTCGCGGCTTCTTCGGACAGGAGCCATTTGCGAAAGTTCTCGGCCGCCTGGTGGTGCGGCCAGAAGGCTTCATTGAGGTAGCGCGGGCGCTTCGATGGTTTGCCATGCTCGTACGTGCCGTCAATCCCGTCCAGGTAGATCCACGTCTTGCGCTCCGTGCAGCCGAACGGCTCGGACCGCGCCCACAGTTCGTGATCCAACCACTCGATGAACGACTCGACCGGCACACCAGGCTTGACGTCAAAGCTGTGAATCAGTCTCAGCATCATGTCCCCCGACCGGTCAGCTTACGCCAGGCCCAGGCGAGCGGGTCGTAGTACTCGGTCACGACCCGTTCCTTCAGCGGGATGATCGCGTTGTCGGTGATCTTGATCGACTCGGGGCACACCTCGGTGCAGCACTTGGTGATATTGCATAGCCCGATGCCGGCGCGCGCCTTGATCAACTCGAGTCGATCGTTGGTATCCAGCGGGTGCATCTCGAGCGCCGCCAGGCGCACGAAGAACCGCGGTCCCGCGAAGCTGGTTTTGTTGGCGTCGTGGTCACGAATGACGTGGCACACGTCCTGGCACAGGAAGCACTCGATGCACTTGTGGAATTCCTGGACGCGGTCGACGTCCTCCTGGAACATCCGCCGCGTACCGTCTGCTTCGGTGGCGCGTGGCTTGAACGCCGGGATCGTTTTGGCCTTCTCGTAGTTGTACGAGACGTCGGCGACCAGATCTTTCATCAACGGGAAAGTCCGCATGGGCGCCACGGTGATCGGTTGGCCGGGCTCGAACGTATTCATGCGCGTCATGCACATCAGGCGCGGCCGGCCGTTGACCTCGGCGCTGCACGAACCGCAGCGGCCGGCCTTGCAGTTCCAGCGGACCGCCAGGTCCGGCGAGTGCGTGGCCTGGATGCGATGAATGACGTCGAGCACCACCATGCCTTCTTCGGCGGCCACGTCATAGTTGCGAAAGTCTCCGCCGCTCGCGTCGCCGCGCCAGACGCGCATCGTCACCTGCGTGTTCGCCATATAGCTCTCAGTGGTCCCCTTCCGCTAGCTCTTTGAGCTCGTCGGGCATAACCGGCAAAGGCTCTTCGCACAGCGTCATCCGTTCACCGTCCCGCCGCGCGACCAGGTTGACCCTGGCGAAGTGCGGGTCAGTCCCTGGAAAGTCCGAACGCGTGTGGCCACCCCGACTCTCCTTGCGCAGCAGCGCCGAGCGGGTGATAGCTTCTGAGACGGTCAACATGGTCTGCAAATCGAGCGCCATGTGCCAGCCCGGATTGAAGTAGCGGTTGCCCTCGACCCGTACGTGCTGGGCGCGGTGCCTCAGCTTCTCGAGTTCTGCCAGGGCTTGCTGGAGCTCGGACTCCACCCGGATGATGCCAACCAGATTGTGCATACAGTCTTCGAGGTCGGCGTGGACCGCGAACGGATTCTCACCCACGGCTCCGGGTTGGTCGAACGGGGCGAGCATGTCGCGCGTCGCGGCGTCGATGTCCGCGGCGTCGATCGCGGGTTGGTCGGCGCATCCGCGGGCGTACTCGGCGGCGTGGAGTCCAGCCCGTCGGCCGAACACTAGCAGGTCTGACAGCGAGTTGCCACCAAGCCGGTTGGCGCCGTGTAGACCGGCCGCTACTTCGCCGGCCGCGAACAGGCCCGGCACCGAAGTGGCGGTCGTATCGGCTTCGACTCGGACACCGCCCATCATGTAGTGACAGGTCGGCCCGACCTCCATTGGCTGCTTGGTGATATCCACGTCGGCCAGCTCGCGGAACTGCTGGTACATCGACGGCAGACGCTTCTTGATGTAGTCCTCCGGCCGCCGGCTGGCGATATCCAGGAACACGCCGCCGTGTTCGGTGCCGCGGCCGGCCTTGACTTCGGCATTGATGGCCCGCGCGACTTCGTCGCGCGGCAGCAGGTCCGGCGTTCGGCGGTTCTTCTTGTCCTGGTACCACGCGTCGGCCTCCGCCTCGGTCTCGGCGGTCTCCGCCCGAAAAAAGTCCGGCACGTACTTGAACATGAAGCGGTCGCCAACGGAGTTCTTCAACGTGCCGCCGTCACCGCGCACGCTTTCGGTGACCAGGATGCCGCGGACGCTGGGCGGCCAGACCATCCCGGTGGGATGGAACTGGACCATCTCCATGTCCAGCAGGTCCGCGCCGGCCTCCAGGGCCAGCACGATGCCGTCGCCGGTGTATTCCCAGGAGTTGGAAGTGATTTTGTACGCCTTGCCGATGCCGCCAGTGGCCAGCACAACCGCCCTGGCCTTGAAAACGATGAACCGTCCGTTCTCGCGGCGATAACCAATCGCGCCTGAGACGCGCTCGCCATCCTTGAGCAAGCGTTGGAGCGTGCACTCCATGAACACGTCGATGCCGCGGTGGACGGCGTGTTGCTGGAGCGTGCGGATCATCTCCAGGCCGGTACGGTCGCCGACGTGGGCGAGGCGAGCGTAGCGGTGGCCGCCGAAGTCGCGCTGGAGGATCAGGCCCTCTTTGGTGCGATCGAAGAGGGCGCCCCACTCCTCCAACTCCAGCACCCGGGCGGGGGCTTCCTGGGCGTGGATCTGCGCCATGCGCCAGTTGTTGAGCAGTTTGCCGCCACGCATCGTGTCGCGGAAGTGGACCTTCCAGTTGTCCTCAGGCCAGACATTGCCCAGGGCCGCCGCGATGCCGCCTTCGGCCATCACGGTGTGCGCTTTGCCAAGGAGCGATTTACAGACGAGCGTGGTCCGCGCACCTTGTGCCGATGCCTCGACGGCCGCGCGCAGGCCGGCACCACCCGCGCCGACGACGAGCACGTCACACTCGTGGGTTTCGTACTCAGTCACGAGTTCGACCCCCGGCCGCAGCAGCCGTCAGACGCGCGGCTGCGGGCCGCTGGCAAGCCACGAGAAACCGACAACCTGGTTCCCGCCACGAACCGAGCGCAGCGAGGCGGGCCGCTGGCAAGCGCGTAGAAACCGACAACCTGGTTCCCGCCAGGGAGCGAGCGCAGCGAAGCGGGCGGCCGGCAGCGTTCTGGATGACAGTGGTCGCCATTAGATGAATCTCAGATCGTGAATGATTCCGGTCGCGACGAGACGAACGTACACATCCGCGACGATCACGCTGAACAGGCTGATCCAGGCATACAGGCCGTGGCGTGTGTTCAGCCGCGTCAGGTATCCCCACAACCGGTGGCGGAACGGCTGATTCGCGAACGAGTCGAGATACCCACCGCACAGATGCCGGCACGAATGGCACGAGAACGTATAGAGCGACAGAAACGCCACATTCCCGACCAGGATGAGCGTCCCCAGGCCGATCCCGAAGCCGTTCGGGAAGCGGAACGACAGCAGCGCATCCCACCACAGGAACACCACCAGCAGCACCGCCAGGTAGAAGAAGTAGCGGTGGATGTTCTGGATCAGGTACGGGAAGACCGTCTCACCGCGATACCGGGACCGCGCATCCGGGACTGCACATGCCGGGGGCGACCAGAAGAACGCGCGGTAGTAGGAGCGGCGATAGTAGTAGCAGGTTGCCCGGAAGCCGAGCGGAATGCCCAGCACCAGAAACGCGGGCGACAGGTTCCACCAGCTGCCCAGGAGCGGCAGCGTGATGTGCTGGCAATTCTGGGCGAGGCAGGGCGAATAGAACGGCGACAGATACGGGTCGGCGTAGTAGTTCGCGTTCTGCAGCGCAGCCCACAGAGCGTAGACGCTGAACAACGTGATGATCACCACTACCAGCAGCGGCTGGATCCACCACCTGTCGTGCCGTTCGGCTGACGGCGCTCTGCGTTCGCTCCGCTCGCCAACCGATTCCACCGCCGCGACCGCACTCATTCACCTGCCCCTTTATGTTTTGGATCCCGGTGCGAAGGGAAACGACACGATCGTGAGCGTGCCGAGCGCCAGAAAGAACCCCAGGAAGACCCAGTTGGCGGTATGCGCGAACGTGCGCCAGCCGCGCGAATGGATGTAATCGTCGATCAGGATGCGCAGGCCGTTCTGGCCGTGGACAATCGCCAGGAACAGCAGCAGCCAGTCGTAGACGCGCCAGCCGACCGTCTGCCAGCGCTCGGCGACGAACTCGTAGTTGATGACGTCGACGTTGTTGATGATGTGGACGATCAGCAGATGCCCGAAGACCAGGATGAGCATCAGCACGCCCGAGACTCTGAAGAAATACCAGCTCCACAACTCGAAGCTGCTGCCGGCGGGCCGGAGCATGCGGCGCTGGTACGCCTGGCGCGTGGCGCTGCCGAGGCTCATCGCAGCACGCTCGGGAAGAACACCGGTCGGAGCATGAAGAACGCGGCGGGCAGGAACAACACCAGGAACGAGGCCCAGACGACGTACCACAACTGCCGCTGGATGCGGGTGGCGGTTTCGACGAAGTCGATCACGATGATGCGGACACCGTTGATGCCGTGATACAGCACGGCCCCGCTGAGGGCGACTTCGAGGACGCGAAAGACCGGTACGCGGTAGTACGCCACGAACGTCTCGTAGACCGAGGGGCCAAAGCCAATGAGGCAGGTGTCCAGGACGTGCAGAAACAGAAACAGGATGATGGCTACACCACTGACGCGGTGGAGCAGCCAGGCCCAGTAGCCCTCACGGCCACGGTAACTCAACATGAGCTGTCGGCCGTCAGCTCTCAGCCATCAGCAGGTCGAGGAGGCGAGTCGTGACATGCAGGCACGCATCTGAGTCTCTAGAGGCTACGGCGGCCCGTCGGAAAGCGTCAAAGAGATGCTACGCCTGACTACAATAGGCGCTGCCTATCAATGGCTACTCGCACCCACCGCCTGCCGCTAAGCCCCGTCACACCGCCCGCGGGAGCTAGCTGGTAATGCCCGCGACAGCCTGAACCCGTGGAGGTGCACCAGCTCGCCTACTTCGAGTCCGTCAGCCGCCACCTGCACTTTACGCGGGCGGCTGAAGAGCTCCATGTGGCCCAGCCGTCGGTCAGCCAGCAGATTCGCAAGCTGGAGTCCGAGCTCGGCACGCCGCTCTTCCACCGCATGAAGCGGCAGGTGGCACTGACCGAGGCCGGCAAGACGTTTTTGCCGCATGCGCGCGCGGTCTTGCGACGCCTGGACGAAGCGCGCCTCGAGGTCCAGGAGCTCTCGGGCTTGCGCAAGGGCACGCTGGCCGTCGGCGCGCCGCCGAGCGTGGGCACCCACCTGCTGCCGCGCGCCCTGGCGGCCTTTTCGCGGCGCCACCCCGGGATCGGGCTCGCCTTCCGCGAAGCCGGCTCGCGGACGCTGCTCAAGCTCCTGGAAGAGGGCGAGCTCGACCTGGCGGTCGTGATCCAGCCGATTCGACACCCGGCCCTCGAGACGCTGCCGCTGCTCGAAGAGGAGCTGCTGCTGGCCGTGCCCCGCCGGCATCCCCTGGCCGGCGGCAGCCACCGCGTGCCCATGGCGCAATTGCGCCACGAGCCCTTCGTCATGCTGCGCGAGGGGACCTACGACCTGCGCGATCAGACCCTGGCGGCCTGTCGGCGGGCGGGTTTCGAGCCGTACATCGCGCTCGACGGCGGTGAGATGGACAGCATGCTGCGCTTTGTCGCCGCCGGCATCGGACTGGCCATCCTGCCCGAGATGGTGTTGGCCGAGGTCGATGCGCACGACGGTGCCGTCTCGTTGTGTCGGCTGCAACCCAGACTGAGCCGCTCACTCGTGCTCGCCCGGCGCCGAGATCGCTACTTCTCGGCCGCGGCACGCGAGTTCTTCAGCGTGCTCGAGGCCACGGCGCGGCTGCGCGGTGCATCCGCCGACCATGGCAGCTGACTCCACCGGGCCGGCCCCCGGACCCGAAGCTGAGGAAGGTTGGAGTCCCAGCGCGCGGCGCGCCATCTGCGACCGTTGCGGAGCGCGCGGCTGGCTCGAATCGGGCGCGGAGCGCACCTGCACCGAGTGTGGCGGCCAGTACCGCCCCATGGCGTTGCTCGAAGGCTTCATCGACCGCTGGTTCGCGCCAGCGCCGCAGCACATCTCCGAGTTTTACCCGCGTCACTTGAAACTCATCGAGTTGATGTGGACGGCTGAGGGGCGTGGCCGTGAGACGTACGCGGCGCTGGGTCTGGAGAAGGTCAGCTACAGCCGCTTCGTGACGCGGGCCACGCAGATTGTTGTCCGCGGGCTGGCCGAGGGCTGGATCGAAGCGGATATCCCAGCCGCGCCCACGCCGGACGACACGGGCTACAGCGTGCGGTTTGTCGATCCCGAGCGCTGGGCCGACGAGTTGACCGCCGCGTTCACCAGTTAGCGGTACTGGAGGTCGATGGCCGGCGGGTCGTCGGCGACGACGATGCGGTTGCGCTGCGTGAAGTGGAAGTGGGCGCCCCCGACGCTGATGTACCAGGTACCGTCGTTGAACCGCGCTTCGCCGGCGTTCATCACTCGGGCCGCCGATTCGCCCGAGCGCATCTCGTGGGCGACCAGGGTCAGGGCCTCGGAATCGCCCAGGTTCGCGGTCTGAGACGGATCGGGCGGGGCCGGGCGGGGCGGCAACGTCACCACGGCGATGACCAGGACGGTGATGCCGATGCCGGCCACGATCAGTGGCAGCGGCGAACGTAGCGAGACGAGCGGCCGGGCCGCGTCACGCATGCGTCGCGAGGATGAGCGTCGGGGTACCTCAGCACCGAGCATCGCGCCTGACTATAGCGCCCGACACGGAACAGACAAATGTACCCTCATGCCCGGCGACAATTGGTCGATAACCAGGTTACGAACGCGCACCAATTGGCCGATCGCCTGTAACCTGCAGCCCGGAAGGCTTGGACTCACTCCGGTCGGGACGCAGTATCGCGCGCTCGCGCTTATTGGGCCTCGAACGGCTGGCGCGGATCAGGAATGGATCCTAATGCGCCCCTATAGCTTCTTCGTCTGCCTCTTCGCGCTGGCTACCGCCGCCGGCACAGTCTCGCCCGCGCACGCCGCGCCGTCGAACGTTGGCCCCGTTGCCGACACGCGTTTCGGCGTCGCCGAAGGCTTCCGGAATCCGACCGTCATGGCCGACATCAACGTCGGTTGGGAACGCGTCGTCCTACCGTGGGACCAGATCCAGCCCGACAAGGCCGGTGACTTCAGTCATCTGGGCCAGTCGCTGCCCAAGAGTCAGCTCCAGGCCGAGCTCAACCGGGGCACCAGCGTCGCCGGCCTGTTCCAGTTCACGCCCGCCTGGGCGGCGGCCAACCCCGGTGACGGGAAACGCTCCGTCCCGCAGAACCTGGGCCTGGCGTTCAACGACCCCAATAACTACTTCGGTCAGTACGTCTACCAGACATCAAAGTTCTACGCCGGGCAGATCAACCAGTGGATCGTGTGGAACGAGCCCGAGTTCAAGCCGACCGACCCCGGCGCAGGCGGGAGTTTCACCTGGCTCGGCACCGACGAAGAGTTCGCCCAGTTGATGAAGGTCGGCTACCTGGCCGCCAAAAAGGGCAACCCCAACGCGGTCGTCTCGTTCCCAGGCACCTCATACTGGGTCGACACCAACAGCAATCGTCCCCTGTTTTACGACCGGATTCTGAGCATTCTGGCTCAGGACCCGAGTGCCGTGGCCAACAACTTCTACCACGACGCCGTCTCGCTGAATCTGTACCGTGCGCCTGACGACGTCTACCGCGTCCACGGCGTCTACAAAGGGGTCCAGGCAAAGTACGGCATCGACAAGCCGGTCTGGCTGACCGAGACCAACGCCATGCCGTCGAACGACGCCGCCGTCCCGTGTGCGGATACGCACGCCAATGAGGCGATCAAGACGACCATGGACCAGCAGGCGGCCTACGGCATTCAGTCGCTGGCGCTGGCGGCCGCCGCCGGGTACGCCAAGATCGAGTTCTACCAGATGGTCGACGCCAATTCGTGCACCGAACCGGCCCTGTGGGGGCTGACCCGCGACGACGGCAGTCGCCGGCCCGTCACGGATGCGCTCAAGGTCGCCATCAGCAACTTCGGTGGCTTCACGCGGGCGCAGTTCGTGCCGCTCGCGCGCGACACCGCGGCCTGGTCGGCGTGGCCCGACGATCCGAACTCGCTCGTGCCAAACTGGCAGGTCTACCAGGTCGCCTTCGACAAGCCGGGCAATCAACGCGTGACCGCGTTGTGGAACGGCGATGGCACTACGCTGCGCGTCCGCGTTCGGAAAAATGGGTCGAGCGCGCAGCTCGTGGATCGCCTGGGGAACACCCAGGTGCTCCAGGACACCCAGGGCTGGTGGGTGATCGACCTGCCGGCGGCGACCGCGTACTTCAAGCTCAACGATCAGATCAAGGACCCTGAGGGGTACCACTTCATCGGCGGCGACCCGTTGCTGCTGATCGAAACTGGCGTCGATCCGAGCACGCCGGTAGTTGCGCCGAGCCTCGGCGATCCCGGCAGCGCTGTCCGCGAGTTCACGGTCTTTGTCAATCCCGAGGGCGGCCAAACCGTGGGCCGAGGCCAGCCGGCCGACTTTTTCGCCAGCACCCACGGCTATGAGGGCTTCGCTGACCCGATCACGTTCAGCGTCGTGCAGTGGAACACGCAGCGGTTCCCGGATCCGCAGGACGGCGCCTCCTTGCCGCTGGCGGCCAACGTCCCGACGGGCGTCAAGCCGGGCGATACGGCCACGCTGCACTTCGAAACGGCGGGCGCCGACCAGGGGATCTACTACATCAAAGTCCAGGCCGACGGGGGCGGCATGAGCCGCACGGTCGACCTCGCGCTCGTGGTCAACTGAGCTCTCTGGCGGCTTGTCGGATCGGCAACGCCGCGGAGCCGCACGGCGGTCGAGGCCTCACCTCCCGAGAGGGGGTGGGGCCTCTTTGGCGCCCTGTGAACCCGCGGCCCTGTTGCCGGCAGCCGAGGTCTTTGCCACCGCGGCCGCGCCTGGCACCAGGACAGCGACAAGGCGCTTGCGCTGCCCGCCTGGTTCACACAGGCCCGTGCGTCTCCCGAGAACGCGCGCTGCGGCTCGCGTACCGCGACTGCCACTATGCCCCGCGATCGGTATCGATCCGGGCTCTGGACACGCTGCGATACGGTTCGGGGGACCCGCAGATGCACACTGGTCGCCAGTACGTTGGCGGCCGCGAGCGAGCGCGGCGACTCGAGGCACGGGTGCGGCGCACAGGAGTGGGTGCGGACACACAAAATCGCCACTGCGCTTCGTTGGCGCAGTGGCGATCTGGTTGGCTGGGATCGGCGACCCTCGGCCGCTCGCTGGGACGAGCCTAGGGTTTACTGCCCGTCGGGAACCTGTAGCACGGGGGGAAGGAGCACCGGCGCCTGTGGCGCCGGGGCCAGGCTGTCCGTCGCGGCCGGGTTGGAGCCGTCGACGGTGCTGGTCGTGGTGGTCGTGGTGGTGGTGGTGCGGCTGGCCGGAGCCGGGACGGCAGTCACTGGCGGCACCGGCGCGCCCCCGGCGCCAACCGGGAGTCCGACGGAGCGGCATGACGCCGCGCCCTTGGTGATGGGAACGGTCGGCACGCTCAGGTCAACCGTGCCGTCAAAGGTCCTGCCCGAGGTGTCACCCGTTGCGATCATCTCATAGAGTCCGACGCGCGCCAGGATGACCTGATCCCACGAGCCGTCTTTATTGGTGGACGCCACATGGCTGGTGACCGGTGGCAGGGGGCTACTGTTCGTCGTTGCCCGGGTCGCATCCGTCAGGTGGATCGTCACTGGCTCACTTATGCCGAAAGCGCTGCCCGACAGTTGAAACTGCAGCATGGGCTGCCCAGGAGTCAGTGCGGGAACGAACGCTTGAACGAATGCAGGCGCGTGCGGGTCCGCCGGTTGCGACTGGATGGCGGACTTCGGAATGATCGTCTCGGCGCCGAGCGTCCGAGCCAGGAGACCAACCGCGGTAAGCGCTACGCAGCCCTGGACGCCGTCGCCAGGCACGACCGTCGGATCGAGGAGGTAGCTCGGGCTACCCGTCCACCCGAGCGGGCTGAAGGATTCATTGGGTGCGGCCTGCAGAAAGAGTTGCAGGCCGGCCTTCTGGAAGCGCTGGGCGAGGAAGGTGTGCACGAACGGCCACACCGGCGCTCCAGCATCCATCAGGAACGGCTGTTCGGGCAGGCTCTGCGGCAGTCCGAAAAAGCTCCAGGCCTGCTCCTGCGTCGCGAACGCGGTACTACCCAGACGTTGCGGGTCGCTGGAGTGCGAGGCGACCGGATCGAAAAAGTAACGCGCCAGGAACCGTGGTTCCGACAACCACGCCATGCGACGCTCGGCGTCTGCCGCGAAGCTCAAGCCGACGTTTGCCGCGGGCAATGGGATACCGAGGGTCAGGAGGTCGTTGTCGATGCCTTGCTTGGTGAACATCTCGAAGACGTTGGCCATATCGGCGCGACCCGTTTCGGGGTGCCACTGGAGAATCCCGCGTTCAAACGCCTGATAAACAAGACCGTCGCCGTCGTAATTGAAGCGCTGGCTCACGGGGAAGCCAAGGACCTCCACACCGCCGTAGCGGCGGAACTCGGTCCAGAACGCGGCTTGCTGGTCGTCCAGTACCCAGTATCCACGGTTACGATCGGGCCCGATGCCGCTGATACAGCCTCGGCCTTGTTGGGTATAGAACCAGCCACCGGCGACCGGGTAGTCACGCGGGCCCGGGTCGCTGCACGCCCAGGCGCTTGGCGCCAGGGGCGTCAGCACGCCGAGCGCGACGGTGAGGACGGCCAGGCCAAGATGCGCGGCCCGTCGGATTCGGGAATTGGCCAACATTAGAGGCCCTCCTCATCAGAAGCTATGGGTGTTGGTTCCTCGTCAGGCGTCTGTGCCAGAAACGATGGGGCGGGTTCGGATGGTCCCGCGTCGGCGGCTGGCCGCAGCACACCAGGAATCGAGAATGCCGAGGTCTGATCGGGTACATCCATGTACGGGATCACGTTGGCAGAGATCGGAAATTGGGCATTGGGGACTGCCGCGAGCGCTCCCAATTCGGGCAAACTGGCA
>Ga0070730_10001089_pt1 | contig 27025 bp, 24 predicted proteins | sample Coa_R1_3_FD_66447 | JGI IMG/M metagenome (GOLD analysis project Ga0070730, IMG submission 66447) | Surface soil microbial communities from Centralia Pennsylvania, which are recovering from an underground coalmine fire - Coalmine... | ecosystem: Environmental > Terrestrial > Soil > Unclassified ... | reverse complement strand
CACCGGGAACACGATTTTCGGACTTGTTCGTGAGCTATTTGCTGGCGCGGAACATCCGTTACGAAGAAGATCTTGTTGATCAGCTTTTCAATTCGAGCGAAAAGAGACTGGCGCGGATCCTCTTGTTGCTCGCTCGTTTTGGCAAGGAGGGCATCCCCGAGACCGTAATCCCCAAGATCAGTCAGGAGACGCTGGCGGAGATGATCGGCACTACGCGCTCGCGTTTCTTCGTGAACCGGTTCAGGAAATTGGGCTTCATTGACTACAACGGCGGGCTGCAAGTCCATAGCTCCCTGGTCAGTGTCGTCCTGCACGACTAGATGCGAAACGTCTCAATGCGAGGCCTGCACTAGTGTGGGTTCAACTGCTGCGTGTGTACAGCGCAGGGCTGGTGTGCAGAACTCGGAACGACTAGTTAACTATGGACCGTGCGAAAGATCTCAACCTTCTTTCATCTCTCCGGGCGGTGGTTGCGCCGCGGCTGTGCTCCGAACCGTGACCTTCACTTTGGCACCCGGCTTTAGTCGTACCTCTTCTCCGTTTTTGTCGGTCAGCGTGTTCTCGATACGCATCTTGTTGTACTGATGATCCGCTCCTTCGACGGCGATCTGTGCTTTTTCAGGTTTCCTGGGAACGAAGGATTTTATGATCATTTCGACAGTGCCAGACAGAGTGGCATTCGGTTTCTCATTCATAGCTTGTCCTTTCTAATCCCGTCCTGAAACTGCGGTGGCAGCTAGTCCCGCTTTGGCTGTTCGCCCGGGACGCTTTTCTCTTCCGGATTCAGAGGTTCTGTTTGCCTGACGCTCCCTCGTGTGCCCGGTGATGCTTTGGTGCTGCGGGTTGCTCGGATTGAAAGGCACGATTTAATTTTTCACCCCGGCGAATATCTCACCTTCACAACAGAAAGTGCGAGTTTCGCTCACAGCAAGGTCGCCAAAACTTGTGGCCTAACAACTCTGCCCCAGTTACCTCAACGCGTGGGCAACTGGCTGGCCAAAAGATCGCGGCACTTCAAGCGCCGTGGGAGAAAGTCTGTCGAAGTATCTGGGCTTCTGCGTTGAGCCAATCCTCCAGCGCGTGGCCGTCCATCCGTCCGCGTTGTTCGTAAAGATCGTACGCCCGAAGGCGAATCTCGTGTTCCAATAGTGGTTCCGTTGGTCGGGTCTTGTCCATCGTCGAAAGTGTAGTGCTATTCATCGGAGTGTTCCTTATTTAGGATATTTACAAAGTCTGAGTGATGTCGTTACTGGGTGGCCAATTGTCTAGTCGAATTCTGGTTTGGCATAAACGCCGACCCCTCCTGCCGAGGATTTGGCTGTTCGGTGCCGCTCCAGAGGGAGGGCCCTACCAGAAACAACGTGCTCGTGCGCTCCACGCTATCTCACATTCAATTCTTCATCCGGGTTGTACGTCGCAACCGCACTTTTCCCTGCTCTCTCAGCAGTCGGTCGTGTCGTTTGCCCATGTAAACAAGCGAGCACGATAAGCTTGAGGTCAATCAGATTTGGCTCGATCGAGACCTCTCTTGCATCACAACTGCTAGCAAACAGTGAAGCAGGATTGCGTGCCAAACGTTAGTATCGAACCTTGGAGCAATGAAAACTGGTCAAAATTGAACGTTAGCAACGGATTGCTGAAGAAGGTCTCTCGTGCAGGCGTAAAGGTCTTTCATTGAGACAAACGGAGAATGCAGAAAAATTCGAGGAAGAGCGCCCTTGCTGAAAAGTGATAGAAGATGACGCCGACGAATAAGAAACGGTGACTTTGGAGCTCAATAATGCAAACAGACGCAAAACTTGCGCCCGACACCCAGCCGAAGGAGCCTGAAGTTTCTGACTCTTTTGTGTTTTTTGGCGCGACGGGAGACTTAGCGTACAAGCAGATTTTTCCAGCTCTGCAGCGATGATCCTCCGCGACAATTTCAATGTGCCGATCATTAGCGTGGCCAAATCCGGCTGGACGATTGACCAGTTGAGGGCACGAGTGCGCGAGAGTTTGACAAAGCATGGTGAGATCAATGAAAAAGCCTACGCCAAGCTCGTTCAATTGCTGCAATACATTGACGGCGACTACCAGGATCCCAAGACCTTTGAAAAGTTAGGTAAGGCTCTGGGTGAGGCGCGCCGCCCGCTGAGTTATCTGGCGATTCGCCCGGACCTCTTTGGAGCGGTTGTTCAGGCATTAGGTAAATCCAAGCGCGCAGGGAATGCACGGATCATTGTGGAAAAGCCGTTTGGGCGGAGCCTGGCGTCGGCGCGAAAGCTGAATGCGACCCTGCACACAGTGTTTCCTGAATCCGCGATATACCGAATCGATCATTTCCTCGGGAAAGAGGCGGTGGAGGACCTGTATTTCTTTCGGTTTGCCAATGCGTTCCTCGAACCCATCTGGAATCGCCACTACGTCGATCATGTGCAGATCACCATGGCTGAGTCATTCGGCGTTGCCGGACGCGGCAGGGTGTATGACGAGAGTGGCGCCATCCGCGACGTCGTACAAAATCACCTCCTCCAAGTCGTGGCCCTCCTTGCGATGGAGCCTCCCACGGAGTTGACACCCCGAGCTCTGCACGACGAGCAATTCAAGGTATTCCGTGCCATCGCTCCCATTGCGCCCGACGACGCGGTTCGGGCTCAGTTCGCCGGATACCGCAACGAAAAAGGTGTGGCGCCTGATTCTCAGGTCGAGACCTACGCAGCAGTTCGACTGCAGATTAGGAACTGGCGCTGGACAGGCGTGCCTTTCTTGATCAGAGCGGGGAAATGCATGCCAGTGGATGCGACCGAGGTGTTTGTAGGGCTGAAGGCGTCTCCCATGCGAGCAGAGATCTCTGACAACAACTATCTGCGGTTTCGGTTAGGCCCTGATTTTTCCTTGAGCTTGGGAGCGCAAGTGAAGCGTCCCGGAGCACAGATGCTGCCCATGCCAGTGGAGCTCTCCGCGGTCGAGAAAGATAAAGGCCAGCAAGAGAGCCCCTATGAACGTCTTCTCACGGATGCCATGCATGGGGACAAATTACTCTTCGTTCGCGAGGACGTGGTAGAAGCTGCATGGTCGATTGTCGATCCGATTCTTAACGACGCTGTGCCTCTGCATAACTACGACTCCGGAACTTGGGGACCCTCGGAAGCCGAGGGACTAGCTGCAGATGTGGGAGGCTGGCGAAACCCGAAACCGTGAGGCTGCAGCCTCGTGCAATCCCACAACTTTTCTGCGTACTTTCCGCCCTTCCTAAATGTGCCAACGGCTGGGGCCGTTGGCGCTCATTTGTTCAACCAGCAGTTCCTGCAAGTCATTCGTTGCAAACCAAGTCAAGCCGCGGCATTCAGATCGTCGATGTGAGTATGGGTGTGGCTGGACGGTTGCGGATTCCTGTGCTTCCGCAATTCGCTGAGCAGGAAGTTAATTTCTCCACCAAACAGGATGGCAAAACCCGAAAGATAAAACCACACGTACAAACCGATCGCGGCGCCCAAGGGTCCATACGTTTTATCAAGAGATTCGAAGTGTCGGAAGTAACTCCCCAGCAGGAACGACAAACCGATCCAGGCGAGTACCGCAACGACTGCCCCGGTTAGGCTGTGGCGGAAGCTGTGCTTAAGATCCGGACCGAAATGGTAGAGCAGTTGTACTGCCAGCACGGCAAAGACTACGGCTATGCCCCACCGGAGGTAATGCCAGGCACCAAGGATAGAGGGGTTGAGAGCAAATCTGCTTGTAAACCACACGCCAAAGTATGTCCCCTCGACCATCAACCCTACGGCCACCAGTAACAGAGAGCCCGCAAGCAACGTGAGTCCTAGAGCAATCGGTCGAGTCTTCCAGACTGGGCGCGTTTCGCGGACTCGATATACGACGTCCAGGCCGTCGATCATGGCAGCAAATCCGCTGGAAACCGTCCAAATCGTGAAGAACAACCCGAGCGTAAGAAAGTGCGCATGTTTGTGACTAACGACATCGGAAACGATGTTGCGCACCAGGCTCATTCCATCTCCCGGGACAAGCCTGGCCATTAAGCTTAGAAGGCCTTCAAACAGGTGAGGGATGGGTACGTACCCGAGCAGCGACGCCAACGAAATCAGCAGCGGAAACAATGAGAGCACGAAATAGTAGGACAGGCCAGCGGCAAAAACGAAGAGATGTTCGTCGTAAACATCGTTGTAGATGGTTATCAGCGACCGTTTAAACGTGGACCAAGCTGACCCCATACCAAACGCAAGCACCGAATCACCTCGGAGCGTTCAATGCCGTACTGCTCTTCACGATCTTACCGCTTGTGAGACTCGGCGGAAGTGCAATTTGGCTCACCGTGTGACGCCCCGGCAGTCCTGCGGGTTCGGAGCCGTTAAATTCAGGGAGTTGCCTATCACTGGCTACTGGTACGCGCTGCTTGTTCGAAGTGAGCAAATTTGAGCAGTCGACTTGATTTTCAAAGGGTAGAGTCGAAGTTGAAGCCAAGGAACGAACAGTTTTCAAGAAAAGTAGTCGAAAGGCATACGCAATGCGGAGAAAGATTCGAAGTGGAGGCACGGAGCATTGCTTCAGCGGAGCAATCGAGTCTCGCCCGAACGCTTTTCCTCCTGATGGGTGTTTGCAACGAGATGCTCCGGCGGCACGGCTTCAGAGGCGCTCAGGAAGGCTGTTTTGCAAATCAATGAGACCAAAGTCGCTCGTCCTGCGAACGGTGGAGGCCTTCGGAATCCCTGATTTGAGATGACGCTTCGCACGGGCAAAAACGAAGGAGAATAGATTATGTCAATTTTGGCATGGATTGTGTTGGGTTTGATTGCCGGATTTATAGGCAGCAAACTGGTCAACAAGACTGGCGAAGGCGTATTTCTGGACATCGTACTGGGAATCGTCGGTGCCGTAGTCGGAGGTTATCTTTTCAGCGTGTTCGGAGCACATGGTGTGACAGGTGTAAATCTCTATAGCCTGTTTGTGGCAGTGTTGGCGCCGTTGTTGTCCTGGTTCTGTATCACGCCGTAAGAGGAGGGGCCGGTCGATCGCATGCGTGAGTGATGCCCTCCAACTCTGGCGCGACCGCGAAGACCGTGAGAAGGTAGTCGGTGTAGCGCAGTATCATGAAGAGGACGACGGGCGCGCCAAGGAGGCCATGCCCGAGGCGCCATCCAACCGGGGGAAGACGCCCGCCTCGGTTTTCAATCATGCCGTGGACGGCCATGGAGAACGACACCGCCGACTTCACACGTATTTCTCGGCGTCGGCAGACAGTCGATGCCGGTTGCAATTTGCGCAAGGACGATGAGTATTCTTGACATTCGTTCAGTTCGCGTGTTGGTTACCATCCTTTGCTTCGTTCTCTGCCTGGCATTCATTTACCTTGCTCGGCAGACGCTGATCGTTTTCCTATTCGCGATCTTCTTTGCCTATCTGCTCGCTGCGCCCGTCGCATATCTTCAACGCCGGTACAAGGGATCGCATGGAAGAATCAAGGCAATCATTACCGCGTACGTCATCGTCTTCGGTTCGATCACTATCCTGCTAGCTGCGATCGGCCCGCGCATCGTCGTCGAGGCGCAACACCTGTCGCAACACCTTCCCGAGCTGTCCGAAAGGCTTAGCAGTGGACAACTGGTGTCCCAGGTGGGAACCCGGCGGGGATGGAGTCTCGAAACTCAACAACGCATTCAAAGTCTCTTCTTGGGCCATCGCGTGCAGGTTGTCACGTTCCTGGAAAACGCCCTGAATCGGGCGGCTGTTGTTGTAAAAGAAATGTGGTGGCTACTCATTGTCCCAATTCTTGCCATCTTCTTTCTGAAAGACGGCCGCAAGCTTGCTGAAGACGCGGTACTTCTCTTCAAACACGGACAACGTGGAATCATCACCGTCGTGCTGGCCGAACTTAGTCAGATGCTGGGTCACTTCGTTCGAGCACAGGTAACACTGTCCGCGTTGTCGGCAGGAGTGATTACGCTCTTTCTTGTGATGATGCGTGTGCCGTACGCCTACGCTCTCGGCCCTGTCGCGGGGGCGCTCGAATTCATTCCCATCGTCGGGCCGCTGATCGGCGGAGCTACAATCCTTGCCGTCGGCTTTGCCGCCAATTACAACCACCTCGTCATCGTACTGCTGTTTCTAATTTTGTGGCGTGCTGTTCAAGACTATGTTTGCTACCCAAGAATTTTGGGCGACAAACTCGAATTGCACCCGTTAGCTGTCTTGTTCGGAGTGCTCGCCGGCGGTGAACTGGGTGGCGTGATTGGAGTATTTGTCTCCATTCCAGTTATGGCCACCCTCAAGATCATTTGGCGTACCTGGCGGGCATACAAACCAACTCAGGTCGCAGGGTCGACCGTGGTTGCAGTTTTGGATGCGGCATGAATACCGTTCGAGCCGAAGCGGTTCTTTCGCACGATTACCAAGATACCGTGTTCGATGGACGCCGCACCTTACAACAAACGTCGCGCCCGCGTACATGTACCCTGTCCCAATCGGAGATCGTGAGTCCAGTTTCGTTCCTCTACTGCAAGGTTACGGTCGTAGCGTTCAGCTGGCTGCCAATCGCCTCGCCGACACGACAAGCTCAACTCTTCGCTTCATCTGGCGTTCGGCAGCATTATCGTTTGTAGCTGCCGCGTTCGAGTTGCCCAGCCGTCTTGAGGTGATCGATGTGGTTGATCCTTGATTGACTAGGTAATCACGGACGATGTGGCGCGATTTTCGGAGAGGCGTTGATTCGCTGCACCTCGAACCGGCTCCGGGAAGAGCGAGCCTGAACCTTCTGAAAATGGCGCGAAGGGGATTAGCGGAAGAAATCCGCAAGGCCATCAATCAGGCAGAGAAGAAAGGGTCTGCGCAGCGCAAGGATGTGCGATTCCAGCACAACGGACGCGGTAGGTCCGTGAACATCTCCGTAGAGCAGCTGAACGTGGGCTCGGTGCCCGAAGATGTCCACTACGTCGTTCTTTTTGAGGAGGTCCCGCTTCACCCAGTGGCTGGGAAGACGGGGCGGACTTCCAAGGCTGCAGTTCGCTCCGCGGGAAAGGATTGCAAGTTCCTTGAATTGCAGCGCAGGGCGACAAGCGCCGAGGAGCACTTGAGGTCGGTTGTCGAATCGAAAGAGGCGCTTGAAGAGGAGTTTCAATCGGCAAACGAAGAAATTCTATCCGCAAATGAGGAATTGCAAAGCTCTAACGAAGTACTGGAAACGTCCAAAGAGGAGCTTCAGTCCACGAATGAAGAGCTGACCACGGTAAACGACGAGTTGCGCAATCGAAATCTTGAGCTCGGTCAATTGAACAACGACCTTAGCAATCTGCTCAGCAGTACTACTTTGCCCGTGGTGATGGTTGACCGGGGTCTGCGTATCCGACGAGCAACTGCCGCATCCGCCAACGTGCTCAAGATTCTTCCCTCCGACATTTGCAGGTCAATCACCGATATCAGATCCGATCTCACGGTGCAGCATTTAGAGAATCTGATATCGGAGGTCATCGAGACGCTGGCTACGAAAGAACTGGAAGTGCAAGACAAGAAGAAGTGTTGGTATTCCCTGCAAATTCGTCCATACCGGACCGTAGACGACAAAATTGATGGCGCTGTGCTGGTGTTGACTGACATCAGCCTGATGAAGACTGAGAGTGAGCGTTTCAAGAGAGCCAAGGAATTTTCTGAGGCGATTATTGATGCCGTCCCAGTGCCTCTTCTCGTCCTCGGTTTCGATCTGAGAGTGATTTATGCTAACCCAGCCTTCTGTGCGCACTTTCGGGTCTCGCGCGAGGAAACTGAGAGAAAGTTCCTTCATCGGCTGGGAAATGAACAGTGGAATATCCCTAAGCTTCGGGCACTGCTCGAGGAGGTTGCTGCAGACGACACGCCGGTGAAGGACTTTGAGGTTGCGCATGACTTTCCTGTCCTGGGCGCCAGAACGATGATTCTCAATGCTCGGACGATTGAAGACGCCCACGGCGGCAAACCGCTCATCCTGCTCGCCATTGACGACATCACGGAGCGCAAGCAACTGGAAGAGCTGCGCCAACAAAGACATTTGCAGTTGGAATCCCTCGTACACCAACGTACGGCATCGTTGCGGCAGCTTTCCAGTCATCTACATCATGTTCAGGACGACGAGCGCCGCAAGATCGCTCGAGAATTGCACGATAGTGTGGGCCAATATCTGGCAAGCGTGAAGATGAACCTCGCGCAAGTGAATCAGCCCGACCTTCAGACGAAGGCAAAGGCGGCGCTGTCCGAGTCGGAAGAGCTATTAGACAGATGCGTCGCGGAGATACGTACTATTTCCCACTTGTTGCATCCGCCTCTGCTGGATGAGAGTGGGCTGGCGTCCGCCGCGAGTTGGTATGTGGAAGGCTTTGGGAAGCGAAGCAACATTCAGACCAATTTGGATATATCACCGCGGCTTGAAACGGCTGCGCCACAAGCGGTGGAGATGGCGCTGTTTCGGGCTCTACAGGAGAGCCTAACGAACGTGCATCGTCATTCTGGAAGTCCCAAAGTAGATGTTCGTATCGAGCTTGAGGATGGGCATGTTGACTTAGTTGTAAGAGACTATGGTCAAGGAATCGCTCCGGAAAGGTTGGAGCATTTCCAAACCGCGGGTATCGGCTTGGGGGTCGGGCTCACTGGAATGCGCGAGAGGGTACAGGAGGTGGGTGGGAACATTCACCTTCTCTGCGAGAATCCAGGTACCTCCGTAAGAGTCACTATACCGATGGGGCTCGATCAGGCTCAAGCAGCGCGCTCAATCAAACAGTGGGGGAAGGGCGGCCCCGCGGCGTGATAGTGATCACTCTTCCGCTCAAAGGGTTGGTTTTGCCTTTCCTCAGTTACAGAATGTTTTCTGGCGAAGGAGAGCCCCGACGCCGCTAACCATCCCGCGGATATCCGTTTTTTGCACGACTCCCTTGATTCCAACATTCCTCGCCTGCTCAAGGAGTTGAGTGGTGATTTCCAATGGCAAAAGAAGGATTGGGGTCGAAGGAAGAACCCTGCCGAGTACGCGCGCGGCTTCCACCCCCGTCATGCCAGGTATGATGAAATCCAAAATAATGATATCCGGCTTGAATTGTTGCGCTTTGATGATTGCGTCGGGCGCGTCCACCGCCTCGACGCAAACTTTCCAATTTGGGTTCTGTTCGAGTAGTCCGTGAAGACTGTGTCTCACGGCCTGACTATCGTCCGCTATCAAGATTCGCACCAGCATAAGGCCCGTTGATTAGGTGCCCGGGCACACTCTGGCGTTGGTCCCCAAATCAAGAGATACGAAAGAATACGGCGCCTCACAGCGCAACCTAAGGCATTGGCCTGAGCTAAACATTCGTCGAAAAACAGAATCGTGAGGTCAGCTTGTTCCTCTTGTGCTACACCCCTCTGACTGGCCAAACAAAAAAGCTTGTCCTACGGCAGCTTGAGGTGTGGCATGGGATGAGCTGCAAACAGCCGCTGACATGGCTTGGCGAGCCAGCGAGCCCAACGCGAAGATCGGGATACGCGGGCGCTATCGGTCGCAATTCCGGTATCGGCATACATCTGGCGGTAGATCTTTGAGATCAAGACAAACGCGATTCGGGCGCGCAGCGATTTTATAAAGCGGGACCGCAACCATACGGACTTCAGACTGTAAAAGGTATCCCACACGGTTTGAGTGTGACTGCGAATCTCTTCGGCTGACATCGTCGGGTGAGGCCAATAGAGTTTAGGCCGGAGCTCCTGGGGAATGAGCCAACGTCGGGTTATCGGAATACCGGCAATCTGAATAGGGGAGGCCTCCATCATCTTTTCCCATCGCACAAAATCCACTGTGCCTGGGTAGGGAGTCAGAGTGACAAATTGCGCAAACGCGACTTCTGCCTGGTCGGCAGCCTGGGCAGTGGCATTGAATGTTTCGGGCCGGTCGCTGGGCAAACCAAAGATAAAAGATCCGAGCACGTAAATGCCATGGCGACGAAATGTCCTGAGCCGTTCGATCAGGTCTTTACCCGCCGAATTGAATTCTTTGTAAACATCCCTCAAACCCTCCGGGGTTACGGACTCCACCCCCACCAGCGCACCTTTAATGTGCGCCGTCTGCATCGCTTCCAAGAAGTCGTTGTCTTCCGCCGCTTCCATGGTGATCTGAGTGAAGAAAATCGTGTCTGGCGGAAGCTGCGCCAGCCGTTTCATCAGGGCAAACCGCTCAGCACGGATGGTCTTCAGTTCATTCAGCCTGGCCGAGTTGTGTTGCGCCTCTGCCAGCTGCAAATCCGTAAGCGTTACGGGATAAAAGTTGTCGTCCGCGAGCGCGATGAAGCGAAACCCAAGTCTCCTTAGTTGCACGATTTCCTCGATAACGGCGTCCGAAGAACGTTGCCGTGGACGCTGACCATCGGTTCGCCAAACGGAGCAGAACGAGCAATGCTTAGGACAACCGCGGACGGTCTGGACTGAGGCCCACATATATCTTTTTCGCTGTACCAGATCCCAGCGGGCGGGGAAGAACTCGGAAGCTTCAATCCGGCCTCCCTCATAGATCGGCATAGGAGTTCCCTGAGAGCAATCCGACAACACCCTTGACCAAATCACGTCACCATCCCCCTTTACCACCACGTGGGCGCTCCCGAGCTCATGGGCTTCGTTAGGGTAGAGGGTTGCGTGGATTCCTCCGAACACCACATACGCGCCCCGTTCGCGTGCCAACTTTCCTAGTTTGTAACCGCGGAGAGCATTCGCGGTATGGATGCCGATACCAACAATATCGCCTGGTTGAATGTCGGCGGGATCGAGGGCTGCCAGGGTCTCATCGACCAATCGCGGATCGCCAAAGCTCTTCGGCGTGGCCGCCGCAAGAACATATAGCCAGCGCGGAGTAATCACTGCGGTACCAAAAGAAACTTCGCTTGGGTTGATGAGGTGAACGCGCACGCTGTTTTGGCCTCCTGAGGACGTTTGTGCAGGGATGGTCGAGGCAGTATGTCCGCGGAGAACTGCATTGGTCACGTTGGCCGGTTCTCGAATCCAACCTGCAATCTTGGCCGTGACTTTCCAGCACACACAGCCAAAATAGTAATTGTCGCGTTCGAGGACAACTCGGTCTGTGCAAAAGTGAACATTCCTAACAAGAGTAACGACGCGCCAGTCTTTTCAACGGATTCGCGACCCCCCTTCCCGACGCGCTATTATTGGCCTTCGAACCACACCAAGATTTTTCACATTTGTCGGAATGCATGCACGCAACTCCGCCACCAGGCAGAAGGCTTTGAGCAACGTGTTCGGTTGCTCAGGGGCGAGCCAAATCTACGTTGTGCTCACGTCTGTCGAAGGCATGGCATCCTGGTCGTTCGCGACATCGCGCCAGGCGCTGTCGAGGAAGCATTGCTGTCCAGCGATGAGTTCCCAGAGGAATAGATCTTGGCGGAATGAGACAGCGGGCCGAAAGCCGTGGTTACGAACTGCGCCTGCAAAATGCGAATCCAGGCGCGCGCATCGAGGTCATCACTCTGCATCAATAAGTTGCGTATGGACCGAAGGACAAACTTACCGTGGCAGAGACAGCGAAAGTGCAGTCCACACAGAAGTCCCTGTTTTTAAGCGCAAGACTTACGATGGTCGTCGTCCAGATCAACGTGTCTGGCAGAGGCGCTGAATCATGGCGTCCAATTCCGGATTCGTTGTCGCCTCATCGGTAAACGATTCAGCCGCGACGTAGTGCGGATTTACGCGCGAAAGCGTTTCATTGACGAAGAGCAATGGATGCGTGAGCAGGCCCTGCCGCAGGATCTCGCGAGGCAACGTGTCCCTATGGTATTGGCAGATGCCACAGAGCTCTGGGTGCTTGCGAAAAAATTCTTCAAGCCGCCATTCATACTCAAGAAGCCTTTCAAAATCTTCTTGGGGGCCTAACTCCCAGGTCATGTCGCCGGTGGCCCAAAGACCAGTGCAGCCTTGATTCAGTGCTTGCAGTAGGGCATCTTCAAGCGTATGCATCATCCGGTCGACGTCAAAGCGCCCTTCCACCAGGTGCCCCCGATCCGACGACAATGCCAAACTAGCTTTGGCAATCTCGCGTGCGACATCAACTCCTGCCGCCGCGAGATAAGACTTCATGCCAGCCACCATCGGCGGGCTGTTTAGATAAAGACAGCGATAGTTCTCTTGCAGCTTCTGTCGCGCCAGCGCGGCTAGCGCGGGCAAATTGCGCGATGGTGAGCCTTCATAAATAAGGCACTGGTGTCGGGGTGCTGGCTCCATAAAAAGTGTGAGTTGAATTATAGCTTGTTCGATAGTCCGCAGGGGCGCGGGCGCCCACAAAGAAGGCGAGTTCGCGCGCCTAAGGGCGAGTATTCATTCGTTCCTTACAATTGTCTCCTGACCGTTTATGCCAGGTTCGCTTCACACGCGCTACCGAGCCACGTTTGGCATGGCAGCAAGGCCTTTCTCGGTCACCGTTTTCACGGGCCCTAAGCCTCGGCGTGCGTGGTTGACCAAAACCTGCCAGCCTCCTCGTAAAGTCGAAAGTCCCTGCCACAACCGAAGGCGCTACGGACTTTGCTGTACGCGGGAGGTGACTCCGCTGGTAAAATGGATCTGCCCCAGCCCCACCAATCGAGTGTCAGAAGGAAATTTCCTATGGAAGAAAGACCAAGTGTGACTCTGCCCGGCGTTGTCGAAAAAATTATCAGGCCCGTACATCCGAGCGAACGGAAAAAGCGCAGGTAGCGATTCAAGGAGCAGATGACCTATATCGGGAAATCCGGATCGAGAACGCTCTTAAAGACGAGGACGGAAATCCCGTTCGTCTCAAGGAGGGTGCCGAGGTAGAAGTCACTCTTGAAGCCGATCGAAAGGTTACAACCTCCAAGCACGACGGGGCCGAAGAAACAGAAGAAACAAAGGACGCGCAGAAACCCATTTGATCAACCTGATCCGACAGGGATTAACCAGATCGATTTTCAAGCGGCTTTCGAAGAGTGTGAGTCAGAAAAATTCCGTGAGACCATGTCTGGGTCCGATGCAGCCAGTGACGCCACGGGCGTATCCAACAGAGACCTCACCGACTCCAGAAAAACAGTAATCGGCTCCATCTTCGACAGAAATGCATCTACCTACCCGAGCTTATCCTCTGGTATAGAGGAGTCCCCGGAGAGGAGCAGAATCGGTACGGTGGGGCGAGATTCCTTCAGGCGAGCCGCCAAGACATCCCCTGTCATTCCTGGCATTTCATAGTCAAGGACCACTTCGTCGACCGTCCGCGATGTGAACAGTTGCAGTCCTTGTCGGGGGCCCGAGGCAGTCAAAACTTGGTAGCCTGCCGATTCCAACAGCATCTTCCGTCCAAGCAGGCTGCTTTCGTAATCATCAATGCAAAGAATGACCGGTCCTCGTGGCAGCATGATCGCCTCACAGCTTCTTTCCACCGCTAAGTAGCTTACTTTGAGAACCAAATAGCGGCGGAGGAATGCTTTCCGCATCAATCAAGAGCAACATTGATGCCACGGCGGAAAGAGCCCATGAGCGAATCAGATATGATTATTCACACTATTTCCGGCCGGTAATTTCTACCCACGTCGAATCCTTCCCATGAAGTATTAGCACACTCCATTCGGCAGACCGTCGGCAAATATTGCGACTTGGGACTTCTTTAAAGTGCACCTACGGTCGAGACAGTAGATCGACCCACGCCACTGATGAGATCTGGGCAGGAAATAAGGGGACTGGCACGCGCACATAGGAATTGGAATCGGAGTTGCTCCAAAGATATCTTGTTCGCGATGCCAATGCGGGACAGAGGCATTGAAACTGGCCGCTCTTCTAGGGGTTAGACTTTCCATTGCAGAGGCAAGGGCCCGTCGACGTACGAGGCCGGGTGGAGACATCGCGAGGCACGTTATTCGAGGAATTCCGGGGCCTTACAAGAAGAGGGAGCGAACCCGAGTGAGGCAAAAAGATGTGGGTATGCCTTCTGGGAGGTACATCCTTAACATTCTGTAAGAAACAATTGGCGGCCTAGGTAATCGCGTGCCGCGAACGGGAGAAGATACCGACGAACGGGAAGAACGGGTGCCGTCATTCCGGCCCTGGAGAGTTGGAGTTTATGAGCGTCACGTCGAATGCTTTCGTTGCCGATACCCACACAACAACTGAGCCCGATCCTTTCTCTTGGTCTCGGTACATACTGAGAGTAGCCTTCGCCGCTGCGCTCTATTTTCTGGCAGGCCGAGTCGGCTTGTGGGTCCCGTTCACGAGTGGGAACGTCTCACCGGTCTGGCCCGCCTCGGGGGTTGCGATTACAGCCATACTGCTCTGGGGCTTCGAAATTTGGCCGGGAGTCGCATTGGGCGCTTTTCTGGTTAACTTCTTTAGCCCTATTCCCATGATCGCGGCCCTCGGACTCGCAGCAGGTAATGCTGCGGGGGGCTTGCTGGGGGCCTACCTGATTCGGCGCGCAGAGGTGCGATTCTCGTTTTCGAGGTTGAGAGATGCCTTAGGTCTAGTTGGTGCAGCGGTTCTCAGTCCGATGGTGGCAGCCTCAGTCGGGACGCAGTCCTTTCCCTTTCGCATATGCCTGCGTGGTCCAGCTTCGGCCCGGCATGGAGAGTCTGGTGGCTGGGGGACGCCTTGGGTGTGCTGATTGTGACACCGTTATGGTTCACTTGTCGCTCTCTCTTCCGCTGGTTCAACGATTCGCGCCCGCTGGAGCTATTAGCGCTTTCAGCGTCTCTCGTAGGAATATGCTTTGGTATTTTCTGGCACACTGGCCTCGCACGTCGGGACGACGCCCTAACGTTTGTGGTTTTCCCCTTCGTCATTTGGGCTGCAGTTCGCTTTCGCGCAGCCGGTGCAGCGCTCGCGACGGCCATCATTGCAGGGATTGCAATCTGGAGCACTTCTGAGGGAACTGGTCCATTCGTCAGGAACAACCCGCTGCACAACGTAGTCCTCCTGCAATCGTTCATAGTGGTCATTTCGGTCAGCGGACTGGTTCTAGCCGCTTTTGTTACTGAACGTCAACGGATAGAAGATAAGCTGCTGGAGCAGACAAAGCTTCTGGACCTGGCCAACGATGCCATTTTCGTTCGCCGTTTGGATGGCAAGGTCACCTATTGGAATGAAGGTGCAGAACGCCTGTACGGGTGGACGCGAGAAGAAGTGTTGGGGACTCCTGTTTATGATCTGCTGCGGACAGAGTTTCCGACTCCGCTACCCGAAATAAGGGCGCATGTACTCAGCAAAGGAAGTTGGGCAGGTGAATTGACCCACACCAAACGAAACGGCAGCCGCGTCATTGTTGCCAGTCGTTGGTCGGTCTGGCGTGACCGGGAAGGCAGACCACGGGGCTTCTTAGAACTGAATACTGACGTTACGGAACGCAGGCATGTCGAACAGAACCTGCTCGCATTGTCCGGCCGTTTGCTGAAGGCACAGGACGATGAAAGAAGACACATCGCGCGCGAGATGCACGACAGTCTCGGTCAGTATCTCGCAGCCGCCAAAATCGAGTTGCAGCTTCTTTCTCAATCGCTGGAACCGGTCATCCCTGACAAACTTCTCGAGCCAATCAGATTTGTAGACCGCGCAATCGCCGAAACACGCACTATGTCTCATCTTCTGCATCCTCCCTTGCTGGACGAAATAGCACCGACACCTGAACTTCTCAGCGACGCGCGTTCCACTTCGCTGACCATGGTTTAGCGAATCCACGGCCTTTTCGATAGCCTCCGGGCTATAAGAGCTGGCCCAACCCAATGCGGACCTCACTCTGAGCTTCGTCGATGCTCATCTTCAGCGGCGTATGGGCCATCGCAAAGGGAATGAACTCTTGCCAGTGCTTCGGACGTGTGAGCCGACCCGCAGCTTCCAGCTTTTTGTACAGGGGAGTCCCAGGCAGTGGGGTCATCAAACCAAAGATCGGCAGCCCCGGTGGCCAGGTGCGAATTTCCTTCATAGTTCGCTCCGCCACGCCAGGAGTGTCATTGTCCATGCCAAAAATAAAAGACGTGATGGCAAAAATATTGCGCCGGGCGAGCCGATCAAGCACCACGGCATATTCACCTGGCTTGTTGAAGCCTTTTTTTACATCAGCAAGGTTGTCCGGATCGATGGACTCCATCCCGATGAAGATCCATTTACCGCCCGCCGCCGCAATCAGGTCAACGAGTTCCTCATCGCGAAGCAGGTTGGCGCTGATCTGGGCGACCCAATGCACTTGTGCGTTGGCGGCGATGATGTCTCGCAGCAACGATTTTGTGCGCTTTGCGTTGATGGCGAAATTGTCGTCGATGAAAAAAACGGCGATCTGGCCGCCCTCCTCGCGCGCCCGCGCCTTCAGGAGCAGGAGTTCCTTCACCACGCTTTCATTGGTGCGAAAGCGGATGGAATCGCCAAAAAATCCCGTCACGGTGCAAAACTCGCATCCGTAAGGGCAGCCGCGCCCGGACTCCACTGGGATAATTCGAAAGGTTCCCCAACCCGCGCCCACGCGCTTGAGCAGCGGTTGCAAGAATCCCGGAAGCAAATTGAATTGCTCCAGCTTGATTTGTTTCCAGGGAATTTCCGGATAAGGCTGAAGTGATGGTTTGCGCTCCTGGCCAAAGTCGTCCACTGGCGCGTAAACATCCTTGAGCGTGCCACGTGTGGCATCTTCCACGATTCTGGGCCATGTTTCGTCAGCTTCGCCAAGAGCAACTGCGTCCGCATGACGCGAGCCGCCGTCACGCCCGAGCGCCTCATCCGCCATTTCCGTGACATGCGGCCCGCCCATTACGACCTTTACTCCCACGGCGCGCACTGCGTCCGCCATGCGATAGGCCTTGGCAATCATCCTGGTCATCGCACCGATGCCGACCAGTCCGATATCATGTTCACGCACGTAGCGCGCGATACTTTCTTCGTTCATCGGCTGAGCATTGCCGTCAATCAGGACTACTTCGTGGCCAGGTGGAGTGAGTGCTTGCAGCAGAAACATCCAAAGATGCGGCATGAAATTGCGGGTCACGCCGTTGTCTGGGTTGTAAAGTAAAATTCTCATAGATCCTCTTTCTCTGCCGCACGGATTCGGTTTAATTGAAGATGAGCCATCCTGCCGACGATCCGTGCTGTTTGACCACGATGCCTACTCCGAAAGCGCGGCAATTTACTTCGCCCCATGCAGTCGGCCAACCAACTGACCAATCTTCGTCAAATCCTGTTCGTTGGGCACAATGTCCACTCGCAAACCGAACGTGCGGGTGGACTGTTCCATGATGGGAGCAATGAAAAGCGTTGATTCGTCATTTCCCGCAGCATGGTGGCGAACCACATAGCCACCAATCAGGTACCCGAAGGTACCTCCGACAAGAACGTCTGATGGAAAATGCTGGCGTGCCGTCACGCGGCTCACACTAATTGCCAAGGCAAAAGCGTAAGCTGCTAGCTGGACCGGTTTCCTCGGGTACTCAGATGCAATCACTCGTGCCAGTGCGAAGGTTTCCGTTGCGTGCCCAGAAGGAAATGAACCGTCTAGCTCGTATGAACGAGTGCCATGGGGCCAGAATCCTCCCTGGCCGTTACCTTCGTTGGGACGTTCGCGGTTCGTAGCGAGCTTCAGAGCTTCTACTACCAGGAAGGAATCTAGGACCGCTTCCGCTCCCAGACGCCCTGTTTCGGCAAGGTGCTGGTTGTGAGTTCCTAGGCCGAGGAAGTAGAACCCGGTGGCACCTCCAAGCAAGACGTAGGACGAACCGAAGCCAGAGATCGTGTTGCTGGTATCTATTCTGCTCTTGTCGATGCCGAGATTCTGCTGTGCCTGTGCGTCGTAGTGGAGAGCAACTCCCGTGCCAGCGGCAAACGGCACAAGCCAGAATGCGTCCCTTGGCTGGATGCGCAATGGGCTAGTCCAGATTCCGGCCTGATCGTGGCCGATATCTTTGAGGCACTGTCCGAGATGCGTCACGCCGCAGATTGTGGGTTTCGTAGATGGCTGCTGCTGGTCTTCCGAGGGCTGATCCGTTGACGGGGAAGAACCGGACACCGATTGCGCGTTTTGTGCTTGTCTCGGTGGTGAGTTGGTCGTCTGACCAGACACTGGCTTTGGACCGTAAATTACGGCTGCGCAGATTAGCAAGGAATGCACAAAATACAGAACAGCGTTTCTATTTCGAACAATCGACATAATTTCTGAAGCTCCTCTGAAAGTTGGACGTATTCTCAAAACAATACTGAGTCGAAGCATCAGGCCGGTAAATGCAGTGAAGCCACTCGCTTTATAGTCTCTGTTTTCAAGATTCCTGCCTAGCCTCGAATCTGCCGTAGCGCAACGCGAGTGTGGGTAAGACCAGCAGGTTTAATAGCGTTGAGGTCACGAGTCCTCCAAGAATCACGGTGGCCATTGGACCCTCGATTTCACGGCCTGGATCTCCACTGCCGATGGCCAAGGGCAACAGGCCAAGACCAGTCACCAAGGCCGTCATCAGAATCGGTGCTAGCCTTTCGGAAGCGCCCCGAAGCGCAGTGTCCAATCCCCAGGCCATGCTCTCTACTTCAACCAAGTGCTCGTAGTGCGAAATCAACATGATGGAATTGCGTAGAGTGATTCCGAACAAGGTCACGAAACCGACGAGAGATCCAAGAGAGAGATTACCGCCGGTCAACAAGGCAGCGAGCACTCCTCCGACCAGCGCAAAGGGTAAGTTCGCGAGAACCAGCAAGAGGTTGCGGTAGTTGCCCATGACGACCGATAAGAGCAGGACGATTCCCAGCCCTACCAGCAGAGAGTTGACCAGCAAGTCGCGTCGTGATTGAGCCTGTGCTGCCGCAGTGCCGGAAAACTCCACGTAAGTGTCGGAAGGCAAGGACAACTGAGAGATGCGCTTCTGCGCATCAGCCACAAAGGAATCCACGGCCCGCCCCTGAACATTGCAAGTGATGGTCTGTACGCGCCGTGCGCCCTGATGCAAGATGACGTACCGGCCAGACGACTCGGAAATATCAGCGAGTTGACCCAGACTGACGTAGTTTCCGTCGGGACTTCGCAACGGCAACGCCCCTATTTCAGTCATTCTGGATCGGCTGCTAGGGGCAAGAACGACAGCAACGTCATAAACCCGATTTCCTTCGTAAATTTGTCCTACAGTCTCGCTGCTGTAAGCAGTCCGTATGACATCAAGAACTTCGAGTGGATCAAAGCCCCAGCGGACGACGTCCTCGTTACGCAGCCGCACTAAAATCTGAGGCATGCCGGGCGGAGATTGGACCTGGAGCTGAGCGGCGCCACGCACGCTGTTCAGCACGCGGACAATTTCTCCTGCTTCCTGGTCCAGTTGGTTCAAGTCGTTACCAACAACATTGACCACAACCGGGGTCTTATAGCCGGACAGAGTTTCGTTGATCCGCTCCGTCAGAAAGCCGTTGGAAGTAAGTATCGGACCGGGAAGTTGGGAGATGACTTCCTGGATGCCCGCCTGTGCCGCCTTGACTTGCTGTCCGTTGCGGGCCTGCAAGTTCACATCTATTTCACTCTCATGCGTTCCCATGGTGTCGGTTCCTAGTTCGGCTCTGCCTGCACGTTGAGCGACCGATCGCACGGAAGGAATTTTCAGCAGAGCTTCTGTGATGCGGTCTCCCAGCCGCATGGATTCTTGGAGGGAGGTTCCGGGGACTGCGGTCATGTGTACGGTGATGTTACCCTCGCGCAATTCTGGCAGAAACGATTCGCTCAGCAGAAATAGAGTTGCGATACCTAGCGCAACAAAAAGGGCGACGGCTGCCATCAATAGCCGAGGCACTCTCTCGATGCGGATCAGCAGTTCGTGATACCCGCCTTTCATCCAATGGACGGCGGGCGGTTCTTGCGGCGGGAGATCGCGCTCGCCCAACAGAAGCATGCAAAGGGCAGGCGTAACGGTCAAGGCCACTACGAGTGACGCCAGGATTGCCCAGATGTAGGCCACACCCAGAGGCCCAAATATCCTCCCAGCCAAGCCCGACATATTCAGAACTGGGAGGAACACCAGGATCACTGCGAACGTTGCGTAGACTACAGCGCTCCGCACTTCGATTGAAGCATCGAGCACGACTTGAAACGTCGAGCGCGGGTTCGGCGATGCTCGATTCTCGCGCAGGCGACGATAGATGTTCTCGACATCAATCACCGCATCGTCCACGACCTCGCCGATGGCAATCGAAAGACCTCCCAACGTCATCGTGTTTAAGCTCAAGCCCATCTTGTCGAGTGCAATTACTGCCGCGAGCAGCGAGAGCGGAATAGCGGTGCAGGAGATCGCAGCGGTGCGAAAGTTGAAGAGAAACAGGAACAGAACTACGACCACGAGGACCGCGCCGATAAGCAACGAATCGCGGACATTATGAAGCGCGACATCGATGAAGTCCGCCGCGCGGAACACTTCCCGGTGAGCAGAGATTCCTTGTGCTGCGAGGCTCGGACCCAGGTCGGCCAGCGCCCTGTCGATGCCGTGCGTGACTTCGAGCGTATTCGAACCGTACGCAGCGTCAACAATCAATATCACGCCGGGTTTTCCTCTAATGGAAGCGGCACCGATGGCCGGCGCTGGAGCGTCCACTACTCGTGCAACGTCTCCGAGCGTCACGTTTGCACCGTTGTGATGGACGAGAACTGTGCGGGCGAGTTGCGCGGCTGTGATCGACTGGCCCTCCGTTTGCAGAACGATTCGCTGGTTGGGCGTATCGACAAAACCAGCCCCGCGAACTCCTGTAGCCCGTCGCGCGGCAGCGATTACCTCCTCTACGCTTACTCCGTATTGAACGAGCCGCTGGGAATCGAATTGGAATTGAAGCTGGCGGACTTCGCCTCCATTAACTTCCACTCCGGCAACGCCGCTAACCGCCAAGACGCGCGGTTTCACGGTCCAGTCGGCAATCGTTCGCAATGTCATGAGTGATTGTTTGTCGGACGTAAGACCAACCTCCATGACCCAGGTCGTCGAGGAAGTGAGAGGAGTCATCAGTGGTGGTTGCACGCCTGTAGGGAGTTCGCTCGCGACTGTAGACAAACGTTCGGTCACGGCCTGGCGGTCCCGATAGATATCGCTGCCGGAACGGAAAACAACTGTGATGACGGAAAGACCCTGGATCGACCTCGAACGCAAAGTCTCGATTCCGGCAACGCCGTTGATAGCATTCTCGATGGGCTGAGTGACCAGAACCTCAACCTGCTCTGGGGAAAGACCGGGTGCCTCGGTCTGGATGGACACCTCGGGTGGCGCGAACTCAGGGAAAACGTCGTAAGGCACGTGGGAGAGAGAAAAGATTCCGTAGCCCAGGAGGGCACACGCGAGCGAAATCGCAATACCCCGGAAACGGATTGAGAAACGGACGATAGCACTTAGCATCGGACGGACCCCATTTCAATCCACATCGGTTTCGCCTCCGGCCTGGCCATGTAAGAGCAATTCCTCTGAGAGCAGAGCCTGCGCCCCCTGTGTCACGACTCGATCCCCCGCTGAGAACCCTTGTGTGACAAAGAAACCTTTTTCGACAGGAGCATCAGTAGACACGGCGCGTCGGGTAAAACGGTCCGACGCGGTTTGCTGGTATGCCCACGCCTTCCCCTCGGACCAAACCACTGCCGACGTAGGTACGATCAGCCCGTTCATCTGACTGCCGACCGAAAGATGACCGAGCAAATTCACGCCGGGAGTGAGACCTAAATGAGCAGGAGCGATGTAGAGGAAGCTCGTGCCTTGAATTCGCGGATCAACCCTGGGAAAGGTTGAAACAAGATTTGCTTCCGCTCGGGTCCCGCCGGGGATTTCAAGTGAAATGGTCTTTGGTGCCCCAAACGTGGCACCGGACGGCATCGTCATTTGCACTAGCACTTCGCGTTGATCGAAAACGCGCTGAAGCTCAGCCGAGCTTTCCACCGCCCATTTCGCCACGACGTTGCCCCACTCCTGCCGAAGGAGGGATTCTTGCAGATTCAACTGCTGTTCCCCCGCGTGCACATCCGCCTCATTGGCTTGCAGAGTACCCTCCGCGGATTGGAGCGACTTTTCGGAGATATTCTGATTTTGTTCGAATAAAGACTTCAGACGTGTATATTCCTTGCGAGCGACGTCTGCTTCGACCCTTGACTTGTGAAGTTGCGCCTGCATCGCGACATAGCCATTGCGAAAAGTCGCGAGGTCTTGAACGGAAAGAACGGCACCAGGAAGCGTGACTTGCGCGCGGGTGACGGTTGCGGTGAGAGTTGCAACTTCAAGCCCTAGGCGGTTTTGTGTCGGCGCATCGAGGGTAAGGACTGTTTGCCCGTTCTCAACGGAGACTTGGGCCGGTCCTTTCTTCGCCTGAGCCTGGCGGTCCGCATCGTCTTTATCGAAGCGATCTTGACAGGCTGCCAGGAATGTCAGCGTCAGGAGAGTGACGATGAAAATGCCAATCGATCCGATGTTCGGAAGTCTGGAGTTGGGGTTCATCGTTTTGACTCCTTGGGCGATTTGTTCAGAGCCGGAGACTTGGGACCAACGGAAAACACATCGCCGGGATCAAGCGGCTGTTGGACAGCGTCTTCCAGTTCGCCGAGAGCGCTCTGCGCGTGAGCAAGCGCACCCAGTCTCGCCCGAGCCACAACCGAACTCTCGATTTGCACACCGTTAAGGCCCAGCCGATCTTCCTCGCCGAGCCGGACTGCCTGCTCCATCATTTGCAGATGAGCGTCCTGGAACTTGCGAAGAGATTGGTCGGCTTCGGCCAGTTCCTTTAACGCTGCGACATAGAGGGCCAGCGCTCGTTCGCTTCCCGCGATAACTTGCGCCTGCGTCTCCAAAAAAGCGGCTGCGGCCTCTTTGCGTCGAGCCTCGGCCTCAGCGATGGGTCCTTGGTTGCGGTTGAAGATAGGCAACGTGGTCGAGAGCCCGAGTGTGAAAAAGTTATTCTTTTCCTCGTAGGTGTAACCCGGTCCGATTTGGACGTCTGGATATTGCCTGGAAATTTCGAGCTGCAAGTCGGCTTCGGCTGCGGCGTATTGCGCGAGAGAGCGGCGGACATCGAGCCGATTTAGAACGGCTTCTCGTTGAATCCGTTCTGGCGAGAGAGACTCTTCGCTTGGCGGGGAATCTAGGTCAGACCATGAGAAATCGAGCTCCTGAAGGCTCCTCACTGGGATCCCAATTGAAGCAGCCAGGACTGCCTTGGCTTCGGCGAGCTGGCCCTCGGCAGAGTTGATCGCCAAGTGCGTTTTTGAAAGCTCGATCCGGGCAAAGTCCACTTCCGGTCTTGGTATCTCGCCAACCAAAAACCTTTGCTCCAAAATATTTGCTTGGTCCGCGCGAATCTGCTCTTCTGAGCGCACCAAGTCCAAACTTCGAGAAGCTAGAAGATAATTCAACAGTGCAATGCGAACTCCGCTCCGGACCTTCCAAGCGGAATCTGCCAGATCGAACCGGGCAGCTTGGTCGAGACTACGAGCGGCTTGGATGCGATGCCCGCGCTTCCCAGCCGTTTCAATCGGTACGGAAAAGTCTAAATTGAACAAGTACGGGCTCGGGACACCGGGTGCAACGCTAAGACTCGGATTCGGCCTTGCCCCAGCCGTCACAATTGCTGCCTGCGCTTCTTCAACGCGCGCCTTAGCACCTTCCAGCGAGGGATTGAGATACAAGGCCGCAAGCGAAAGTGTCGCGAGATTCCAGGTCTTCGGCGGCCACGGCATAACGGGGTGACCCAGGTTCTTCTCCACAAATGCATGCAAGCCTTCGTCACCAAGACTTTGCACCTCCAGTCTCGAAGCTGTCTCAGCCGGGACGATGGGGACAGGTTGGTATCGCCGGGCGGCGCACCCTGACAAAATCAAGGCTGCAAAAAAACAGAGACCTATTTTCCGAGTCGTGTACATAAACTTGCTCCGAACAACCAATGATCGACAGAGAGCCTGACGGCCTTAGCCGGGGCCTCTAGTCGAACGAACCAGCGATCCCCAAAGGACAGAACGGACCAATCCCTCGGGGCGTGTTTCGAGAGGAGTTTTTAATGACTTCTAGATACGCAGCGGGAGGGGAGGGGGACTTGTCGCATCAGAAAGCAAAGTGAAACCGCATGCCGCGGAAAGCGAAAATGTTTGGGCGGAGGAAGAGAACACAGTCTTTGCAACAAAACCGAGCAGTGCGGATTTGACGATGAAGCGCGCAAACGAATACGCCACTCCCACGCACAAAGCGAGAAGTACCAAGGTGTATTCAGTTTCGTTCCCGGTTTGCATCGTGTGATCCCAGGTGTCGAACGTCTCAACGAGCGGACAAATAAGGCAGGTGAACAGAGCAAGCGCAGCAGTTATTCGGAACGCCCGAGATCGCATGGCTTCGAGTATAGCGCAGCAGGTTCCCAGGGCGGGAAGCAAAGTCTACGGATGAGGTCTCGATGCTTGACATTTTCCTGCGGCAAATTTGGTGCGACTGACGGGACTCGAACCCGTGACCTCCTGCGTGAATGCCAGTGCCCGCACTACAGCGTGGTGCCCCTTGCCCCGTTGGCGTTGTTGCTCGTAGTAAGCTCGTGCCCACTGCGACTGCGTGATCGAGCGCCCAGCCCACTCGTGAAAGCTTTGTCGCAGAAACTTCGGAGCTGCCCAACGGAAATGTGTCCACCTCTTTTTCCCGCTCCTCTCAATCACCGGCGCGATCCCACTGTAAGCCTGGACTTCCTGTTGCGCTTCCATAACGCGCTCGCTGTGAGCCAAACGCCGCCAGCAAACGCGGCGCCAGCGCCGGGCCCGCTCCCGGTAATGAGTCGAAGATGAAAAAATCCGGATGTGCGGCCGCCTCCTCCTCAATCTTCCGGTCTAACTCCGCAATGCCTTGGACTAAGATTCGAATCAGTTGCGCGATTACTTTCACCACCGCACTCTTGGCCCCGATCACAGCTCGATCCCGAATGGCCGGAACCGCTTGGCGGGTCCCAACTATGCGCCGCTCGATCACTTCCTGGTCGCGACAGTGGTGCTTGCCGAAGAACGTTCGCAGCTCCTTTTCACTTTTGCATCCGAGGCTCCCACTTTTAAGCAGAAAGCGGAAGAACAGCGTGCCTCCAAATACCACGCTTGCTCAAAAAGTCTTCAAACCCATATCGAGGCTTCCATCTCCCACATGAAATCTTTGGCAGGGATGTAATTCATGGCGTGTCGCAGCGACGCCGACCAACGCAGAAGCAATCACGAACACGAACAGGAACACGAACACATTCCGTGTCTTCTCCAACGACTCCCGCGTTCATATCCTTGTCTGGTTTGCTGAAGCCATTTGAATAGCGTAATGCTTCGCTGGGCTAGCGCCGACACGTTGAACAGTATCCGCCGACCTCCAAGCGTGCCACCATAATATGAAAGCGGCATTCCTGCTCCAACTCGTTCTTGAGTGAGTCGAACCGCTCGCTCATAAACTCGGTGATTTTTCCACATCGCAGACAAGCCATGTGGATGTGATCGCGCCCCACCTTGCGCTCGTAGTAGTGGCCCTCTCCGTTCAGGTGCATCAGGTCGAGCTCGTCAATGAGTCCTTGCCGTTTTAGCAAGGCGAGCATGCGATAAACCGTGGCGCGGTCGATAGAGGCATCCATCTTCTGTGCCTTACGTAGGATTTGGGTTGCATCGAGGTGCTTGTGTGCAGTTTCAATCACGCTCAAAATGGCGCGGCGTTGGTTGGTCATACGAATTCCGCGTTCGGCTAAGAGCCCTTGCAAGCGGCCTGGGATTTCGGTTTGCGGAAACGGCGTGATGAGCCTCTTGAGTCGCAACTGATCGCAAAGAGGTTGCGACGAAATCGTGCGGTAGCCTATTGACCATTGCGACCTGCAACTCTAGTCTGGATTGTACTTTCTGTTGCGACGGAGTTGCAACTAGAAATTGGAAGGAGCGCAAGCCGTGAATTGCGACGATTCTCTGGAGGCGCATAACCAACGCTGGGGGCTGCAGCGTGCACTCAACAAACTCCGGTTTCCACGACCGGCACCAGTGATGCTTTTGTTTCTTGCATTCCTAGTTCGCCCGGCTTGGTCGCAAGAGAGCCCCTACATCGTGACGTACGATCACTATCTCGAAGAGCCCGGCAATCTCGAAGTCGAATATTTCTCCAATTTCGGGACGCAGCGCGGGGGCAATGATTTCCATGCCTACTGGCTTGAACTTGAATACGGTGCCACGGCTTGGTGGACAACCGAGCTTTACCTCGACGGGCAGACGACCTTCAACGACAGCACTATCTTCACTGGATTTCGTTGGGAGAACCGCATCAATCCATTCCGGCGCGAACATTTCATCAATCCAGTGTTATATATGGAGTACGAACAGATCAGTGAAGCCGACAAGATCATTAAGGAAGTCGAGGGCCATGATGTCGCAGGCGATCATGCGGACCTGAATGCCATCGCCCGTCGGGGACATAACCATGAACTGGAATTCAAGTTGCTGCTCTCGAAGACTTTCAAGGGCTGGAATGTCGCCGTGAACCCGCTCGCCACCAAGAACCTGTTGCCGAGCGATCCTTGGGAATTCGGCTACGCCATGGGCGTCAGCCGCCCGCTGGCCCTGAAGGCTTCGGCTAACCGGTGTAATTTCTGCGCTGAAAATTTCATTGCCGGAGTCGAACTGTTTGGAGGTTTGGGCGACACACAGGATTTCGGCTTACATGAGACCTCTCATTATCTTGCGCCCGTAGCGGCGTGGAATCTTCCTTCGGGATGGACGCTCCGTCTCTCGCCCGGGTTGGGTTTAAACGACAACAGCCATCGTTTGCTCTTGCGTTGGGGATTGTCCCGCGAGTTCTCCGGTTTTGGCGAGATGGTCAGCAATCTGTTCGGAGGTCGCCGATGAGAAGACATCCTTCCATGCTTTTGATGTCTGCGATTGCCGCTCTGCTCGCTGGTGGCGCTCTCCTCGGGTTCGCCCAAAACGGAGGCGCCACCACTTCGCCGATGGACCACCTTCACCACAGCCACTCCGCTGAGTTCGCGAAAGTACCGGAGACGGCGCGCTCCAGAATGAATCCGCTCGTGAACGATCCGGACGCACCAGTAGCGGGCAGAAAGCTCTTCAAACAACATTGCGCGGAATGCCATGGAG